>ERZ794982.142-NODE-142-length-23360-cov-4.214761_pt1 | contig 23360 bp, 23 predicted proteins | sample MGYA00433071_ERZ794982 | MGnify/ENA primary metagenome ERZ794982 (study PRJEB30140, sample SAMN00862574) | bioreactor metagenome | study: EMG produced TPA metagenomics assembly of the Bioreactor inoculated with sediment Metagenome (bioreactor metagenome)...
TTTACGGTGTCATTGTTTGTTAATGCCAGTCTCAATCCACCGTTCATTCACTGCTCTCGGACTTATCTAGCTTGGCATAACGCACTAAGTATGGCTTAGATGGCTACCAAGCAATGGCACCACCAACGGCAAAGTTGGTTTCATCGTTGCCTTGAATTGAAGAGTTGAAATTCACTTCCGCAAACAGCTTGGTGTACTCAAGAGGCACTAAGGATAAGCCTAAATAGCTGTTGTTTGTGGTACCGGTTAAAGAAGAGTTATCCGAGTCTTGGTTAATAATCTCGTGACCTGCGTAACCAGTAAGGGCAACGGTAAATGCGATTTGCCCAGCGAGGGCAACGGCGTTTTTATCGACTGAGCGTGATGGTTGCGAATCATCGTCTAGATTCTGATGGTAGTAGGTGACCCCTAAATTAGTATCACCCATTTCCAATCTGGCTGTGGTATGAAAATATAAGGCGTCAGATTTGTTGTTGTCTGCGTCGGTCGATGTTGTTCCAATACCGCCAACTAACACAAGGTCGGCAAGATTATATTGAGCGAAGAGTTCAGCAAGGGTACGTTTTTTCTTACCGGATTCAAAACCATAAGTACCATTGAGCGTAAAGAGTTCGTTGCTGTATACGTACTTTATAGTATCGCCTTTAACTCCAACTGAATTGAGGTTTGTTTTCCCGCCAAATATTTCAGAGTAGTCAACCCCAGATAAGTCGTCAGACGAGGTACTGTGTTTGCCATATGTGAGACCTCCGAGTGACTCAGCATATAAACCTACAAAATATTGTGAGATGAAAAGTTCATCTTCGTTTTTATCTTCATCAGCATCAAGATTTACCTGTGCCTCACTGCCGCCCGCAATTGAAATTAGGTCAGTAATAGCGTATCGGGCACGAACACCAATTTTAGAATCACCAAATGAGTACTCATTGTCTTGTTCATCGAGAAAAAGGGCGCTTGCCTTAACATCGCCATAAAAATTGAGATAAGCGACATCGTTATCGATCATCTCATAACTGAAAGATGGCGCGCTGACAAGAAGTATAGAAGAGAGCGAAACGATGCGTTTATTCATGATTCTTCCGTTAATCAAAACCCGGCTGAATAATCAACCTTAATGCAAACGGGAAATATATTATAAATAGTGACTTAAGTGTGTCCCAAATTTGAGAGTAACAGTGATTATTAGGTGAATGTTTTGACTTAATGAGGCTGAAAATTGAGACTCTTGTTGTTGGGCAATAATAACACGGGTGAAGGACTCAGGAATGATTAGTAGGCTTGAACGTGGTTGTTTCGCAAGTCTAGTCGCGCTACTTATATGGTTACCAATACCATTAGGGTCGAATCGGATTTGGGCATGGACTATCGGTGAAGTATGGATTGCAATAACGGCGTTCGTTTTGGCTTGGGTCCTTTATAAAGACGGTGGAACAAATAAAAACAGAGAGAGCATCTCGATTCAACAACTGAAGGCATTTCGTTGGTTGATCACCCCCGTAGCAGTCTTTCAAATATGGGTGTTCATTCAGATCATCCCGTTACCTATTTCTGTCCTCGAATGGATATCGCCCACTTCAGCTAGCGCTTATCAGAATGTTGCAGCTAAATGGGGCTACATTTCGCTCGATCCTGCCGCTACCTATATAGCCCTGATTAAAGGCATAGCTTATCTATTTTTTATCTGCTGTAGTGCTATTTTAATCCATAGTAAAAAGCGCCTAAAGACAGTGATGCTTGCAATTGTCATCAGTGGGACACTGCAAGCCTTATATGCCTCTGTTAATGTTTTACTCGGGGTTGAATCGTCGTGGATTTTTAGTTTGCCGGAAACAGACATTGCTACAGGCTCGTTTGTTTATAAAAACCACCTCGCTAATTATTTGCTGCTCTGCCTTAGTATGGGGATAGGTTTAATTGTCATTGATCTTAGTAACTCACAAGAACGGCTTTCTTCATGGCAAGAATGGGTCAATGAGGTATTACAGCTATTAGTATCAAAAAAGATGTTAGTTAGATTTGCTCTGATCATTATGGTTATCGCGTTGGTTATGACGCGTTCTAGAATGGGAAATAGTGCCTTTTTTGTGGCGACTTTTGTTACCGGTGGTATTGCATGGCTTTGCTATAAGCAAAGACCACCAAAATTAACTTGGTTACTGATTAGCTTATTTATTATTGATATTGTGATTTTGGGTTCATTTTTTGGTTTAGAGAAAGTACAGGAAAGAATTGTAGAGTCTCACTTGCGGAGTGACACGAGACTTTTGGTTGTTGAGTGGAGCATACCAATGATGAAGGATTTCTTGCTGACAGGAAGTGGCTTAGGGAGTTTCTATATTGTATTCCCAAGCTATACCCAACAAGCAATTGGTTACTATGATCATGCCCACAATGAGTACGTTCAGTTTGTTGCTGAAGCGGGGTTACCCGCGACATTGATGTTGGGGGGGATGCTGTTGTGGGCGTTTGGTCTTTCAATATGGGTGATGAGCAATCGGAATAGTCAAACGTGCAAGGGGGCTGCGTTTGGCGGTTTAATCGCGTTGTGTGCGATGCTCATACATATATGGGTGGATTTCAATTTGCAGGCACCAGCGAATACCGTGACATTTCTGACGATTCTAGTGCTTATTGGCGCCAGTTATTCGCTTCCATCTCCTCGTCGTCACAAGGTTGCCACGCATGTTTAACCGTTTTCTTATCGTTTGTAGCGGCAATATTTGCCGGTCACCTTTGGCTGCAGCGCTGTTTGTTAATTTACTGCCAGAGTGTGAGGTGCGTTCTGCAGGTACATTGACGAAGAAGAGTGAGTTAGTTGGCGCAAAAGCGGACCATACGATGCAATCTATCGCCAAAGAATTCGGTTTCAACTTAACTCAACATTCAGCGAAGCAGTTAACGGCAGATGACTGCACATGGAGTGATATTATCCTTGTGATGGAACCAGAGCATATCAATAAAATAAATGAGATATGCCCCCGTTCGCGGGGCAAAACTTTTCTGCTCGGGCAGTGGGGGGAAGGAAGTATTAATGACCCTTTCCAGCGTTCTGAAGCGGATTATCGTGCGGCGATGACGCAAATTAAATCGGCTTGTGAGTCTTGGTGTAAAAAAGTCTAAGTTTGACGGGTATGAGCAGTACGTGTAGCAAACTTCATTTGATACATATTTCTATCAGCGATTTTTATTAAATCACTGTAACAGTTGGCTTGGCTAGGAAAGCTGGCTAAACCGACACTGGCAGATAGCGCACAATAAGTCCCATCGACAACCTCCACTTCTTCTGCGAAGCAATCAAGGGCGCAGTTTAATGCGTGTTCCATTTGGTCACTAGATTGTTGTAACAATACCAGTGCAAATTCATCACCACCAATACGATAGCAAGAGAATAACGTGCTGTTGTTCGAGTCGGTAAATCGTTGGGCCAATGTCAGCAAAGCCTTGTCTCCTGCGGGATGTCCCAAGCGGTCATTTATCTGCTTAAAACCATTTAAATCTAATAAACAAAGAGTAAAAGGTGTGCACTGCTCAATGTGTTGCTGAACGTCTTGTGTCATGGCTAAGCGGTTTGGGATCCGAGTTAAGGAATCGGTTGTGGCAAGTTGTTTATTCGTTTTGGACTCTATATGTAATACGTACCCAACCAACGCGGCACAGAAGAAAAGTAATATCATTAACGCAATTTGAGTATGCTCTAGTAACTGTGCTTGTTGCATCTGCTTTTGGTAGAGCGGGTTTTTAATGCGGAAGTTCAGATTGACGTAACCTAACATTTCTTTGTAGATGATATTGAGTTGATTGGTTACGTTGGTGACCTGATGATTGTCATTCAAATCAAAAACGAGTGGTTCTAATTGGTTGAAGCGTGCGAAAAGATGACCAAAAAACTCCCGAGCCCCCTCAATTTGCATAAAACTGTCAGCTTCTTTGGTGTTGAACAGTAGATCAAAGCGGCTCCAGGTTAATTCGTAAGCGAGTTCAGTACTTTGTTTGTATTTTTCGTCAACAAGAGCAAGCGGTGCAATGGCGACTAAGGATGAAAACTCTTTAGTCAATTGGAACAAAGACCAAGTAGCTTGGTTCTGCTGCTCTGAGAATGCGTTAGTTAGCTTTCTTGTTTCAGATAAGATGTAAAAATTGGCGACGATGAGCAATACGGATAAGACAATTAGAAGTGCCTTATAGCGATTGAAGAGCTGAGTAGATAAATCAAATTTATGGTTATTCGTCATTATTTTTACTGTGTAGAGTTATCTCATCTATTTGCCAAACCATTTGCGAGTGGTAGTTAATGTTGTCTATCTCGGGATACTTGTTTAGATTAAAAATTAGCCAGTAAGGGCCTTTGTGTCTTACTTGGATTGGTTCGTCATTCATCTTGACCGCTAGAATTGGGTAAAAATTTCGAATATCTTTTACTGTACTAGTCGCTGCGTAATCATTTAGTGCGACAAAAGTAACAGCAAAGGTGTTCTCATCCCCATACTTATCGAGCAGTTGTGTTACGGGTATCCCTGCAAAAGAACGTTGTTCCGGGAACCAAGGTAATCGAGTTTCGAAGCGAGTGATTGGAAACTCTTTAAGCAAACTTGTCATATTGGTTTCAACAGTCGAACCATCAGCAAGATGGATCTTCAGTGGTGATGCGATCACCACTGAACTAAAGAAAAAAACAAGCAAGGCAACCAAGCTGCGCATATCGATTCCTTGTGTCAGTTCTAATATTCATGAGCGTTGTGTAATTATATGTATAGAGCAATGCAAATAAAATTAATTTTATCAATATAATTAATAAATCTAATTCTGCAATGGAAAGTTTGAATCCTCAAAGCGCGAAGAATTGTAGATAGGAATTCTAGTCACATAGCGGTAAGCAGGTAATTCTATGATCTGTGAATGAATTTTAGACACTTTTTCTGAATGTGTTTCAAGTTGGTTATATATTTGTTTCTCTACTCAAGAGGGCAACGATGGAATCACCAACGCCAAAACACAGTAGTGTGTTTCAACAGCAAATGCTGCTAGCCAGTGCACTTAGTTGGTTATTAGTAACATTGATGCCAGTGATTAATGCACATGGCTCAAGTGCTGGCGTGTGGGTGAGATTGTGTACCATTAACGGGTTTGAGTATGTTCAAGTTGAAACAACTCAGTCAACGGCGGAGCCCACGACACAGCATAGTAAGCCTTGTCCTTTTACTCATTATTCTAACTTCCACCATTTTTCAACGTCTCCAACACTATACTTTACGCGAACTTTAATTGTGAGAGATGCCGAATACGCTTTTTTGGCTCTAAGCGGACGGTTTGAACTTGCAATACCTAGAGCACCTCCTAGATACAGTTGAGCCTCATCATTACTACTAAATACATAAATTTAACGTATTGTTTAACATTCATTTTTACTGTTATATTGGCGCTATAGTCGTAACTCAAGGAATGAGTGAGATGCAAAAATACGCCATACTCTCCGATATCCACAGCAATAGCTTCGCGCTTAAAGCTGTTGTTGCTCATGCTCGAGAGCAGGGAGCAACTCAATTTATCAATTTGGGCGATATACTTTATGGCCCCATAGCACCTAAACAGACCTATGACCTTCTTCAATCGCTTAATGCGGTGACTATTTGTGGTAACCAAGATAGGCAGATATTTCAAGCGACGCAATCTGAAATTGACTCTAATCCTACGATGCAATTTATATTGGACGATCTCGGCGATGAACCGATTAGCTGGATGAAGACGTTACCATTCGATCAGCAAATTTCGAATAATATCTATGCATGCCATGGCACACCCAATGATGACCTTGTTTATTTGCTAGAGGAAACTCGTAGCGGGTTGCCGTTATTGCGTGACGATCAGGCTATTATTGATCTGCTTGCTGGGAATGATTCCCCCATTATTTTATGTGGTCACACACATATTCCTCGTTGTGTTGAACTCTCAACCGGGCAGTTAATTATTAATCCGGGTAGTGTTGGTATGCCTGCTTATACCGACGATGAACCGTATCTGCATTCGATGGAAACGTATAGCCCTTTGGCGAGTTACGCGCTTTTAACTGGGGCGAACAACACTCAATGGAATGTAGCCTTGCATAAGGTGAGTTATGACTTTGCGGCGGCTGCGGAACTCGCGGCATTAAGAGAACGACATGATTGGGTGCATTTTCTTACCACAGGGCGTGGTAGGTAATGTATTAAGGAAGTCCATTTTGACTAAGGATGATTATGAATTCAAATACCCTCTCAATTGCTTTAGCACAAACCCCAATAGTGGATGGTGATATTGAAGCGAACCTGAAACAGCATATACGCGCGATTAAGCAGGCGGCACAACAGGGAGTCGATCTGCTCATTTTTCCCGAACTCTCGCTGAGTGGTTATGTGTTACCACGCGCAGAAGAACTGGCATTAGATACTAAACATAGCGTGTTACGCGAACTGTCAGAGCAGGCGGTGGTGAACCAAATATCAATTATCGCAGGCTGTTTTTTGCTAAATGGAACGGCTAAACCAACGATCAGTGCCGTTATTTGTAACCCAACAGGTGAGTTAGGTTTTTATGCCAAGCAGTACTTACATAGCGGCGAAGAGCAATATTGTAAGGCAGGGCAACATAACCATTATTTAAGGTTAAAAGGTTACAAATTAGCATTAGCAATCTGCGCGGACTTTGCTAACCCTCAGCACATTCATGACGCTGTGGAAGATGAAAGTGATATTTATCTAGCAAGTGCTTTGATCTCAACTTCTGGTTATGCAGCTGATGCCGATATTCTCGCTAACATTGCCACCATGTATCGACTGCCAGTTTTGCTTTGTAATCACATTGGGCAAACGGGTGGTTGGCAAACCGCCGGAAAAAGTGCCGCTTGGGATACAGATGGCAACATGGCGTTGGCTGTTGAAGATGATCAAAGTTGTTTAGCTATACTTGAGATAACAGCGGGTCAGCTTAGAGGACGAGTACATCTGTTGTGATACTCGGATATCTAACGTAGTGAATTAGTACACTACGTTAGATAGGGTTTTAGTGCTCATTTTCGAATCAGGACACGAGAAAACTGCGAACCTTTTTCGAAACCGCATAGACAGGGAAAGATAAAATGGAGCTACAAGTCTACATTGTTGATGCATTCACCAATCAACAGTTCAAAGGGAATTCCGCCGCCGTTATTCCGTTAGATGCGTGGCTAGACGATGACGTCATGCAAAGTATTGCAACGGAAAATAATCTGTCAGAAACCGCTTTTATTAAGCAGCAGTCGCTCAACCAGTACGAGATCCGCTGGTTCTCGCCATTAACGGAAATCGATTTCTGCGGTCATGCAACATTGGCTTCTTCATACGTGCTTTATAACTTGTATGAGAGTGAGGGAGAGCTTGAGTTCATCACTAAACAGGTTGGCTCTATTTACGTCAATTGTCGTGATGATGGGCGAATAGAAATGAGCTTTCCTCAACAAACTCCAGAGCTTGTTGAACAGACTCCACAGCAGATACTTGATGGTCTCTCTATTTTGCCTGTCGAAGTGTTGAGAAACCGCCAAGCTTATTTTGCTGTTTATGATTCGCAGCAAGATGTTGAGAACGTCACCTATGATGTTGACCAGCTCAAACAACTCGCGCCATTGGATGTGGTCGTTACCGCGCCAAGTTCGCAATACGATTTTGTCTCTCGGTATTTCTGGCCAGCAAATGGTGGAGATGAAGATCCAGTAACAGGATCTATTCACTCAGGGTTAGTGCCGTATTGGGCAAATCAGCTGTCTAAGCAAGAGTTAATCGCTTACCAAGCCTCCGCGCGTGGTGGCATGCTTTATTGTCGACTCAAAGGGGATCGGGTATTGGTTTCTGGTTTTGCCGTTATTTATCTGCGCGGCACGATATATCTATAAACATCAATTAAGCGTAGCCACATGATGGAAGATATTGCAGTAGTTGATGGCGAACGCTTTGAATTCTGAATTGGTTGTCCCTGTGAAAATTGTTCATCGCTGGGGAAAGGCAATAAGCTTGAAGCAGTGTTCTACGGCTAGTTCGAACGTTATTGATTCAACTTTTCTCCAAGATGGTTAACCGCGAAATCAATAAATGCTCGTAGTCTGGCGGGCATATATTGAGTTTGTGGATATTGCATAGCAATCGCACCGTGGTAGTTACTTTTTATGGTCCAATCATTTAAGACTCCAATGACGCTGCCATCTTGTAGTGCATCAGTAATGACGAAATCATGAAAAATACCCACCCCTAACCCATGTTTCACTCCGGATAGACGCATTTGTGAGTGGTTAACGGCGTAACGACCAGAGACGGTCACAGAGTGGTATTCATCTTCATTGAAGAAATCCCAAATATTGTCACGCTGTTGCTCAGCTAGGTACAAACATTGATGTTTTACTAAATCTGTAGGGTGTTTCGGCATACCAAATTGTGTGATGTATTCGGGGCTGGCGCAAAGTCTTAAGTGGGTTTGACCAATCTCTTTGAGTACTAAATTCTCATCAGGTTTATCGGTCAGCTTAAAGGCAATATCAATCTGATCTCGCAATAGATCTATCTCCCCGTCAGCGACCCGTAATTTGAGCTCTATCTCTGGGTATTGTTTAAGAAAAGGGATGACCAATGGTTGTAATACCGAATTAAGGAAGGCTTCGGGAGCGGCAACCGTTAATGGACCACTCACTTGGGTATGGTCGCTATGTGATAGCTCAATGGCTTGCTGGGCGGCATTGACCATTAACAATGCTTGGTCATAAACCTTTTGACCAGCAGGCGTAATGACTAGTTTGCGGGTTGTACGTTCAAATAATTTTATCGACAACGCCTTTTCTAACCGAGTGACCAGTTTACTTAGGGCGGAAGGCGTGACATCAAGCTGTTTTGCTGCAGCGGTAAAGCTCCTTTGATTTACGATTAGAATGAAACTTGCAAGGTCTGGGAGAAGAGCAATAAGACGGCTGTTTATCATAATCTGTCACATGTTGATATATATGAAAATAAAGGCTTTTTGAGATTTAGCTCGCGGTTTACAACGCACTGGCGCGGTAATGTGCCTACAACGAAAACCTTCGAGGAGACCAAGATGCCTTATGCCGATGCGGTGCTCGACCTTTGGTCGACACTCGAAACCATTATGTTGCTAACATCAGCTGTGTTTGTCATGGCTGCCATTCAGCTAACAATGAACCGTTCTAAGTAAAGCTGATTTGTGCCTATGATTCAATAATGTTTTTCCACCTAGTGGGATAATTCTAACGTCTCACCTAGATTACACTTTATGGAAAAGGCTATGTTGGCTATAAGCCTATTAATAGCCTAATGCCATCACTAGATTCTTGATGATGAAGATTCGATGAGCGTAATGAAAACTATAAAGATAGGAAGGAATTGAATATGTCCTCTGCATTTTACCAACAGATTCAACAGCAACTTGAAGGCGTGAAGGCTGAAGGTCTTTACAAGGCTGAGCGCATCATCACTTCTCAGCAACAGGCACAAGTAAAAATTACGACGGGGCAAGAAGTACTAAATTTCTGTGCAAATAACTATCTAGGTCTTGCAAACCATCCTGCTCTAATCGAAGCCGCTAAAGTAGGGATGGATCAGCATGGATTTGGTATGGCATCGGTGCGGTTTATTTGCGGTACGCAAGATATCCATAAGCAGCTTGAGCAGAAGCTATCGCAATTCCTTGGTAAAGAAGACACCATTCTTTATACATCTTGTTTCGATGCCAACACTGGCTTATTTGAAACGATTCTTGATGCGGAAGATGCCATCATTTCAGATGCGCTGAATCATGCGTCAATCATCGATGGTGTACGTTTATGTAAAGCCATGCGCTATCGCTATTCAAACAACAATATGGCTGAGCTTGAACAACAGCTTATTGCCGCAAAAGAAGCGGGTGCTCGGAACACATTGATTGTGACTGATGGCGTATTCTCGATGGATGGTGTTGTGGCAAATCTCCCTGCGATCTGTGATCTAGCTGATAAATATGGCGCACTTGTGATGGTTGATGACTCACATGCCGTTGGTTTTATGGGACCAAATGGCGCTGGTACTCATGAACATCATAATGTTATGGCTCGTATTGATATCATCACTGGAACATTGGGTAAGGCGATGGGTGGGGCTTCAGGTGGTTACACGTCAGGTAAGAAAGAAGTGATTGACTGGCTACGCCAACGCTCTCGTCCATACCTATTCTCAAACTCTGTTGCTCCTGGCATTGTGAATGCGTCGATTCGAGTACTAGAGCTGCTGCAAGAAAGTGGTGATTTGCGTGAGCATTTGTGGCAAAACGCAGCGCATTTTCGTACCCGTATGTCTGAGGCCGGCTTTACGCTCGCAGGTGCTGATCATGCCATTATTCCTATTATGTTGGGTGATGCGAAAGTTGCGGCGGAGTTTGCCGAGCGCGCGTTGGAGAAAGGCATTTACGTTGTCGGTTTTTCTTTCCCTGTCGTTCCCAAAGGGAAAGCTCGTATCCGTACACAAATGTCCGCGGCACATTCACGGGATCAGTTAGATCGTGCAATCGATATATTTATTGAAGTCGGTCAAGATATGGGCATTATCTAAGTTTCTGCCATTTTAATGCCATGCGGTGACAGCACATTTGGCTTTACTCAATCAACTTAAAATAAAAATGATGAGTAGAGCCAATGAATTGCGGAACTAAGAACTAGACTAGTTTATAGAGACGATCTTTTGCTCAAAGTTTTTAAAGACATTTTTAGGAGTGTCGTATGAAAATAAAAGCACTAGCAAAGCTAAAGCCTGAAGAAGGCATTTGGATGACCGAAGTGGACAAGCCCGAGCTTGGACACAACGATCTACTGATTAAAATTAAAAAAACCGCTATCTGCGGCACAGATGTGCATATTTACAATTGGGATGAGTGGTCACAAAAGACGATACCTGTCCCTATGGTCGTGGGGCATGAATATGTGGGGGAAGTGGTCGCTATCGGGCAAGAAGTGCGTGGTTACTCTCTTGGTGATCGAGTTTCAGGAGAAGGGCATATAACCTGTGGCTATTGTCGCAACTGTCGAGCGGGTCGCAAGCATCTTTGTCGTAACACTATTGGTGTTGGTGTAAACCGAACTGGCTGCTTTTCAGAGTTTTTAGTGATTCCTGCCTTTAACGCTTTTAAGATTCCTGATGGCATCTCAGATGATCTTGCCGCCATATTTGATCCATTTGGTAATGCAGTGCATACCGCACTTTCATTCGATTTGGTTGGTGAAGATGTGCTGATAACGGGGGCTGGTCCTATTGGTATTATGGCCGCGGCGGTAGCAAAACATGCGGGCGCTCGTTATGTGGTGATCTCTGATGTAAACGAATACCGTCTAGAACTGGCGAGGAAAATGGGCGTAACACGTGCGGTTAATGTTGCCAGAGAATCATTAGAAGATGTGGTTTCTGAACTAGGGATGTTAGAAGGTTTTGATGTCGGTTTAGAGGTCTCAGGCAATCCTTCGGCATTTAGTTCAATGTTGAAAACCATTAATCATGGTGGGCGTATTGCTTTGTTAGGGATCCCACCATCAGATATGGGGATTGATTGGAACCAGGTAATATTTAAAGGATTGAAGATAAAAGGTATTTATGGTCGTGAGATGTTTGAAACTTGGTACAAAATGGCAACTTTAATACAATCGGGTTTAGATCTAACGCCAGTTATCACGCACCGCTTCAAAGTGGATGACTTCCAAAAAGCCTTCGATGTCATGCGTAGCGGGCAATCGGGGAAAGTCATTCTTGATTGGGAATAAATGGGTTTTGCACCTCAATGGGTGATCAATGGTTATTATATTGTTGGTCGTGAGTGAGTAGAAGTCGGCAGTGTAATAGACGTGGCAAAAGAGTTTCAAGGGTTAAATGTTGTAAAACAACACTTCTAAACGCAGAGTAAGTTTTGCTTCGTGATAGCGTGGTGTCTCTTCGTCTTCATTCCAATTATATTCAGGTTGAAGTTCGTAAAAAAACCAATCGCGCAAGATGTTTTGACGGTAGGTTATTGAGAGTCGTGAATTACTGATGTGATCGTAGGGGCGATTGGTCGCGGTTGTGCTTGCTTGGTAATTCATTGCTTGGGTCGGAGATATATGGTGATAAAGAGTAACCCCTGAACCCACTTCCCAACCTTTTATATCGTCTTCATACTTAGCGAAATTAGACCAACGGAAAAGAAACTTCTCGGATAGCGAGTGATCGATATCGATTTCAGTCGACTCTCCGGTCAGTGATTTCTTTTGGTAGACTTTTTGTGTGAGTCGTAAAAGGGTATCTTCGGTTACAGGATAGGTGTATTGAAAGCGACCTTCGATACCGGGTCGGGCGGTAACTTTTATATTAAAGCTGCGTCGTCCTTGGCTTAACCAGTCGTAACGAAGCCCAAGGGTGTTCTCGGTGTCTTGCGATGAGTTTGGAAAGAGATCAAATACATCGTCTTCCTCATCTGATTCAAAGACGACTTTCAGTCGCTTGGTTACGCCGGGCAGATTTAACCGTGCTTTCAATTTTGTTTGAAATTGATACCCTTCATTTTCGACCCAAGCGAAGTCGTTGTACCAACGTATAACCGTACCGGCTCTTGCATCTTGATCTGTACGCTCATCAACAAAGAAATTATCGAACCAAAGTGCAGGCTGGCAGAAGCGTGTATTGATATGAGCGTAGGCACGGTCAAGAATTTGCTTGCTATCAGACTGGCTATTGCATTCGTCGAGATTCTCTTCGCTCATCTCGTTTGCGCTACCGCTAAACGGAGAAAGCATGACTCCTAATGAAACAAGCAATAAATACCGCAATATCAGCCTTTAACTTATTGTGTTTATATTGATAACATTAACTCAATGTTACCGCACAAAGCTAGAGAATAATCTTTCTCTTGAGAAAGCCGTTAGTCGTTACTAGCTAGACCATGCCAATATTTAGCTTTAGACGAATTCATCAATTTTATTCATTTTTCGCACCACATTTTCGCCTTGGAAGGTTTTTACAACCACGCCATCTTGGTTACGAATTTGAATTTGATTTTGTTGATTCAACGAGGCACTCAGATGGTTACCTTGAGTTTGCAGATTTTGGTCGATAAATTTCGTTGCCGATTTTAAATCTTGCTGGATATGGGGTTGATAGATAGCATTTTGGATTCTCATCATCTCACCACTTGGACTCAGGGGTATGTACCGTACGGCGTTCACAATATCAGTATTGCTTTTGTCGATCTAGGGTATCGGAAGTGAGTTGTGAAGAAATTCGCATATTGATACAAAAGAAAAAAGAACCCCGCGAGGAAGCGGGGCAAGAAGGTTGTTGTAATCGTTTTTAGCTCAACTGACGTTTGTTGTGGAACTTATTTGTAAAACTTATTTAAAGTTAGAAAAGAAGCAGACATTTCGCCAATGAGATTATGCATTTAGTTTAGTTACTGCCGATTAACGAGATCTCCGTTCAAGAATACAAGCAATAAGCTAATAAAAAAGAATCGATTGCGCGGTTAAATTTTGTTCGGTTGAACGTTTGCGTGAAAATATGTGATGAACATCGCGATTCTATCGCTATACTTGCCGCCCGGTTATGGGTGAAAACCCAACCAATACAAGCCGTCACATGGACGAGTGAATGACCCCAAGGACAGGACCAGCTGTTAATTCAATGCTTGTATAAGGTAATCTTAAGTGAACGTAATTTTTGGTTTGATCGGTGTCTTCGTCCTGATTGGATGTGCAGTGCTGTTGTCAGAAAGCCGTAAGGCAATCAATTGGAAAACAGTATCTAGAGCGCTACTTCTACAGGTTGGTTTTGCCGCCTTAGTTCTTTATTTCCCTTGGGGACAAGTTGCACTAGCCAGTTTAAGTGGTGGTGTTGCCGGTCTTCTTTCTTTTGCCGATGAAGGCATAAAATTTCTTTTTGGCGATCTTGCTAATACAGGCTTTATTTTCGCAATTCGCGTCCTCCCTATCATCATCTTTTTCAGTGCGATTATTTCAGCACTTTACTATCTTGGGATTATGCAACGTGTGATAGAGTTTCTTGGTGGTGGCATTCAAAAATTCTTAGGCACCAGTAAAGCAGAATCTTTAGTCGCTACAGGTAATATTTTCCTATCTCAAGGTGAATCACCTCTTCTTGTTCGTCCTTTCCTTTCTCGTATGACTCGCTCCGAACTCTTTGCTGTAATGGCTGGTGGTATGGCTTCGGTTGCGGGTAGTGTGCTTGGAGGATATGCAGGGTTAGGGGTTGATCTTAAATATCTGATTGCGGCGAGCTTCATGGCTGCACCAGGTAGCTTGATGATGGCAAAAATTATTGTGCCTGAACGTGGTACTCCGATAAACCAAACCGATATTGAAATGGATAAAGCACAAGACAGCAACGTGATTGATGCGCTTGCAAGTGGTGCGATGAATGGTATGAAAGTCGCGGTTGCGGTGGGTACTATGCTGATTGCTTTCGTTTCGGTTATTGCGATGGTGAATACAGGTTTAGAAAACCTCGGTGAACTGGTTGGTTTTTCCGGTATTACACTACAAGGAGTCTTCGGCTACTTGTTCGCACCTTTAGCGTGGGTGATTGGCGTACCGTCAAATGAAGTATTGATGGCGGGTTCATACATAGGTCAAAAAGTGGTGATGAACGAGTTTGTCGCATTCATTGACTTTGTTGAACATAAACAATTGCTTTCGGAGCATTCACAAGTGCTCGTAACCTTTGCTCTATGTGGATTTGCTAATATTGGTTCAATTGCCATTCAGCTTGGCTCTATTGGTGTTATTGCGCCGGATCGTCGCTCTGAAGTGGCCAATTTGGGTTTGAAGGCCGTCGCTGCGGGTACATTGGCTAACTTAATGAGTGCCTGCCTAGCGGGTATCTTTATCTTGCTTTAGCGATAAACGAATAGAAAAGCGCCATCATTGATGGCGCTTTTTTTATATATCAAACGGTAAACTATGCTTTCAAACAACAAAAAAGACTGAATTAGCTGTAATACTATTATGTAAATAAGTGCATTGTGGATTTCCGGCAATAAGATTGACTGAACTGAAGCGATTGTTAGAACAGAAATTTTGAGAGATAGAGTAATTATGGATAATCTGGTGACCCGTTTCTTGCGTTATGTAACCTTTGATACGCAATCAAACCCTGCAAACCCATTCTGCCCAAGTAGCAAGGGGCAATTTACCTTTGCTGACCAGTTGAAAAGAGAGCTTATCGATCTTGGTTTAAGTGATGTTTGTTTAGATGATAATGGCTACCTAATGGCTCGTTTACCGAGCAATGTCGACCACGCTGTGCCAGCGATTGGTTTTATTGCGCACATGGATACGGCACCTGATGCGTCGGGAGCAAACGTAACACCGCAATTGGTTGAGAATTATCAAGGTGGTGATATCGCGTTAGGGCTTGGGGAACAAGTATTGTCACCAGTTCAGTACCCGGATCTGCATCAGTTGCATGGGCATAGCATCATTACAACAGATGGCACGACGCTTCTAGGCGCAGATAATAAAGCGGGCATTGCCGAAATCATTACTGCTGTTGCTACATTAATTGCGAATCCAAGCATCCCACATGGCGACATCTGTATTGGTTTTACGCCTGATGAAGAGATAGGTCGTGGAGCAAATTTCTTTGATGTAGAAAAATTTGGTGCTGAGTGGGCATATACGATCGATGGTGGACCTGTAGGCGAATTGGAGTACGAGAACTTTAATGCGACCAATGCGGATGTGATTGTACATGGGGTTAACGTTCATCCGGGAACGGCGAAAGGTAAGATGGTTAACTCAATGAACATCGCTGCTCGTTTTCAAGCAATGATGCCTGCAGAAGAGACGCCAGAATGTACTGAAGGTTACCAAGGTTTTTACCATCTTAAATCGGCTGAGATGTCAGTGGCGCGCAGTGAGCTAGGTTACATTATCCGTGATTTTGATCGTGATGGCCTAGCTAAGCGGAAAGCGTTTATGCAAGCTACCGTAGACAAATTGAATGCTGAACTGACTCAAGGGCAAATCGAGCTTAAAATGACAGATTGCTACTTTAATATGAAAGAGATGGTTGAGCCATATCCACACATTATTGAATTAGCGAAGCAAGCGATGATTGAATGCAATATTGAGCCAATGATAAAACCTATTCGTGGCGGTACAGATGGCGCGAGACTTTCTTTCATGGGTTTACCTTGCCCAAATATCTTTACTGGTGGCTATAACTTCCATGGCATACATGAGTTTATTACGGTGGAAGGGATGTCGCATGCTGTAAAAGTTATTGTGAAGTTGTCAGAAAAAACGGCATTGGAATACCGATAATGCTTTGAATGCTCTACGATTGAGGTAAGTACTTCATTTTTCGGAGCTTCTAATGAGAAACCTGTTACTTTTAGCTTCTCATCTCATATTCGCAGCTATGGGTTTTGCGTTAGGTATTTACGCATTACCCATCTTGACTCAGCCAGCATCACCCCCGATGCAAGAGATACAGGATATTTCTCAGCACGCCCTCTATAACGGAATGTTTCAACGAGAGCGATTAGACAGTGACTTTCTTCATTGGGGGGAGGGTTCACTGGCGATCAGTGACACGCAGATTGTCTTTATTGGGGAGCTTGCTCCAGGACCTGATTATAAATTGTATCTCTCTCCCGTATTTGTCGAAACCGAGCAATCATTTGAGCAATACAAAGATACGATGATCCAAATCGGTGACATAAAAACCTTTGACAGATTCAGTTTAGATCTACCACCAGAAGTAAATGTTGCTGAGTTCAACACTGTTATCATATGGTGTGAAAGTTTTGCAGAATTTATTACCTCTGCCCGCTATAATTGACCAACTTTAAATTGCTCGCGTGAGCGTTAAATTAGTCACGTCCCCAATTGTTTACAGGAGTAACACGTGGAGAAGGTACAAGTTGTTATCGATTTTCTTCTAGCTCATAAAGTTATATTTTCTGTTGTTATCATCACGATCATTTCGATTATCCGTAGATTCACTCTTTCCAAGATTCGTGGCGATGTTGCGTTTGTCTCTGAAGACCAACGTAAATGGATGTCTCGTACTAAAAATGGTTCATTTACGACTATTGTTTTGCTGCTATTTATACTATGGCAATCAGAGCTTAATGAGTTCGCTCTATCATTAACTGCTATTGCTGTAGCCGTTGTCGTGGCGAGTAAAGAAATAATCCTATGTTTTACGGGGTCAATTCAAAGAGCCAGTTCTCGTTCGTTTCGAATTGGTGATTGGATTGAAGTTGGTAAATTATGCGGTGAAGTCATTGAGCACAATATGATGGCAACCGTCATTCAAGAAATTGATTTGTACCATGGACAATACCATTTTACGGGTAAAACCGCGACTTTACCCAATAGTATGTTCTTTACTTACCCGGTGAAAAACCTCAATTTTATGAAGCGATTCGTATACCATGATTTCTCGATTGTGGTACGAGATTTTGTCAATCTATATCCGATTTTACCTGAGATGATTGTAAAAATTGAAGACCATTGCCAAGATTTCATCGAGGTCGCACGTCGTTATAACTCTATTATTGAAAGGCACGCTGGCGTAGACCTACCAGGTTCAGAGCCGCATATTCATATAAATAGTACGCCGACTGGTGAACAGGCGATTCACGTGATGATATTTTGTCCAACAGAGCAGGCAAACCACATAGAGCAGCTAATTCGTCAAGATTTCATGATGCTGTATGAAGAGCGTTTTGCCGAGAAAGCTGATACTGCACAATAGCCAATGATTGCGACACTTTTTACACCGAAATAACATGTGACTTGTTAATTCTGACGATAAAAAATCCCGATGGAAGTTTGCTTTCATTGGGAGTATTGTGCGCCCACATGCTTATATCACTATTTCTACTTATCAAAAGTAGGAAGCATTTTTAGTTTTCAATTTTGGCGCTGTTGATAGACCAACCACCTCAATTATGAGGGATACCGCAAGGAAAGAATGGGAGCGGCATTTCTATTTGCATGGCTTGTAAAAACGCAAATATAAAGAGAAAAGCCCAACATGAATTTTAAGTTCTTCTACCGTTTGATCGCGCGCACATCAGAAAATAGTTACATCAATGGACTATGCAATGTATTCCTAATGCTGCTGCCGATCAGTCTGCTATCTGCATTTTGTATGCTGATTGGCAATGGTTTATCTATGATCGGTATGACGGATTTGGCGGACAAGACTCTACTAACGAGTACGCTGATCTGGAAACTTTTTCCAATCTTATTGGTTGTTTACTATTCCCAGTTTTTGGCTACATTGCACAAAACATCACGCACAAATGTGATTACTCCCTCGTTGCTAATCTACGTAATACTTGGCTATGAATGGGGAATGCTGTATCCGGGAACAATGATCCCGATGAACTATCCTTTAGCGATTTTCATCCCACTTCTAGTCAGTAAAACAACTCAGATTTTAGAGCGCAAAAAACTGTTTATGGAAAGCGAATTACCGAATGTGGTTGATCAAACCATCAACTTAGTCGGTGCATGTCTTTTCATGGTTGTGCTGTATGTCGGAGCGGGTTATTTCATCACTGGATGGATCCACTCGTTTAGCGAGTTTGCTCGTTTGATTCCGAGCCTAGATGAGTATTCATTGGGTGATGCATTACTGTATGAATTTGTGCGTAACTTGTTTTGGGCTATTGGCGTAAACGGTCACATCATATTTGCTCCGTTAAAAGCGGAACTCTATGAATTTACCCATCAGAGCTTTGAGCTCTATGCGGCGTTTGGTACCCCATTACCTATTTTGACGAGCAACTTTTACGATATTTATGCTGGGATAGGCGGGGCAGGCAATACACTTAGCTTAGTACTATGTATGTTAGTGTTTACTAAAAATAAAGGTTATCGTGCTTTAGCTGGCGCGACACTGCTGCTTAGTATATTCAATATTAACGAACCCATTTTGTTCGGACTACCGGTCATTTTTAACCCAGTACTTGTGATCCCATTCTTACTTGCACCTATGGCTGGATTAACGCTGGCCTACATAGCAACATCGCTTGGCTGGGTCGACCCTGTTTCAACGATTATTAGTTGGATGACCCCTGCGTTCTTTAGTGGCTATCTTGCTACAGGCAATGACATAGCGGCATCCGTTTTGCAGTTGGTCATCGTGTTAGTGGGTATTGCAATTTATCTGCCTTTCTTTAAACAGATGGACAAAGTTGCCGGTTCAAACGCTATCTTTACTAAAAGTTTGTCGGATAACTTTTTTAACTATCGTGATCTTGGTAATAGTCGTTCTGTTATTGGTGTTTTACCACAAATGAGTTCGAACCTGGCAGCTCAACGTGAGATTAGCCAATTACAGAAAAACGGGGAGTTTATTCTGTATTACCAACCACAATATGACATGACTCGATGCTGTGTGAATTCTTTAGAGGTGTTGATTCGTCATCGGGCATACGATGGGAAAATTACTCCGCCGATATTCTTGTCTAGCTTTGCAAAGTTGGGTTTAACCTCGGAGCTCGATCTTTGGGTGGTTAAGCAGGCGTTAAATGAAGTTAGCCCGCTGGCGGTGAACCCGAACTTTAAAGTTTCAATCAATATATCGCCAGATACATTTTTGATTGAAGGCTTTGCAAATATAGTGACCAACTTAATTGAAAAAAGTAGTTTGTCTTTTAGCCAAGTCGAGTTCGAAATAACGGAAGACTTACTCATTCAGGATGAGGAAAAAACTTGGTCGGTATTGCAACAACTACGTCGGATGGGGATTCGTATTGCTCTTGATGATTTTGGTGCCGGCTACTCCTCGATTGGTTACCTGAGCCGTTACGAATTCGATAAAGTGAAAATCGACCGATCTTTGGTACTAAACTTAAATCAGAAAAACGGCAAAGAGATGTTTAGCTTAACCAGTCAGCTTGTTCGCACAACGGGAGCTGAAATTGTGGTTGAAGGTGTGGAGCTACAAGAAGAAATTGACTTTATGATTGCTCAAGATATACATCTGATTCAGGGCTTCTACTTCTATAAACCTATGCCGTTTAAGGAAGTCGTTGAGAAAACGCTATTCTGCTAGTACAGATGATTAACGGGAAGAGGGCGTATGCCCTCTTTATTATGTGTTAGCGCTTTGGGAATGTTATGCCTGTGCGACTGTTGGATAACGCTGTTTCAATTTCTGTGCGACGTTGACAAGGGCAATGAGCACCGGTACTTCAATCAGTGGGCCAATAACACCGGCAAAAGCTTGATCTGAATTTAGTCCAAATACCGCGATTGAAACCGCTATCGCCAATTCAAAGTTATTACCCGTTGCGGTAAAAGCAATTGAGGCATTCTTGTCATAGGCGATGCCCATACGCTTGCCAATAAAAAAGCTCGCAAAAAACATCACAACAAAATAGATGCATAAAGGAATCGCCACGCGTACCACATCCAGTGGTAATTCTAGGATCATCTCGCCTTTTAAACTGAACATTAAAACTATCGTGGCTAACAAAGCAATCAGTGTTATGGGTGAGATGGCAGGAATAAATACTTGATTATACCAATTCTCTCCTTTGGCTTTGACTAACAGTTTTCGGCTAAGAAAACCGGCTAAGAATGGAATGCCAAGATAGATCAAAACACTTTCTGCGATATCAAGCATTGAAATATCAACGGCGAAGCCCTGATAACCAAATAAAGGCGGCAGTATGGTGATAAATAACCATGCCATAAAACTATAAGTCACAATTTGGAAAGCACTATTGATGGCGACTAATGCGGCCCCATACTCTTTGTTACCACCACCGATCTCATTCCAAACTAAAACCATGGCAATACAGCGTGCTAGACCTATTAAAATGATCCCGACCATGTACCCGGGTTTGTCAGCTAAAAAAGTTAGAGCCAATACGAACATTAAAATTGGTCCAACAATCCAGTTCATGATTAGTGACAGCGTGATTACCTGTTTATCTTGCTTCACTTTACCTAATAGGCGGTAATCGACTTTAGCTAGCGGAGGGTACATCATTAGTATTAGCCCAATAGCAAGAGGAATGTTTGTTGAGCCAACAGACATGGCTTGATTCCATTGTGCGACATTGGGAAAAACGGCTCCGATAGTGACACCAATAGCCATTGCTAAAAAAATCCACAGTGTTAAGTAGCGATCGAGAAACCCTATTTTGGGCGCTTGAATAGAGTGGGTTACATTGTTCATAGTGTTACCTATCGTTTATCGTCGAATTACGATTAATGTAATGAAAAAATATGACTAAAATGCTTTTAATCATTGAGATGGTTTTAGCCCAATCAAGAATTATTGAGTGACTTGCTCAAATAAATCAATGAACTGCTTTGTTGCACTTGGATTCACTCGATAACACGTTTTTGGTGGCTTAGGTTCAGCAATAATAAATCCAGCCATCTTCAAAATGCGTAAGTGTTCGGAAACGGTTGATTGTGCTAATCCAAGTTGCGAGACCAACTCGCTGTTTAAGCAGCCGCCTAAGCTTTCTAGCACCAACAGCGTTTTTAATATACGTATGCGAGCCGGGTGAGAAAGAGCTTTCGCTTGCGCGGCAAATTTTTGCTCTAGTTCGAGTTGTTGTTGATCGGCACGAAGCAAGGATGCATCAGTCGAATTACATTGGTTCATCTTCAATCTATATAGTTAATCGTCGAATAACGATATGATAAGTTGCTACTCATATTTAATCAAGTATTAGCCGCTAGGTTAATGCGAGATAGGATTAATTTCGTGTATCACAGTCTAGGTACAATTAAAATTATGGTGTCGAATGAAGTGGTCAATCTGCTGCGGAACAAATGAGTTGTAGATAAGACTCGTATGTGTGCTTGGCGTTTGTATGTGATCGGTCATACCGTCAATCATGGTTTCTTCGACAGTAACGGTCCCATCAGACAATATCGAATTATCCATCATTAAAAGAGCCCTAGCACCAACAGGTAGGGTTCCGGCAATGCACCCCAGCTTTTGTGAAAACCCCCATCTATCTTCATGAATATTCAGTCCGTGCTCAGGTGAATTGCCTAGTATGGCATCGATACCCAACTCTCTAATTCGATGGACAATAGAGGCTCCTTTGATCGGGGTACCAATCGTTATTACATGGCTAACGGTCTCAAGATTGGGTTGTTTGGCCGCTAAGTAACCTTTGATGATTAGCCCCCCAAGGCTATGTCCAACCAATACATTGGTACAATCGGACGATAAAGCGTGATCAATTTTTTGAAAAACGCGTTGTTTCTCAATCGCGAGTGTATTGTAGGTGATCACTTGGGTTTGGTAGCCTAACTTACGTAGCTTATGGCTCAAAGGCTGCATAACTAAACCATGCATATATAACCCATGTAAAATAATGATCTTCATAGCAGCCCTCCATTACGTCTAACTTGTGAGTTTATAATGGCAGGGTTCGACTAAAGAAACGATGCGATTTGTCATTTTTGACATTGATTTGTCGAGAATTTGGCGTTGATGTTCGTGAGGGAACGATCAGCAGAAGCGTAATCGCAGTCTTGTCGGACAGAATGAACATCAACGCCAAAAGTGGTGTAGCTGGTACGTTTATCTAGATTAAAGTTTCTAAGGCTGTACTCGCTATTGTGGTTTACTTCATTAATACATCGCTAAATTCGAATCCATAGATAATCACTAAACCAATGATTCCTGTCATCACTAAATAGTAGAACGTTGGGATAACGGTTTTACGCAGTGTCGCGCCTTCTCTTCCTAGTAGACCTACTGTTGCAGAGGCAGCAACGACGTTGTGAATCGCAATCATATTACCAGCGGCGGCACCAACAGCTTGCAGTGCGACAACCACTACACTAGAGATAGTAAGTGTTTGGGCTACTTCAAATTGGAATTGACTGAACATCATGTTGGAAACCGTATTCGAACCCGCAATAAATGCTCCTAAAGCGCCGACAGTAGCGCTTAACGCCGGGAAGGCACTACCAACTGTACTCGCGGCGAAGTTTGCTGTGGTAACAGGCATACTGGCAAGGTCGGCACCGTTAATGCCAGAGTTAATAAATATACGTACCATTGGGATGGTGAAAAGCAAAACAAAGCCGGCACCAACTAGAGTTTTACTTGATTCAGCAAAAGCTGCGCCAAGCGGTTTGATACTTTTCGCTTGCAGTAGAACAGCGACAAGAGCAACAAAGACCAAAATCCCACCAGGCAAATAGAGCGGTTGTATTGCCGTGCTGATTCCGACTTCACCAAGAATATTGCTAAATGACAGACTCACACTCGTTAACATTGCTTTAAATTGGGTACTAACGCGGCTCGCGACTAACACAACGGCTAGTAAGACATACG
>ERZ794982.143-NODE-143-length-23206-cov-4.820958_pt1 | contig 23206 bp, 25 predicted proteins | sample MGYA00433071_ERZ794982 | MGnify/ENA primary metagenome ERZ794982 (study PRJEB30140, sample SAMN00862574) | bioreactor metagenome | study: EMG produced TPA metagenomics assembly of the Bioreactor inoculated with sediment Metagenome (bioreactor metagenome)...
GTCGCTGGTTCGAGCCCAGCAGGAGGAGCCAATTTCAAAAGCCAAGTCTCACGACTTGGCTTTTTTTATTTCTGCGAATCTTATCCTCAAGACCAATCACAACAAGCTTGCTAATAACCTCACCGTATCAAGCGATGGTGAACTTGGCATATCATAATTCCCCCCAGTTGCTACAATCACAGCCTGCTCATTGGGCAACATCACTATGTACTGCTCACCAATACCCACCGCCGCGACTGCACCACCAATTTGTGAAATCTGCCAAAAATGCAAATGATAGCCCATGCTGTAACTAAAAAATCGGCTCGACTTCAGTTCATCAAACCAGTGAGGCGCAACAAGTTGCTGTTGGTTGAACTGCCCTCGATTGAGCCACATCAGACCAAACTTGCCCATATCGAGTGGTGATAACATTAACCCCCAATCGGCCCCAGGTTCATTACTACCATGCTGGGTTAACCAACGATAATTTTCAATCCCCAAAGGTTCAAACAATTTCTCGCGCATCACTTTGGCAAAAGGCTTGCCATACAACCGCTCAATGATTTTTGATAATCCTACCGTTGATAATCCGCTATAAGCAAAGCGACTGCCTGGTTCAAATACTAGCTCCGTCCCTAAAAACATCGCTTGAAGATCTTTTGCCATGTAGTGTCGGTAGAATGAATTTCCCGAACCTCGCCTCACAGAGGTTGCGAGCTCATCTAACGCATAACCAGTCGACATGTTCATGACATCACGTACGGTGATTGCCATCTTATCAACTCGGTCGTGCTGCTTATATTCAGGAAACAGACTCAATACGGGGACATCAAGGTCAGCTAACTTACCTTCATCTATCGCAATAAAGATCAGTGTCGCCACAAATGATTTAGTTACAGAGTGAAGATTATGCAGTTTATTGGCGCCTACAGGCACGTTAGACGTCTTTTGATCACCAACAGTGCCTCCACCTTGCCGGTGCAGTTCAAACACCTTCTTGTCATTCTGCCAAGCGATTAGTGAATGTATATTGTTGGCTTTACCACTTTCTACTCGCTGCTCGACAGGCGTAAACTTCGCCAGACTTTGAACGACTTCAATATCTGGCTGGTCACATCCTGTTATCAACAACAGTATTATCGCTCCAGCTTTGCGTAATTTCATTTCACTGCCCTTTTGCTCAATCACAGTGGTAATAGAACAAAAAGCGCTGAGCATTACAGCGTGCTGCTACAGGTATAAAAAAAGCGTGCGACCAAGCGCACGCTTTTTCTCTAACTCAGAATTATAGGCATTCTTAGTTTGTCACTTTCCTGCCAGCTTGATTCAATTGCTTCACTTCCTCATCAAGCTCTACCAATTTGCTTGCCATTTGTTCACGGCAGATATTGGCTAACTCTCGAACTTGCTCTTTTCTATAACCTTCAGTGCTAACCGGTGGCAGCATTTCAACAATCACATGACCGTTGTTCCAACGGTTAAACTTAATATCACTGGTTGAACTACATACAATCGGAATAACACCAACTTGAGCACCAATCGCTGCGTGGAACGCACCCGTTTTAAAAGGCAACAAACCGCGACCACGAGAACGCGTTCCCTCAGGGAACATCCAAACTGATACATCGCTGCTTTTCATGCTATCCACGACTTGGTCAATCGTGCCTACCGCTTTACTACGATTAGCGCGATCAATCAGGATATTTCCGGTTAACCAATAAAGCTGACCAAACAGTGGTAACCAAGCTAGGCTCTTTTTACCCACAGTCACAACTTTAGGTGTTACCGCAGAAGAGACAGTAAACAGATCCCAGTTATTCTGGTGGTTCGCCACATAAACATGCTGACCTCGGATGTAAGCATCCTCTGGGATTCTCAGTTCTAGTTGGATACCAAATACGCGAGACATCTTGCCGAACAAACGACCAAAGGTGAATACGTGTTTTGGATTACGCGGGCTTAATAAGCAGTAACCACAACCAAATACAAACATGATTATCGCAAAAATAGCGACAGCAAAAACACGTAACAGTGCAATCATTAATGCTCTCCAAAAACGAATGGGAAAGGATAGTGGCCCTAATTTAACGGATCTTGAGACCATAAAAAAGCCGAAACCTAAGTTTCGGCTTACATTTGTTCGCTAAACTCTATTTAGCCAACTAATTTGCATCACGGAAGCGCTCAATATTGGCACCAAGAGCTGACAGCTTATCTTCAATCTTATCGTAACCACGATCGATGTGATAAATGCGGTCGACAATAGTCTCACCTTGCGCGATACAGCCTGCAATAACTAAACTTGCTGATGCACGTAGATCCGTCGCCATCACTTGCGCAGCACTTAAAGACTCTACATCACCACAGATCACTGTGTTACCTTCAATCTCAGCTTTAGCACCCATACGCATTAGCTCTGGTACGTGCATAAAACGGTTTTCGAAGATAGTTTCCGTGATCACACCGCCACCTTTCGCCATCATATTTAGCAAGGTAAATTGTGCTTGCATATCTGTTGGGAAACCTGGGTGTGGCGCAGTACGAACAGTCACCGCTTTAAGCTCACGGTCTGTCATATCTACTGAAATCCAGTCTTCACCTGTTTCTACTTTTGCCCCCGCTTCTTCAAGCTTAGCAAGTACAGCTTCAAGTAGGTGCGCATGGGTATTGCGACAAACAACTTTACCACCAGATACCGCAGCTGCGACTAAAAATGTACCGGTTTCAATGCGGTCAGCAACCACTGCGTGTTTGCCACCACCTAAACGCTCGACACCTTCAATCGTGATGGTATCAGTACCCGCACCGGTCACTTTAGCACCTAGCGCATTTAAGAAGTCAGCGGTATCAACAATTTCTGGTTCACGTGCCGCGTTATCCAGCACAGTTTTACCTTCAGCTAATGTTGCGGCACACATAATCGTGATTGTTGCACCTACGCTGACTTTATCCATAACGATATGAGCGCCTTTCAGGCGACCATCTACCGATGCTTTTACATAGCCGTCTTCAAGCGTGATGGTTGCACCAAGCTGCTCTAGCCCATGAATATGCAAATCAACTGGGCGCGCACCGATAGCACAGCCACCAGGCAACGATACTTGACCTTGACCAAAACGAGCCACAAGTGGACCGAGAGCCCAAATTGATGCTCGCATCGTTTTCACTAAGTCGTAAGGTGCACAATATTCATTAATGCTACTTGGGTCGACATGAACTGAACCATTGCGTTCTACTTTGGCACCGAGGCGCTTCAATAGCTCCATGGTTGTGTCGATATCACGCAGATGAGGAACATTGGTTACCTCAACAGGTTCTTCCGCCAAAATAGATGCAAAAAGGATGGGAAGGGCGGCGTTCTTAGCACCTGAAATAGTGACTTCGCCCACTAATGGCTGCTTAGAACCAGTTACTCGAAATTTTTCCATTACTAAACCTTACAGCGACATCAACTTCTTATCACGAGCCCATTCTTCAGGCGTGTATGCCTTGATAGAAAGAGCATGGATGTCATTTCTTTGGATATACTCCATAAGTGGCGCATAAATAGTTTGTTGTTTCTTAACGCGATTCATTCCATCGAAACAAGCATCAACAGCGATCACTTCGTAATGGCTACCCTCGCCTTTTACATGTAGTTCTTCTAGATTTAGTGCTTCGTTTAATATCTGTTGTACTTTTGCGCTATCCACAAGTTACCTCTAATTAGTCTTTATGTGCTCGGCAATGTATTTATCCACATTGCTCAATGCCAGCAAAGTGCTGAGTTGCGTTGGCACGAAGCTGAGCATTATATGACAGTTTTGCTTTTTTGCATGCTCTAAAAGATGAATCAACATCACCATACCAGCAGAGTCAACGCGCTCAACATGCGCCAAGCTGACTTCTAGGGAAGTTTGCTGTGGCTGCCATGTTTTAAGTTGATTCCATAATTCAGGTACAGAGTCACGATTTAACACGCCACTGAGTTCACAATGGCTATCATCAACCTGTTGCCACTGATGGTGAGCAATCATTGCTTAGCCTCAAAGCGAATTGGCTGTGCTGCTAAGTTTTCAAGATCTTTGGCAACCGAAAGGATGCCTTCTTGACGCAGCTTGCCACTCCATTCTGATTGTTTACTCGAAAGTAGGCTGATACCTTCTGCAATCATATCAAAAACCTGCCATTCGCCTGTTTTCTTATTTTGACGCAGCTTAAACTCAAGTTTAATGTTTGGTCGTGGTGAATCCACGATATCTACTTTAACACTAGTGATAGTTCTACTTGAATCGAGTTTTTTCTCTGGTTCAAATTCAATCTCTTGATCTGTGTACTGAGTCAAAACCTGTGCGTATGAAGCGATCAAATACTCACGAAACGCCTCCATAAATTCAATTACGTCCGCTTTATTTGCTTTTTTAACATTTGGCCCCAGCACCTTAAGTGCAGCGTACTTATAGTTGACGTAAGGCATCAATTCTTCGTCAACAATCAGCTTCAAATGATTGGGATCTTGCTTGATGGTGGTTTGTTCTGCCTTTAAGCGCTCGAACGCAACTTCAGCTACACCAGTCATCATTTGATAAGGCTGAGTCTTATCAATTTCTGCAGCACTGGCAGCCAATGGTAGCCACAGCGTGCAAATCAGGGTAAATAACTTCTTTAACATCTCTTACTCTCCAGACTCTGGCCCACCGCCAACACTGTAAAGAACTTGTCCTATCAAGTCCTCAAGTACCAACGCTGACTTGGTATCTTCAATGTAGTCACCATCCACCAGCATCTGTTCATCTTCAAATACAAACCCAGGTGTCAAACCGATGTACTGCTCACCAATCAATCCTGACGTTAAAATTTGAACACTTGATGTTTCAGGGAATTGATTAAACTGGCTGCTCACTGCCATCTTAACCACTGGCAATAGCGATTCTTGATTAAGGCTAATCGCAGTCACTCGCCCAACAACAACACCACCCACTTTGACTGGTGAACGCACTTTTAAGGTGCCTATATTGTCAAACTCCGCACTTAAAGTATAAGTATCACTTGAGCCCATGCCTTTTACGTCAGCGACTTGAAAAATCATAATCAAAATCGCGCAAATTCCTGCTAAAACGAAGCTACCAACCCATAATTCTGTTTTACGTGTCTGTTGCATTTTTAATTCCCGAACATCAAAGCGGTCAGTACGAAGTCTAGTCCAAGTACTGCCAAAGAAGAGTGTACTACTGTGCGAGTGGTCGCACGGCTGATGCCTTCCGAAGTTGGAATCGCATCATATCCATTAAACAGTGCAATCCAAGTCACGGTAATGGCAAACACTAAGCTCTTAATAAAGCTATTACCAATATCTTGACCGAGATCGACAGAAGCTTGCATGGTTGACCAAAAACTACCATGATCAATCCCTTTCCAGTCAACCCCTACCAGTTGTCCGCCCCATATACCCACTGCCATAAATATCATCGTCAGCAAAGGCATTGAGATTACGCCGGCCCAAAAACGAGGTGCAATAACACGCTTAAGTGGATCTACCGCCATCATTTCTAAAGAAGAAAGCTGTTCTGTTGCTTTCATTAAACCAATTTCAGCGGTTAGAGCAGAGCCTGCACGTCCAGCAAATAACAATGCGGTTACGACAGGACCTAACTCACGCAATAGCGATAGCGCAACCATTTGCCCAAGTGCACCCTCAGCACCGAAATCAACTAAAATGACGTAACCTTGAAGGCTTAAGACCATGCCAATAAACAAACCCGATAAGAAAATGATCAGCATGGATTGCACACCCACACTGTAAAGTTGTTTGATTAGTAACGGGGCATTCTTTATCGGTTGCGGTCGACTTGCTAGTGCGCTAAACAACATCAGGCTGGCGCGACCAAATACTTCAACTATCGCCATAGAGCGACGACCAGTTGCAGCAACAAATTCAATTAGATTGGATTTCATTCAAACAGATCCTCTGCAATTGATTTTGCTGGGTAACTAAATGGCACGGGTCCATCAGCATAGCCCAACAAGAATTGCTGTACTTGTGGGTCAGGGTTCGCGTGCAGTTCGTCTGGTGTACCGCAAGCAATGACTTGACCATTGGCGAGGATATAAACCCAATCGGCAATACTCATTACTTCTGGCACATCATGTGACACAACAATTGATGTCACGCCCAAGGCTTGATTAAGGTTGCGGATTAACTCTACCAAGACGCCCATCGTAATCGGGTCTTGCCCAACAAATGGCTCGTCGAACATGATAAGTTCAGGGTCAAGAGCTATTGAGCGTGCTAATGCCGCTCTACGAGCCATACCACCTGACAATTCGCTTGGCATCAACTGTGCGGCGCCGCGCAAGCCAACCGCTTCTAGCTTAAGCAATACCAAGGTACGGATAAGACTTTCATCTAGTTCGGTATGTTCACGTAACGGAAAGGCGACATTATCAAAAACGGTAAGATCGGTGAAAAGCGCGCCAGATTGAAACAGCATGCTCATTTTTTTTCTAACTTGATAGAGTTTGCGGCGGCTTAATTCAGGAATATTGTGGTCATCAAACCACACCTCACCACTGTCAGGAGCCAATTGCCCACCAATCAGTCGTAATAGTGTTGTTTTACCAATCCCTGATGGTCCCATTATTGCGGTAACTTTACCCTTGGGAACATGGAGGTTTACGTTATCAAAAATCGTCCTATCTCCACGAGAGAAAGTAAGATTATTGACAGTAACCAAATCACTTGATGACATTAGGTACTCGTCGTCAGAATCCTTGTTTAATAGGCAATAATAAGCAGAATACCCTCGAATTAAAAGCACTGTTCGATTAATTGTGAACTACTTAGATCCAGCTCCTCAGTGTAAAGCATCGTTGGAATTACATAATGTGCAACAAATATTTCAATGTTCAGCTTCCCTTTTATACCTCAACGCGTCAAAATTGGCGGTTAAATTGTTCAGATTATAGATAAGTTGGGAAATATCATGTTCGAAGCTGTAGCGTTCCTCATAGTCGGTCTCATTTTCTTGGTATGGAGTGCCGACCGATTGGTATTTGGTTCTGCCGCACTTGCTCGAAACTTTGGTATTTCTCCCCTTGTTATCGGTATGACGATCCTAGCGATGGGGTCTTCAGCCCCAGAAATGATGGTATCTGCCACTGCGGCACTTGATGGCAAAACCGATACTGCGGTAGGTAATGTATTGGGTTCAAACATTGCTAATATCGCTTTGATTTTAGGTATCACCGCATTCATTAAGCCACTTTCGATCAGCTCCGCGGTGTTGCGTCGTGAACTACCACTCATGGTTGCCGTTACCATTGTTGCTGGTGCTATCTTATGGGATAACCATCTTGGCTTTATGGAAGGCGTGTTACTTCTTATCCTATTTGCATTTTTTATTCTCGCAATGCTGCATATTAGCCGCAAAGAAAAACACAATGGCGACATTCTATTAGATGAACAAGAAGCAGAAGTCCCAGAAGGTGTCAGCAATCTAAAGGCAGGAATTTGGGTGGTGATTGGTTTAATCATTCTACCTATTTCAGCCAACACACTGGTTGACAGTTCGGTAGTGATTGCAAAATATTTTGGCATGAGCGATTTGGTTATCGGTCTTACCATCATCGCCGTCGGTACTAGCTTACCCGAGCTCGCCGCTTCTGTTGCTGGCGTAATGAAAGGGGAAGATGATATGGCTGTAGGTAATATCATCGGTTCTAACGTTTTTAACATCCTTGCTGTTATGGGTATCCCCGGCATCCTTAACCCATCAATGTTGAGTGAACTGGCTATGGGGCGTGATTTTTGGGTCATGCTTGGCGTATCACTACTACTTGTCGCAATGGCGCTAGGAAAATCTCGTAGCATCAATCGTTTTGAAGGGGTATTCCTCTTTGTTATCTTCATCGCTTATCAGAGCTATCTGATTGTCAATATGACCGCTTAATTGAATCCAGGAATTTCATATGTTTGACTACCGCTCAGCTGCGTTAGATGTGCTTAATACTGAAGTAGAAGCCATTAAACAACTCGACCAATATTTTGATGATAACTTTGCCCAAGCATGTGAAACCATCTTGAATAATAAGAATGGTAAAGTGGTGGTCATGGGTATGGGTAAGTCTGGTCATATAGGCAATAAAATTGCTGCGTCTTTTGCTAGCACAGGTACTGCTGCATTTTTTGTTCATCCAGGTGAAGCGGCGCACGGCGACCTAGGCATGGTCAAACCGGGTGATATCGTATTAGCCATATCCAATTCGGGAGAAGCGAATGAGATTTTGGCGCTTTTCCCTGTGTTGAAGCGTCTAAAAATCACCATCATTAGTATGACTGGTAAACCAGCTTCAACCATGGCGAAACTGGCAGATATCCATCTACAGATCTCAGTACCTAAAGAAGCATGCCCACTAGGCTTAGCACCCACTTCTAGTACCACTGCAACCTTGGTCATGGGCGATGCGTTAGCGGTTTCGCTACTGCAAGCTCGTGGCTTTACCGCTGAGGATTTCGCGCTATCGCACCCAGGCGGTGCGCTAGGTCGTAAATTACTACTTAAGCTTTCAGATATCATGCATACCGGTCATGCACTTCCGCTGGTATCGTCTGGCACGTTAATCCGAGATGCACTGCTTGAGATCAGCGAAAAAGGATTAGGCATGACCGCGGTGGTGGATGCTGAGCATCAACTACAAGGTATTTTCACCGACGGCGACTTACGTCGAATTTTAGATAAACGCGTAGACATTCATACTACGGCTATCGGTGAAGTAATGACTAAAAACCCGACGGTTGCTTGCCCGAACATGCTAGCGGCAGAGGGTGTAAACTTAATGCAAGAAAAAAGCATTAATGGACTACTGCTTTGCCAAGATAATCAAGTAGTCGGTGCATTGAATATGCACGACTTACTTAAAGCAGGAGTAATGTAATGACGGCAAAAGTTGCCACTCTTTACGGTCAGGTAGACGCGGAGATTATTGAGATCGCCAAACAGATCAAGTTATTGATCTGCGATGTCGATGGCGTGTTCTCCGATGGTCTAATCTATATGGGCAACAATGGTGAAGAGCTCAAAACCTTCCACACTCGTGATGGTTATGGCGTAAAGTCACTAATGAACGCCGGAATTGAGATCGCCATTATAACTGGTCGCCGCTCGCAAATTGTTGAAAACCGTATGACAGCATTAGGCATCTCATTGATTTATCAAGGTCAAGACGACAAGGTAAAAGCATACCAAGATATTTGCCTAAAGCTCGGCATTGCCCCTGAACAAACCGGTTATATCGGTGATGATTTAATTGATTGGCCAGTCATGGAAAAAGTGGCACTGAAAGTCTGTGTAGCGGATGGACACCCGCTACTTGCACAGCGAGCCAACTATGTTACAGCCATTCGTGGTGGGCATGGCGCTGTACGTGAAGTTTGTGATTTAATTTTGCAAGCTCGAAACGAACTAGATGTGCATAAAGGTTTAAGTATATGAGTCTTGCTCGTATCGGATATTTGGTGTTGATTGTGATCATCGCAGCTTCGGGCTACTACTTGATGCGCGATCAAACCACTTACGATATACAAGTAGAGCCAAACGTAGAACTGCCTATTTTTACAGGGCAAGGTCTCACGAACACCTCGTACAATGAACGGGGTCTTCGCAGTTATGTGATTACATCAGAACGTTTGGACAACTACGCCAGCAACGGTGAAACTGTCTTTAACAAACCGGTTCTTAAAGTTTACCAACAAGGTGATATACAAGAATGGGAAATCACCGCGGAACGTGGCGTATTAACTAAAGACCATATTTTGGTATTAGAAAATAACGTGCTGGGTAAAAATTTATTACCTGACTCCGGGTTTGACACTTTATCAACTGACACTTTTAGTATTCAGTTAGATAATCGCGATTTTTGGGCAGAAAACCAAGTGACTTTGGTTGGTCCTAAGTTTGAAACCGTCGGTCAAGCGATGAAAGGAAATCTCGCTGAAAATACCGCGACACTATACAAACATGTACAAGGCAGATATGAAACTCTCACACCTTAGTTTAATTGCCTGTTTGTTTGCTTCAACACAAGCGTTGGCTTTGTCTACGGACCGCGACCAACCTGTGTATATTGATTCAGACAGTCAGCAGCTTGATATGCAAAGCAACAAAGTCACCTTTCTTGGCGATGTGAAGCTCAAGCAAGGCAGCATTAATATCAATGCAGACAAAATAGTGGTAACTCGTGACAAAGACGATGGCTCAATTAAGAAAATTGAAGGCTTCGGCGAACTCGCGAAATTTTCCCAGCTAACGGACGATGGCAAAACTTTGCACGGTGAAGCAAAAGAGCTTTACTACAATGTCAGCGATGACCAACTGACGATGATTGACCAAGCAATGCTGGCACAAGATGATAGCGAAATCCGTGGTAACCATATTCGCTACCAAATCTCTTCGCAGAAACTGATTGCTGATGGTAAGCAAAAAGGCGATCGAGTTTCTACCGTGCTTCAGCCACAAGCAGTACAAGAATAATTATGGCTATTTTAAAAGCAGAGCATTTAGCAAAAAGCTATAAAAGCAGAAAAGTAGTCTCTGACGTAAGCTTAGCGGTTGAGTCAGGACAAATTGTTGGATTACTAGGTCCTAACGGTGCCGGTAAAACCACCTCATTCTATATGATCGTAGGCTTAGTCGCCCGTGATGAAGGCACCATTAGCATTGATGGGCAAGATATCAGTATCTTACCCATGCACAGCCGCTCTCGTATGGGTATTGGTTACCTACCACAAGAAGCCTCTATCTTCCGTAAGCTGTCTGTTCAAGACAATATTATGGCGGTACTTGAGACGCGTGAAGAACTCACTCGCGAGGAACGCCAAGATAAATTGGAAGATTTATTAGAGGAATTCCACATTCAGCACATTCGTGAAAGTGCGGGTATGGCACTATCAGGGGGCGAGCGTCGTCGAGTTGAGATTGCGCGCGCTCTGGCAGCAAACCCTCAATTTATATTGCTGGATGAACCCTTTGCTGGTGTTGACCCTATTTCAGTTATCGATATTAAAAAAATTATTGAACATCTACGTGATCGTGGCTTAGGTGTACTGATAACCGACCATAACGTTCGAGAAACGCTGGATGTATGTGAAAAAGCTTACATCGTGAGCCAAGGACATTTGATTGCAGAAGGAACGCCAGAAGACGTACTTAACAACGAACAAGTTAAGCAAGTTTATCTTGGTGAACAATTCCGACTATGATTAATAAAAAGTCTGTAGAACTTTATAAGGCACGTATTACTGCATGAAACCCTCATTACAACTCAAGCTAGGACAGCAGTTGGCGATGACGCCGCAATTGCAGCAGGCGATCCGCTTGTTGCAACTGTCAACGTTAGATCTTCAACAAGAAATCCAAGACGCATTGGATTCCAACCCATTACTCGAGGTTGAAGAGGCCAATGATGAACAGTCCACCAGCGATGAGAAAAGCGCAAATGAGGAAAAAGAAAACAGTTTAGAAGTGACTGAAATAGAGCTTCCTGACAGCTCAGAGTTAATTGAAAAATCTGAAATCAGTTCTGAATTGGAAATCGATACCACTTGGGATGATGTCTACAGCGCCAACACTGGTAGTACAGGTATAGCGTTAGATGATGACTTTCCTGTCTACCAAGGTGAAACCACCGAATCTCTTTACGATTACCTACTTTGGCAACTTGATCTCACCCCATTTAGTGAAACAGACCGAACTATCGCCCTCGCAATTATTGATGCGATCGATGACTACGGTTATTTAACCATTTCACCACAAGATATTTTAGAAAGCTTCGACAATGAAGAGATTGAACTGGATGAAATCCAAGCCGTGCGCAAGCGTATCCAACAGTTTGATCCACTCGGCGTAGCTTCAGTCAATCTGCAAGATTGCTTACTGCTACAGCTCGCGACCTACCCTGAAGATACTCCATGGCTAAATGAAGCTAAACTGATATTAACCGATCATATTGATCAATTAGGTAATCGCGATTACAAACTCATCATCAAAGACACTAAGCTTAAAGAAGCAGATTTACGCGAAGTATTAAAACTGATCCAACAGCTTGATCCTCGCCCAGGCAGTCGTATTTCTTCTGAGCATGCCGAATACGTTGTACCAGATGTGTCTGTATTCAAAGATCATGGCAAATGGATTGTCACCATTAACCCTGATGCGATACCTCGCTTAAAAGTAAATCAGCAGTATGCCGCAATGGGAAAAGGAAACAGTGCAGACAGCCAATACATTCGCACCAATTTGCAAGAGGCAAAGTGGCTAATTAAAAGCTTAGAGAGCAGAAACGAGACTCTGCTCAAAGTTGCCAAGTGTATTGTTGAACATCAAAGAGATTTCTTCGAGTATGGCGAAGAGGCAATGAAGCCAATGGTACTCAATGATGTTGCTCTTGATGTGGATATGCATGAATCAACTATTTCACGCGTAACCACACAAAAATATATGCACACTCCGCGTGGCATTTTTGAATTGAAGTACTTCTTCTCTAGCCATGTCAGCACTGACAATGGTGGAGAATGTTCATCGACTGCAATTCGAGCGTTCATTAAGAAGCTTGTGGCAGCGGAAAACACCGTGAAGCCATTAAGTGACAGTAAGATTGCAGCTCTACTCGCTGACCAAGGAATTCAGGTAGCTAGAAGGACGATAGCTAAATACCGTGAATCACTGGGCATTGCCCCTTCAAGTCAGCGTAAACGCCTACTATAGGCAGCAACCGAGAAGGAAAGTCTATGCAAATCAATATTAATGGCCATCACGTTGATCTTACCGATTCAATGCAAGACTACGTAAACGAAAAGTTTCAAAAACTTGAGCGTTTCTTTGACCATATAAACAGCATTCATGTTGTACTCAAAGTTGAAAAGCTTCAGCAAATTGCAGAGGCAACCCTTCACGTAAATCAAGGTGAAATACATGCATCAGCAGACGATGAAAGCATGTACGCCGCTATCGACTCTCTAACCGACAAACTGGTTAGGCAGCTAAACAAGCACAAAGAAAAATTAAACAGTCATTAACTATGCAACTAAGCGAAATCCTAACATTGGACTGCACCAAAAGTGCAGTCCAATGTACTAGTAAGAAACGAGCTCTAGAAATGATCAGTGAAATCGTCGCAGAGCAAACCGGGCAAAATTCCACTGAATTATTTGAATGTATGCTTAGCCGAGAAAAGGTGGGCAGTACTGGCATAGGAAATGGAATAGCCATTCCCCATGCTCGTATGCACTCAAGTGATAAAGCTGTCGCTGTACTATTGCAGTGCGAAAGCCCAATTGAATTTGACGCCATCGATAACCGTCCAGTTGACTTACTGTTTGCTCTACTTGTGCCTGATGCACAATGCAAAGAGCACCTTAAAACTCTCTCTTGTATGGCTGAACGTCTTAATGACAAACAGATCCTAAAACAATTGCGTAAAGCGCAATCGGATCAAGAGCTGTACGACATCATGATCAACAGGTAATCACTAATATGCGATTAATTGTCGTGAGTGGTCAGTCTGGTGCTGGCAAAAGTGTCGCGTTACGGGTACTGGAAGATTTAGGCTACTACTGTGTCGACAATCTGCCTGTCAATTTGTTGGATGTGTTCGTTCAATCCATTCAAGGAAGCAAGCAAAACGTTGCCGTCAGCATCGATATTCGCAATTTACCAGAAGAGCCAACTCTGGTTAATGATGTTTTAGCTAAACTCAAGCAAGATAGTGATGTTAGCGTGCTATTTTTAGACGCTAACAAAGACACATTGCTTAAACGCTACAGTGAAACACGCCGAATTCATCCGCTGTCACTTAGCCAAGAAAACACATCTCTAGAACAAGCGATTGAAAGGGAGAAAAGTATTCTTTCTCCACTTAAAGAAAACGCTGACCTTATCATCGATAGTAGTAATCAATCACTGCATGAGTTGAGTGAAACCGTTCGCCGTCGTGTTGAAGGTCGTGAGCGAAAAGATCTAGTGATGGTGTTTCAATCATTTGGCTTCAAATATGGTCTGCCAAGTGATGCTGACTACGTGTTTGATGTCCGTTTTTTGCCAAATCCGCATTGGGAACCTGAACTACGTCCATTGACTGGACTAGACGCTCCTATTCGAGCTTTTTTAGAGAGCCACCAAGAGGTAGTTGAACTAAAACTTCAGGTGCAAAAATTTATTGAACATTGGCTACCACTATTAGAAAAAAACAATCGCAGCTACCTAACAGTTGCCATCGGCTGTACTGGTGGTAAACATCGCTCCGTTTATCTAACTCAACAAATCGGACAATACTTTGCCGACTTAGGGCATCAAGTTCAAATCCGCCATACTTCACTAGAAAAAGATCTCAAGGATTAATCTATGCAGCAAGAGAGCAAAACCGTCCTAATTCAAAACCGCTTGGGGCTACATGCTCGTGCTGCCGTAAAATTGGTAGAGCTTGCTCAATCATTTGATGCCATACTAACCATTCAAAGCCACGAAGGGAAAACCGCCACAGCAGATAGCGTTATGGGATTGCTAATGCTCGAGTCTGCTCAAGGCGAACACGTGACTATTCTCTCTGAGGGCAACGATGCCACCAGTGCTCTAGAGGCCGTATGCCAACTTATCGAACACAAATTCGATGAGGACGAGTAACGCAGCTTTCTTCCTTTCGTCAATGGCGATACACCTCTATCGAGGGGCTATAGTATCTCCACCGCGGAAACTGAATTTCAACTTAAGTCATGCTATAAGACATCAATTCATAGTAAGAATTGTTTTTCTTAACACTATCTTATTAAACAAGTTGTAAATTTAAGTTACTATTCAGAACATTATAAGCCTATAGAGTTAGGGGGAATGAATGGCAGAGCAAATAGAATTCGATCAAGCTCACCAAGCCCTCCAAGAAGTCACTGAAGCTCTAGAAAATGGTCGTTTCGTCCATGTCCGCCGCCAACTGCAAGACATGGAACCAGAAGATATCGCTCATTTATTAGAAGCGTCACCGCGTAAAAGCCGTGAAGTTCTGTGGCAACTTACCGATCCAGAAGATTACGGTGAAATCCTTGACGAGCTGAGTGAGGATGTAAAAGATGACCTGGTGTCACGCATGGCACCAGAAATGCTCGCAGAAGCAACCGAAGGCATGGACACTGATGATGTGGCTTATGTACTTCGAAGCCTACCCGACGATGTTTCCCGCGAAGTTCTGTCCCAAATGGATGCAGAAGAGCGCCTACGTGTTGAAACCGCCCTTGCCTACCCTGAGGATAGTGCCGGTAGCTTAATGAATACCGACGTTATCACCATTCGTGGTGATGTCGATATTGATGTTGTTTTGCGTTATTTACGCATGCGAGGCGAACTGCCCGAAGCGACCGATGCTCTCTACGTTATTGACGAAGAGAACCGTTTGATCGGTGAGCTATCATTGATGACTGTGCTAACGACACAGCCAGACGTCAGAGTTGCGGAAGTTATGGAAGATGCTGACGACGCCATTGAAGTCACCATGAGTGACTCAGATGTCGCGAGTCTATTCGAACGCCGTAACTGGGTATCAGCACCGGTCATCGATGAGAACCAACATTTAGTTGGTCGTATTACCATCGATGATGTAGTTGACGTTATCCGTGAAGACGCCGAACACTCAATGATGAGTATGGCGGGTTTAGATGACGATGAAGATACCTTTGCGCCAGTGGTAAAATCAGCGCGTAAACGTAGTGTTTGGCTTGGTGCTAACGTACTTGCGGCACTCGCTGCTGCGTCAGTATCAAATATGTTTGAAGCAACCTTAGACCAAATGGCCGCGATTGCGGTACTTATGACCATTGTACCTTCAATGGGTGGGGTAGCTGGTAACCAAACCGTTGCTCTAGTTATTCGTGGCTTGGCTTTAGGTCATATCGGTGATGCCAACAAACGTGAGCTACTACTGAAAGAAGCGGCAATCGGCTTTTTAAATGGTATTCTGTGGGCGGTGATCATCGGCGGTATTGTGGTGGCTTGGAAAGGGAACTGGTTGCTTGGTGGTATCATCTCTGCCGCTATGATGACCAACCTTTTGGTCGCAGGTGTGGCTGGTGTAACCATTCCAATCATGTTGAAGAAAATGAATATCGATCCCGCGCTTGCCGGCGGTATGGCATTAACGACCGTCACTGACGTTATTGGTTTATCTGTCTTCTTAGGCTTAGCTACGATATTGATTTAGCTTTAGTAGAACAAGTATGAAAAAGCGCTGTTTTAACAGCGCTTTTTAGTTTTAAAAAAAATTGCCTTAATTTAACCGTTGAGATTAGGACCAAGCCATTTTTCTGCTTCTAATCGATCCCAACCTTTACGATCAGCGTAACTCTGCGCTTGATCCTCTTGGATCTGAGCAATGGCAAAATAACGAGAATCAGGGTGAGAGAAATACCAACCCGACACCGATGCACCCGGCCACATCGCATAGCTGCTAGTCAACGACATGCCAATCGCTTCTTCTACATTGAGTAGTTCCCATAGTTCACCTTTCTCAGTATGTTCAGGGCAAGCTGGGTAACCTGGAGCAGGACGAATACCTTGATACTTCTCACGGATTAAATCGCTATTTGAAAGGTTCTCTTGTGGCGAATAACCCCAAATTTCCTTACGAATTCGTTCATGCAAGTATTCAGCAAATGCTTCAGCGAGTCGATCAGCCACCGCTTGAATCATAATTGCATTGTAGTCATCACCCTGCGCTTTAAACTCATCAGCTAACTCTCTTTCGCCTATACCACCAGTGACCGCAAAACCTCCAATCCAATCTGGCTTGCCAGACTCTTTTGGAGCAATGTAATCAGATAGACAATAGTTAAAGCCTTTGGGTTTTTCAGTTTGCTGGCGCAGGTTATGCAGTACTGTTGCTACTTCGCTACGCGATTCGTCAGTGTAAACTTCAATATCATCACCAACACTAGCTGCTGGGAATAACCCACACATGCCACGAGACTTAAGCAATCCCTCTTGTTCAATTTTATCTAGCCAATCATTGGCGTCTTTAAATAGACGCTGTGCTTCTTCACCCACTTCTTCATGCTGCAAGATAGTCGGATATTTACCAACTAAAGACCAAGTCATAAAGAATGGTGTCCAATCGATATAGTTGCGTAGGGTTGCGACATCAAAATCATCAAATATATGCACCCCCGGTTTTACGGGTACTGGTGGGGTGTAGTTTTCCCAATCAATCGCTACTTTATTCGCTCGTGCCGCTTCTAAAGTGACTGGCTTTGTACGTGGTTTCTTACGATTATGTTGATCACGCACACGAACATAATCCGCATCCAGCTTCTCAATAAAATTAGGACGAAGCTCATTAGACAGTAGAGAAGTACAAACACCGACAGCACGAGAAGCATTATTCACGTACACAACTGGTTGGCTGTAGTTCTGCTCAATTTTAACCGCAGTGTGAGCTTTAGATGTTGTTGCCCCCCCGATTAAAAGAGGTAAATCAAACCCTTGTCGCTCCATCTCTTTCGCCACATGAACCATCTCATCTAATGATGGTGTGATAAGCCCAGAGAGCCCAATAATATCGACATTTTCTTCTTTGGCGACTTTCAGAATTTTTTCACAAGAGACCATAACACCAAGGTCAATAATCTCGTAGTTGTTACACTGCAGTACCACACCAACGATATTCTTACCAATATCATGGACATCGCCTTTTACTGTCGCCAACAATATTTTTCCGTTTGTAGCACCGACATCTTTTGTCGCGTTGATAAACGGCTCAAGATGCGCCACAGCTTGTTTCATTACCCGTGCCGATTTAACTACCTGAGGCAGGAACATTTTACCTTCACCAAACAGATCCCCTACCACATTCATACCGTCCATCAGAGGACCTTCAATCACCTCGATAGGCCGCGCTGCGTTGACTCTCGCCTCTTCGGTATCTTCGACAATATAATCTGTGATGCCTTTGACAAGTGAATGTTCAAGACGTTTTTCAACCGACCATGTTCTCCACTCTAAAGCCGACTCATCTGCTACTTTTCCTACAGCCCGCTCTAGATATTCTGTTGCCATATCCAGCAAGCGTTCTGTTGAATCATCACGACGGTTAAGGACGACATCTTCTACCGCATCTCGCAGATCTTCAGGTAAGTTGTCATAAATCTCTAATTGACCTGCATTGACGATCCCCATATCCATACCATTTTTAAAACAGTGGTAGAGAAAAACGGCATGAATAGCTTCACGAACATAGTTGTTGCCGCGGAAAGAAAATGAGACGTTCGAGACACCACCAGAAATCATAGCGTGAGGTAGGGTTCTTTTTATATCACCAACCGCTTCGATAAAATCAACAGCGTAATTGTTGTGTTCATCAATCCCCGTCGCCACAGCAAAAATATTCGGGTCAAAGATAATGTCTTCAGCAGGAAAGCCAACTTCATCGACTAAAATATTATAAGCATTGGTACATATTTCAATTTTTCGCTCACGCGTGTCAGCTTGGCCAATTTCATCAAAGGCCATCACAATAACAGCTGCGCCATAACGACGGATTAGTTTAGCTTGTTGTACAAAATTTTCTTTACCTTCCTTTAAGGATATCGAATTCACAATACCCTTACCCTGAATGCATTTAAGACCAGCTTCGATAACTTCCCACTTCGAAGAATCCACCATTACTGGCACTTTAGATATCTCAGGCTCTGATGCACACAGATTCAAAAATCGCGTCATGCAAGCTTCTGCATCAAGCATGCCTTCATCCATGTTGATATCGATTATTTGAGCGCCGTTCTCTACCTGTTCACGAGCAACGCTTAATGCTTCATCGTACAGCTCTTCTTTAATCAGTCGTTTAAATCGGGCGGAACCAGTTACGTTAGTCCGTTCCCCTACGTTGACAAAGAGAGATTCTTTTTCAATGGTCAGGGGCTCTAAACCAGATAGACGACAAGCAACAGGAATAGTTGGTAATTGGCGAGGTTTAACACCGTCAACCACCTTTGCCATTTGGCGAATATGCTCTGGTGTTGTGCCACAACAACCGCCAATCAGGTTTAGAAAGCCACTTTCTGCCCACTCTTTGACGTGCTCTGCCATCTCTTCCGGTGAAAGGTCATATTCACCAAAGGCGTTAGGTAGGCCAGCGTTAGGGTGCGCAGAGACGCTACATTCTGAGATACGGGAAAGCTCACTGACGTACTCACGCAGCTCGTCAGGCCCCAGTGCGCAATTCAAACCAAATGAAATGGGTTTAACATGGCGTAACGCGTTATAGAAGGCTTCCGTTGTTTGACCAGATAATGTACGCCCAGACGCATCAGTAATCGTTCCTGAAATCATCACAGGCAATTCGATGCTCATTTCTTCAAAAACAGATTCAACTGCAAATGAACAAGCTTTAGCATTTAAGGTATCAAAAATAGTCTCGATAAGGATCAGATCCGAACCACCTTTAATAAGCGCTCGAGTTGATTCTGAGTAAGCCTTTACCAATTCATCAAAAGATACATTACGATAGCCTGGATCATTTACATCAGGAGAGATCGAACAAGTTCGGTTTGTAGGGCCAAGTACGCCGGCGACATAACGAGGTTTTTCTGGTGTTTTAGCGGTCCACTCATCTGCGGCTTCTCGCGCTAATTTTGCTGCTACAAAGTTAATCTCATCACTTAGGCTTTCCATATCGTAGTCAGCCATAGCGATAGTAGTAGAGTTAAAAGTATTGGTTTCAAGGATATCTGCACCGGCGTCTAAATAGGCAGTATGGATATCTTTAATTAATTTGGGTTGAGTCAAGACCAACAGATCGTTGTTACCTTTAAGATCGCAATGCCAGTCAGCGAAACGCTCACCACGATAATCTTGCTCTTCCAGCTTGTAGTCTTGAATCATGGTGCCCATGCCACCGTCGATCAGCAGAATACGTTGCGTTAGCTGCGCTACTATTTGTTCTCTTAACTTGCTTCCCACAATACAGCCTCATTCCTTTGATTATCCCTCCATCCTAACACAGAAAGAAAAGGAGTCTAGACGTCTAAAGCATCAAATGTATGATACAAGTCTGATGAAATAATGTTTGCCATTTGTTGCACTTAAGCACAGAATCTCACGTTACAAAATGTTACACGAGAGCTCCCCTCATGTCGGTCTACTACACGCTTTGTTTTTTATCTGCCGCGGCAATGTTAATTGCCTTTGTAAACAGCAAAATAGGCAAGATGCAAACCACGATTGCGATTACCGCTGGTTCGATGATGCTGTCATTGCTTATCTTAATAGCTGGCCAAAATAATTGGTTCGAACTAACCGAGATTGCTTCGCATACTATCGCAAGTATCAACTTCGAAGACTTCCTATTAAAAGGCATACTCGGCTTTTTACTATTCGCAGGCGGATTAAGCATCAAGCTTCCCAACTTGAAAGATCAAAAGTGGGAAATAACCGTATTAGCATTGGCCGCAACTTTGTTTTCAACTTTCTTCATTGGTTTTGCCCTGTATGGGTTTTGCTTATTAGCTGGGATCCATTTTGAGCTAGTCTATTGTTTATTATTTGGCGCTCTCATCTCACCTACAGACCCAATAGCCGTCCTAGCCATTGTAAAAAAACTGAATGCTCCTAAACGAATCTCAACTCAAATTGAAGGCGAGTCACTGTTTAATGACGGGTTTGGTTTAGTTATCTTTGTCACCATCTACACCATCGCATTTGGAACTGAAGCGCCAACGATTAGTAGTGTTACGATGCTGTTTATTCAAGAAGCAATAGGAGGAATAGCCTATGGCTTCATTCTCGGTTTAGTCTTCCACTATCTAATCAGTGCAACTGATGACCATTCAATGGAGCTCTTACTCACTATAGGCATTCCAACTGCTGGCTATGCATTTGCTGACATTCTGCATGTCTCAGGTCCACTCGCGATGGTGGTATCTGGAATAATGATTGGCAACTGGACGCGCTATATTGGTTTCTCTAAAGAAAGTGAAGATCATCTAGACCATTTCTGGGAACTGATCGACGAATTCCTAAACGGGATTCTGTTCTTATTGATCGGTATGTCGATGTTATTATTCGAATTCCATAAGGAAGACTTTATTCTAATGGCATTTGCAATACCTCTTGTACTTAGCGGCCGCTACCTCAGCGTGTATCTCTCCTACATTGGTTTTAAGCGCTACAGGAGCTACAACCCTTGGTCAGTTCGAATACTAACCTGGGGAGGTTTGCGCGGCGGTCTTGCACTTGCTATGGCACTTTCAATTCCTGCAGGCATCTGGGTTATTCCAGATAAACTGATCGACGTAAAAGAGGTCATTCTCGTTATGACCTACTCAGTCGTTGTTTTCTCTATCCTCATCCAAGGGTCAACTATCACACCTATGATAGAAAAAGCAAAGTTAGCAGAAAAAGAGCTCGATGAAACAAGTTGAACGTTACCAATTATTGGTAACGACTAAATAGAATAAAGGCAGCCAACTAGCTGCCTTTATTTGTGCGAAAGAGGTAACGTTGCTTTTAGATCATCGTAAGCCAAAAGCACTAGCAGCTGATCAGTGGTCAGCTTTATCTACTATCGGCTTCACCTTTACTGTGTGTTGTTCCTGCCATGCTTTGCGTGTTCGAACAGTAACAAAACCCAAAACTGCCGTTGCTAACGTAATAACAGGGGCAGCCATCAAGCCCATCGTTACCACTTTGCTAATATGTTCAGGTAACTTCGGTAACAGCATACCAAAAGAACAAAGCAATAATGTCCATAACATAGCGCTTAACCATGCAAAGTAATGGAACTTACTCACTTTTCCTGCTCTCATTCCCATCATTAAAGGTAGCAATGAACGAACAACTGGTACAAATCTGGCACAAAACAACGCAACTAAACCATGCTTACCCAACAGCACGTCAACTTGCTGTAATCGCCTTTGAGGTACGGCTTTAACCCAACCTTGAACCTTAGGTAAACGATTCAACCAACGTCCTTGAATATAAGCAGCCCAACTCCCCAGAGCCGCACAACTAGTAATCAGTATTAACACTAAAAACGGGTCTAAAACGCCTACTGCAGCTAACGTCCCGGACAAAACGACAACACTATCACACGGGAAAGGTGCCGCCGGAATAAAGCCACTTTCTAAAAAGATCAATGCACCAACAACAAAGTAGACCATCGCGGCACTACCTGGTGTCATTAACGTCGTAAAATCTTGATGCCAAAGAGCAATCAAAACATCAATAATTGAGTCCAACATCTTATTACCTCATAAACCAAATAAAATCATACGCTAATTAATAGATTGTTATGTCGGCTATGAATAAATCGGTAAATCAGATTAGACTCATAGTGTTGCTTCACCCGAGGGTAGATATCACCTTCTAGTTCTCGATAATGTAGTGCCGAAAGTAAATTTGCATTCGCATAAACTGAATCACTAACAGGTAAGAAATAAGTGGGGAGATTTTGCCGTTCTGTTGGCTTATATAAATAACGGCTGAACACGGTATGCTGTGGATTGTTGTGGTGCTTAGCCTCAAACCCCATAGATAAAGTATCAGCTTGGGTATGCCACAGATCCGAGACATTGTTGAGATTAAGATCGCGAGTTAATAGCACCTCATCCGTTGCATCTGAAAGCAACAGAGTAAGGCAGATTGCTGATAGCATTCCTATTAATCGCAACGCGACTCTCCTACACTTTGTTCTTCCATCATTGGCAGAACAATAATCCCATGTGGGGTTTTAGCGTTGCTAGAGAATAAGTTCAATAGCGATCGTCTATCGTGATAATCAACGGTCTACACTTAGGCAACAAATCATCACTAAAGAACTAAAAATCAATAGGATAAGATAAGCCTACTAGTCGCTGCAGTCCGAAATTATTGAGAGAAAAGGATATTTAAAATAGTACGGTGATAGGAACATTCATTGGATATAGTACATAGTTGCTGAACCTTTCTTCAGCTATATACGTAATTCAAAGCTAGAATCCCTTAGGAAAAGAAAACCGACAGATGTGAAAAAGCCCTGCTATTTCTAGCAGGGCTTTTCAATAAGTGGCGGAGTGGACGGGACTCGAACCCGCGACCCCCGGCGTGACAGGCCGGTATTCTAACCAACTGAACTACCACTCCGCAGTGGAATACTCGTTATTGCTAACAAGCGTTCATAATTTAAAGCCTGGCGATGTCCTACTCTCACATGGGGAGACCCCACACTACCATCGGCG
>ERZ794982.144-NODE-144-length-23177-cov-4.571620_pt1 | contig 23177 bp, 18 predicted proteins | sample MGYA00433071_ERZ794982 | MGnify/ENA primary metagenome ERZ794982 (study PRJEB30140, sample SAMN00862574) | bioreactor metagenome | study: EMG produced TPA metagenomics assembly of the Bioreactor inoculated with sediment Metagenome (bioreactor metagenome)...
GATATGCTCACCCCAGCATGAAGCTAGAATGGAACCGATCAGTGGTTTGCACACTTCACAACCGTAGCCTTTGCCATACTTCTCAAGTAGCGCGTCAAAGGTTTTGATTTCTTCGATACGGATCAGATGGAAAAGCTCTTGGCGTGAATAGGCAAAGTGCTCACAGACATCGTTTTTCACTTCGATGCCCGACTTTGCCAACTCAGCATTAAGTACGGAAGTGACCAGTGGAATACAACCACCACAGCCTGTACCTGCCCCAGTTACCGCTTTGATTTCAGCGAGAGTATGATTGCCATCCGTTACCGCTTGGGCGATCTTGCCCTTCGTAACATCAAAACATGAGCAAATCACCGCACTTTCTGGCAAAGCATCGGCTCCTAAAGCCGGCTTTTCCGCACCAGCATGAGCCGGTAAAATGAGCAAGTCAGGATGCTCGGGTAGATCTATCTTATTGAGCATAAGCTGCAGTAGATCGCCATAATCAGCGGTGTCACCGACCATAACCGCACCAAGTAACGTTTTATTATCTTCTGAAACAATTAGGCGCTTATAAACTTCTTGCTCTTCGCTTTGGTAAACGTAGCTTTTACAACCTGGCGTGCGACCATTAGCGTCACCAATCGATCCGACTTTAACACCCAACAACTTCAGTTTGGCAGACATATCTGCCCCTTCGAATTTACTTTCACTGTTACCAATTAGGTGGTCAACCGCGACAGTCGCCATTTTATAACCCGGCGCAACCAAACCATAAAACGTCCCATTCCACGATGCGCATTCACCTATCGCGTAAATATGTTGATCTGACGTTTGGCAGTAGTCATTGATGGCGATTCCGCCACGTGGTGCAATTTCAAGGTCCATTTGGCGCGCTAGCTTATCTTGAGGACGAATCCCCGCAGAGAAGACAATAAAGTCTGTTTCAAGCTCGGTACCATCAGCAAAACGCATCACATTACGTGCTTGTTTGCCTTCGGCTGCAATCTCTAAGGTATTTTTACTGGTATGTACGTTAACGCCCATACGTTCGATTTTTTGACGCAACTGGTTGCCACCCGCAAGATCGAGCTGCTCCGCCATTAGTTTAGGTGCAAATTCAACCACATTGGTTTCCATTCCTAGTGCTTTTAGAGCACCAGCAGCTTCTAGACCTAGAAGCCCGCCCCCAATGACAACCCCTGATTTGCTCTTTTTGGCACATGCTTCAATTGCTTTGAGGTCTTCAATCGTTCGGTAGACGAAACAATCTTTGCTTTCACTACCTTTAATGGTTGGTACAAATGGATATGAGCCTGTCGCTAAAATCAATTTATCGTATTGGATTTCACGACCCGATGTTGAATAGACGATGCGGTTTTGGCGATTAATGTTTATCGCTCGTTCACCGAGCAAGACTTGAATAGCGTGTTTCTCATAAAAACCTTCTTTGACTAGAGAAAGTTCTTGAGCAGTATGATGAGAGAAATAAGAAGAAAGATGAACACGGTCATAGGCGACACGCGGTTCTTCACAGAAGACAGTTATTTCGCAATTCGAAACATCCATTTTCTCGACCAAATCTTCGATAAAGCGGTGCCCCACCATGCCATTACCGACGATCACTAGCTTGAGCTTACTCATAATCAGTTCCAGTTCAAATTTTGAATCTGGATGGAATTCTCAATTATGAAGGAAAATTAATATATGATGTAAATCAATTACCAATTTAAACTATCCTAAAGGGGTAGGCGCGCCACTTTAGGGTTATATATGGCAAAATTCGAGCGTAATCGTGTTATAAAGTTTCACATCCCGTTATTAAAACGCCACAAATCTTAGTTATACGTACAAAAAAAGATGCTCGTAAGCATCTTTCTCATTCCTTCTCTCGCTTTTAACTAAACAAGCAAAATAGATTTCAATTCTGATAAGCACTTTACCGTGTAACTAGGAGTGATCTCTCGACTACTAGGCTGCTGCGTTGCGTTTAACCAACAGGTATCAATCCCAAAATTTACGCCACCCAATACGTCTGAGTGCAAGTTATCACCAACCATCAGTACCTTACTCTTACAAGGTTGACCCATTTTTTCCATTGCATGAGTAAAAATGCCAACATCAGGCTTCGCCACACCGACTTGTTCAGAGATGATTACGTGATCAAACATCTCACTTAAGCCCATTTTAGCCAGACGCACCTGCTGCAACTCGGTAAAGCCATTAGTAATAATACCCAGTTTAGCTCTACCTTTAAGCGCATCAAGCAACTCACGTGCCTGTGGGATCATGCTACAAATATCAGCCATAGCATCAAGAAACGCAGAGTTTAAGTCCGCAGTCGTGGTATTAAACTGCTCTGCGTAGCCTTTAAAACGAATATGCTTGATGTCTTCAGCGGTAATGGTGCCATTTTGGTAGTCAACCCACAAAGGCTGATTAACTTTCTGATATTGTTCAAAATCATTACGCGAATACTCAACACCCATACGTTCAAACATCAATTGCATACCTTTAAATGCATCAAATTTAAACAGAGTTTCATCAGCGTCAAATAGAACCCAATCATACTTCATGTTTTTACCTACCTTAAACAGAGAATAGCCACACAGGCTGAGAATGCGTGCACATTATACCGCTTACTCCCAACAAAACAAAAAAAGGATTTACAATGTAAACCCTTTTAATTTCTTACACTTAGCATTACTTGTAAAATACTTTACCCGTTTGAACATTGAGATAAATTTTATTTGCCTGCTTTAAACCACCACAATAGACAAAGTAAACGTCTTGGTCATACTTCACGGATTTGACCCAACCTTTTAATTCTTCGAAATCAGGTGGTAAACAAATTCCTTCTTTAATCAAATCATCAGTGGTTTGAATAAAGACATCGAAATGCTGTTTAAAATCGTCAGAACCCTCAACGTAGCTGCTGATGGTTTTTATTCGCTCTTGCTTGGTTATTGTCGGGGGGACCTCTAACAACGCATCCATTGGGATCCACTCCGCAACCTCTGGTCCACCTTCGTTATAAACATAGAAAGGTGAAATTCGTCCCCAACCATCGCGTTTTTCCAGAATATGCACTTTGTCCCCTCGGTAGAGAACTGACTCAATAAATGCACTGTTATCGGGCTTTTCACGCACCCCTAGTTTTTCTGGGCTGACATAGTAATCCGTTCTTTCGGCAACAGCAGCGGGTATTGGCGTGGGTTCCGTTTGGCTAAGCTCAACTGGCGGTGATGATTGTTGCTGGGCAAGCTTTGCTGCGTCTTGCTCTGGCTTGAGATAAAACATGTAATAGCCCCCACCCGCTAAGGCAATGCCAACGAGTAATAGTATGACCATTAATATTTTTTTCATTTATGCGTCCAAGATCTTGCCGATGAGTCTCAATATACTTTATCGGCAAAATGACAAAATCTTTAGCAAAAACGAAAAAGTTGGAACCAAGTTAAGGTTCTATCAAGTCACATTTCGCTGCGCATATAAAATCATTCTTATGCAAACCTCTAATCGAATGGCTCCACCACGTCACCGTTACTTTGCCCCACTCCAATAAAATTGCCGGATGATGGAATTCTTCTTCCGCCAATTCCGCCACCTTATTGGCAAATGACCACGCTGATAGAAAATTGGAGAACTTGAACTGCTTCTCCAATTGAGCAATGCCTTCTCGTTCAATGATTTGCCACTCTTCGATGGCTTCTAACAACTCTTGCTGCTCATCATCGGTAAGAGGAGTTGCCTCTGGCGAGCATGCTTCACATCTAAGTTCATTCAACATCTTGTGCTTCCTTTGCATCAAAAAGGGGTGGGTATAAACCAGCTTCAATAGCTTGGTCTATCTCTGTGATTAAATCTAGTTGGCTTAATTGATAGAGATGCTCTATTCCCTCCAAAACAAAATATATCGGCTGCATAATATCGATTCGGTAAGGAGTACGTAACACACGGTTGAGGTCGAATGGCTCTCGTAAAGCCTGCTCACCTTCAAGCGCATAGAATGTTTCACCCGGAGAAGAGAGAATCCCACCTCCATAGATTTTTAGCTGGTTGTTTTCCTTTACTAAACCAAACTCAACGGTAAACCAATACAATCGAGCTAAATAGGCGCGTTTTTTGGCAGGAGCCGCATAGCCTAGCTTGCCATAAGTATGAGTAAAATGAGCAAACTCAGGGTTAGTCAGCATGGCGCAATGACCAAAAATTTCATGGAAGAAATCCGGCTCTTGAAGATAATCAAACTCTTCTCGGCTTCTTAAGAAAGTCGCGACTGGAAAGCGCTTGTTCGCGAGTAATTCGAAAAAACGATCAAAACTTATCAACGCGGGAACGGGGACAACTTGCCACCCGGTTTCTCGCTCAAGTACTCGATTGATATCCGGCAGTTGTGGGACACGATCAATAGCAAGATTGAGCATCTTTAATCCAGCCAAGTACTCCTGACAAGCGCAGTTTTCAACCACCTTTAGCTGTCTAGCGACTAAGTCATGCCAAATGGCACGTTCCTCTTCGCTCCACAAGACCATTCCATATTTATCGACTGGATTCGAACGGTATTTTGTCATCCAAATACTCCCTGTCATTACCAGATAAACCGTATCGCAATGAGCAATGCTTTATCTTGATAAGGTTATCCATTAAGAATATTGAGTATTGAAACAACAGACAAAAACAAAGGGCATTCTTTTATTACAATATGCGTAACAAATATTTTACATTTTCACAAAGTTTGTTCAGAAACGTCAGGGGCAACACAGCTCCTCGCATTAGACTGGAAAAATTAGAACGCTAGAGTGGCACTTAGCAACAATAAACTCGACGTATAGTCCTGGTCGTATTTTGTAACGAAAACAGGGAGCTCAACGCGCCCTGTTTCTATTAGACATCTTGCTTGTTTGAGCATCTCGATGTTTCAACGCCAAGGGCTACGGATCACTTAATCGCGACCGCCATCATCACTTTAAATACCCCTTGTTCTGTGGTGATTTCAAACGGAACCGACGTCTCAACATGTTTAAAGCCAACACCGGTAAGAACACGTTCAACATGCGCCGGGTCCATTGCCATGTCTTCATCAGGTTGAGCGGCTAGCCAATCCCAATGAATAAAATGTCCGCCTTCTTCTAACAGTGAATATATGACATCGGAGATATCGGCGTAATTTGGTAAAAAGCCACATACTGAAGACGCTGTAACAAGGTCAAATTGATGACGAAATGCGGGGTGAATTGCAACCAAACCACGAGTGAGGGAATCAACCACCGCTTCGACATTAGGTAGTGATTTATTGTCTAACTGCTCTATCATCGCTTCGGAAAAATCCAATGCGACGATATCTTTTACCTCTGGTGACATTCTTTGACTGAGTAAACCCGTACCGCAGCCAAAGTCGAGCACATGCTTACCTTTGATGTTATATGTTTTAATCAACGAAGAATATGCTTCCTCTGCAAAGATCGATGTCGTTTCATCAGTATCCCATGTGCCAGCATGTTCATCCCAATTGATAGCCATTGTGCTCTCCCTAAAACTGCTCTTAAAGCAAAAACCTGAAATTTATACCCAAGTAACCTCGAGAGTTTTGCTCAGTAACAATACTCTGCACCTGAAGATGCTTGGGTATAAACTGTCGTTATTATATTCTACCCATAGCTATGTGAAAACAGACATTTAAGATAAATTACATTACCATACCTCTATCTCCTCAAGCACAGCAAAACTCTATGAACTTGTCGCAAATTGAAGCTTTTTGTACGGTTGCTGATACAGGCTCTGTCTCAGAAGCCGCCCGCCAACTCGACTGTAACCGTACCAAACTGAGCATGTCGATTAAAGCACTAGAAAAAGAATTATCGGTTGAGCTCTTTATTCGCTCGGGTAACCAGCTAATGCTTTCAGAGGCTGGTAAAGCCATTTATCGTGATAGCCAAAACTTGTTAGTAACCGAAGCACGGATCCGTCAAACCTGCGCTCAAGTCTCTGGAGACTTCAGCGCAGAAGTATGGGTTGCGCGTGATGACTCTTTACCTGATGAACTCTGGCAGTCACTTTCTCCGCACTTAAACAACGATTTCCCCTCTACGTCGTTTAACATCATCCTTGCATCATCAGGGGATTTAGCCAATTTAGTGGTCACAGGCCAAGTTGACTTTGCCTTTGGCGTTGACTACGAAAGAACGGATGATCCGCATGTAACTTACCAACCGTTAGGCAAAATACGTATGATGTCGGTATGTGGCTCCGCTCATCCATTAAGCAAAATGCGACGAGTAACAGACAACGACTTGCGAAATTCAATGCAAGCAGCAATGGTTTATCTCAATGAAAAAGATAACCCAGAGCTAAAACCTCTTTCTATTCGTCACATTGGATTTTCAAGCTTTGATTACATGCTTCACTGTATCCTCAATGAAGATGCTTGGGGTGTATTGCCAGAACCGTTGATCCGCCACCACCTCCGCAAGCAGGAACTGGCTGTTATCAAACACACCTACGGCTTAACTCAAGAAGACTATTGTATGTTTACCCCAGCAGGCATGAGCGAGCACCCTGCAATGTCTTGGCTCGCTGATAAACTAAATGAGTATTTATTTGATTTTTAAATAGTTCACTGAATAAAAATCAGTCAGCGCCAATATATTTGGCAGGAAGATTTACTTTCAAGCGATTGAATTAAAAGGATTTGTTATAAAATCCTATTTTTCATCATTCTAAAAATGAAGATGTAGTTTGTAAAAATGGTTAGAACTCACAAGAATAGAGTCAATTCTTAGGAGAAATTTAATCATGTGTGCCCAAACTAGCTTAAACGAAAAGCGAATCTTGTCCTTCTCAGCCCTTTTAGCATTGGGCTTTGCAGTGGGTGGACTCGTCGTCGGTATTTGGATGGGCTCACTAGTCATCGTATTTGATGGTGTCTATTCACTGGTCAGCTTACTGTTAACTTTATTGTCACTTGCTGCATCACGCTATATTAGCCGCCCATCTCAAGGTCACTTCCAATTTGGTAAAGCGGTAATTGAGCCTGTGGTTATCGCAATTAAAGGTGGTGTGATTCTTAGTATCGTTCTTTATTCTCTATATTCAGCAATCACTACTATTCTTAGTGGCGGACGAGAAGTTGATGCTTCCATTGCCTCTCTCTTTGGCTTAGTTAACGTCATCGGTTGTGGTTATGGTTGGTGGTACATCAATCAAAAATCAAAACAATTTTCGTCTGGTTTAATCGAAGCAGAAACTAAGCAATGGCAAATGGATACATTGTTAAGCGTGGCAGTAACACTTGGCTTTTTCGCCGCTTATGGTTTAACCCTAACACCCTTTGCTCATTACAGTGTTTACGCCGACCCTATGATGATGATTTTGATGTCTTTCTACTTTATTAAAGTACCATCAGAGATGATCATTCAATCGGTACGTGAACTACTAATGATGAAGCCAGATAGAGATATTCATGATGCCGTTCATCATGAAGTGACCGAAATAGGCAAACAGTTCAACCAACCTATTGAGCTCAATGGGGTTGCGAAAGTAGGTCAAGAGCTATGGGTTAATATCGACATTCACTGTGATAGTAAACAATTAGAACTGGCTGAAGTTAAAAAGGCTCAAAGATTACTAAAACAGAAGCTGTCCTCGCTGAAACTGAACCTTCAGCTAACTATGAATGTCGCCATCTAACCTAAACAACAGGGCTTGCTCATTGGCGAGCCCTCCTATCTCTATTCCCTGCCTCTGACCAGCCGATATTTCATCGAAAACTTGTTGTAATCACCTTCTGTGTGGTTATTATGAAACGAGTGGTCTAACATCAATAAAGGTGGTTTAGCTAATTGCTAACGACTCATCTTTGGAGGCTGTTTGCAAAATATTCATGCTAGCTTTTTAAAAACCTTGCGGGTGCTCACCGTTGATGATTCTAGCACCGCATTATTATTGATAAAACAACAGCTAATAAGTTTAGGCGTCTCGCATGACAACATCGTTACTGTAGAGCGCTACCAAAGCGCGATTAAAGCGATGGAAACACATCAATTTGATGTATTGATATTGGACTACCACTTAGAACAATATCTAACTGGTTATGAATTGGCGATGCTACTGTATCGAAATAGACTGATCAGCAATACTACTGGTGTACTTATTATTTCCGGTGATGCTCGTCAAGAAACCGTGCTCACTGCGCTTTCCGGTAAAATACGCCACTTTATTACCAAACCTTTAAGTAATAACTCTTTAGCAGATAAGCTCTATACCATTCATCGAGAAACCCAAAAACTTACGCAGATAACCGAAGCATTGCATTCAGGACATAAGCTTTCAGCGGCTAACATGTTCGAGCTAATTAATCGCTCAGGGTTTAACGTGAGCTTAGAGGCCTATTTATTAGATTATTTAATGGCAAATAATCACTGGGAGTTTCTCGATATTTACATCACGATATCTTCTACGCCATGCCATGCTTCTAAAATGTGCGCTATTGCCTATTTACTCCATCGAGACAACAGTACCAAGCAAGCGTTAGAGGAATTACATCACTTCCTGACTGAAAACCCCCTATCAATCCGGGTAATGGACGCGCTTGCCGATATCTATGCAGAAAACCGACAGACGGAAAACGCAGCATTATGGGCAACGAAAGCATTTGAGTTGACACCAAGTATTGGTGAAAGAGCAGCTAAAGCTAGCCAATTAAACATGCAAGCCCATAAACGGTCTCAATTGCTTAAAGTTGGGCAAATATACGCACAGCATATGTCGCTAGCCGATATAAACTGGCTTAAAACCATCATTATTCATTTTCAATCGCTGCAATCTATCTATGCTCTCAGCGAAAGTACGACGGCTAAAACCGAGTTAGTACAACATGCCAATCAATTTCTCCATTTCGCCAGCAAACATTTAACACCAAAACGATTACAGCACTTACAAGCTGTAGTGTTGCTGTCCCATTGCCATGTTTTAATTCATGAAAATAACGACATGTTGGCTCACCAAAAATTATTAAAATCACTTTCATACTTTTACGATGAACTGTTTGAATGCCCACCAATTTTACTTATTGAATATCTACCTGCATTAGCTTTTTTTGGCGAGAGACAAATCCATTCGACCATAATTAATGTTTTAAAAATAAAAGGGGTTACTAACCTACCTCCTGCCGAATTCGAACAATTCTCACCGAATAACCAGTCCAATTTGCACTTTAAACAAATTAGCTATCACGATCAGAGTCTAGGTTTTATTGAACACTATCCACATTCAAGTGAAGCTAAAATTCAATTTATTCACAATTACAGCCAAAAGCCGAGCGTGAATCATAGCGACAAGATAAAGGCACTAATTTCTGAGCTAACTGTTTTGGACCTTCCGCCAAACTGGCACAATTGGTTGATAGCAGGAAAGCAACACAAGTTTTCGCAACCACCGCCATTAGCATTTTCAATAACCACCAAAGATAAAAAGTAATGAGTGTCGGATAGAGTGTGAGGCACATCCGACACATCCCCTTAGGAGGCTGATATGAGTAAAAAGGCCCTTAATGATGTTCAACAAATCATCGACACACTTTCAGAAGAAGAGAAACAGCAGGTAATCGCCGACTTAATCACGAACTGTAGCAAAAAAAGTGTCCGTGAAATTGTCACACAAGAAGAGTTGGATTTGATTTATTCAACACTCAATGAAGATTGTCAAAAATAGCAATTGAAAACCGCGTTCGTTATGCCTGCGACAATCGTTGTTATTAGTTGTAAAGCTCGATTCGAGAAGAGAGTGTCTGACATTGATGATTGGAGAGATACTTGTGCATATGCTCATGAGGGGTGGTGCATTGATAAAAAGCGGACAAATGAGAAAATGTAACTGTATTTATTGTTATTTACTACGTGGTGAGACCCTGCTCCCTTTTAAATTTTTTCCAATCGTGAAATTAAAACAAATACGATTTGGCATTTTACAGCCACAATTAAGGGGAGTATTTTACTCTTAGACAAAATAAAAAGAACCTTCGCTTGCCGACTGGAACTCCGAGCATTTTGCTGAACCTCGGAGAAAAAAAGAGCCGCTTTATGCGGCTCTTTTTACATTTAAAACTTTAACTTCAGTAATAACTTAAGCTACCGCTCTTTTCGATTTTTTCGATTTTGGTCTTGGCTCGTCCATTAGACCTTTAATCAATGAAACTGTCGCCACTAGCAATACGATAGTAAATGGTAAACCTGTCGTTACTGCCATTGCCTGTGCTGCTGCAAGACCACCACCAAGAAGCAATGCAATTGCCACTAAGCCTTCAAACGTACACCAGAACACACGCTGCGGTGTTGGAGCATCAACTTTACCGCCTGCTGCAATAGTATCAATAACCAATGAGCCTGAGTCCGCTGATGTGATGAAAAACACCACGACTAGGATAATACCTACAACTGAGGTTATTTCAGACAATGGCATAACATCAAGCATCGCAAACAGTTTTAATGGTAGATCTGCATTGAAAACCGCTTGGTAACCATCATTGACGTATTGGCTAATAGCTGTACCACCGAAGGCTGTCATCCAAAGCACACACACTGTCGACGGGATTAAGATCACGCAAATAATGAACTCACGAACAGAACGTCCACGTGATACACGCGCAATAAACATGCCGACAAATGGAGACCATGAAATCCACCAAGACCAGTAGAATGCAGTCCAACCTTGCGAGAAGTTTACATCTGGGCGATCAAATGGCATTGATAGCGCGGGAATATTAACGATATATGCAGCGATGTTATCAAAGAAACCTGTAAAGATAGCCAGTGTAGGACCTGCAACAATCACGAACAGCAACAGCAGCGCTGCCAAGCCCATGTTGATTTCAGATAGGCGTTTAACACCACTATCAAGACCGGCCACTACTGACACCAATGCCAGTGCAGTGATCACCACGATCAACACGATTTGTGTCATGTCTGTCATTGGGATACCAAACAGGTAGTTCAAACCTGTCGCCGCTTGCGATGCGCCGTAGCCTAAAGAAGTAGCAAGACCGAACACTGTCGCGATGACCGCTAAAATATCAATAACGTGACCAACCCAACCCCACACTCTTTCACCGAATAGCGGGTAGAAAATAGAACGGATAGTAAGTGGCAAACCTTTATTGAAAGAGAAGATGGCTAGACCAAGTGCAAGTAGCGCATAGATAGACCAAGGGTGCAATGCCCAGTGGTAAATTGTCGCAGCCATACCCAAAGCTGAAGCCGCTTCCTCATTACCTATAGCACCAGCTAGCGGTGACCAGTCGGTACGTACGCCATCTTCAATGTTCACACCGCCTAACGCTGCACTAAAGTGCGACATTGGCTCAGATACACCAAAAAAGACGAGACCGATACCCATACCAGCAGCAAATAGCATTGCCAACCAGCCCGCGTAAGTATAGTCAGGAATCGCTTCCGTACCACCAATTCTAACTCGACCAAGAGGCGTTACGATAAGTACTAAACAAACAACAACAAATACGTTGCCTGAAGCTAAGAAAAACCAATCAAGGTTTGAAGTTAACCAACCGCGTAATCCGGTAAAAAATGGTTCTACTTGCTCTCTAAACGCCAGTGTAAACACGACAAAGAGTATGATAGCTAAACCAGAAATAGCGAATACTCGGTTATGAATATCTAGACCGAACGGGCCTACTTTTAAAGCAACGTTATCTTGACCTATTTGGTAGTCAGTATCGATAGCGTTAACTTTACCGTCGGGACGTTGGATCCCGCCATTGTTTTCAGTGCTCACGAATTATCTCCTTAAAAACGTGACCATGGATGAAGTTTTATTATTCTTGTAATAGAGAAAAATGGCTCTTTCTGATCCAATCGCTCAGAACATAATGAAACTATATGTATATGCGTCATTTATAAGACGGCAAGATGATAAGCTTTACAGCCGAATATTGCACTTTATTTTTAACATAAAATAACAGCTTTTATTGCATTAATGCAGAAAGAGGCGTGTCTTCTTCTAAGTAATATTGAAACTGAGCTTGTAGTAACTCCGCCGTTGCCAAAGCATCCGTCAACGCATGATGAGGCTGATATGCGGGTAAACCATAACGCTCCCGAGATTGCCCTAAACGCACCGAACCTGGTTTTTTACGCTTAAACCAATTCATCACTCCTTTGCACTTTTCTCTTTGAATCGCATACTCAATATCCAGCGTGTCGACTACCGGAAATTCAATACCTTCGCCAATACAATTAAGTAAAGCTTGATTAAAGAATTGACGTTCAATGTTCTTGTAATGGACAACAACAATTTTTCCCGCCAAAGCCTGCAAAACAGGTTGAAGTATCGCTTCCAATTGCGGGGCATTTTTTACATCAGAATCGGTAATACCATGAATCACTACCGACTCTTCATTCAAGTCTCTGTTTGGATTTACCACCCAATGGGCAGAGCCATTGCAATACACTCTGCCTAAAGTAAACGGTACTAACCCTATGGTTAAAATAGCGTCTTCTTGTGCATTGAGACCTGTCGTTTCGAAATCCAGCGCGACAAACGGCACGTCTTTAAGTAGTGTGCTCGCGGCAACAACACCTTGCGCATAAAAATCTTTAAGCCGTGAATCTTTAGCTATTTTCTCTAGTTGCTTAAAACGCTTTGACCAATCAGGTGTAGTAGACGTATCAATGTGCATTATTGCTCCTTTCAATGCTCAAACGTCATCATTACTTCCCGCTTCTTTGATAGCGGAATTTAATGAAACTTTGTGCATTGCTCAAAATTTGAAACGCTGCTTTTAGATTACGGCGCTCAAAATCCGACATATGCTCTGGTTCAATATTGTTGTCTGGTTCATCGCCATTTTCTATATCAAGTGCTTGGTGGCGAATCCGCACCATACTAATGAGTTCCATTGCATCTTTTAAGTCCATTCCTCGACCTTTAGGTAAGATGCCCGAGTCGTTGATATCATCCAATCGTTCGAATGAATTTTGCGCTCGAGAACCAATGGATAATGCATGCACACGGATCAGATCCGCCATTGGGGCAGTGCCTCGACGTTTTAAGTTGATTGAATTGCGATGACCGCCATCCTTTTCCATTACAAAGTCTTTAAAGAAACCCAGTGGTGGCGTTCGACGAATTGCGTTGTATGCCATCGCAGCAAGGAAACGATTGTTACGTTTTGCCCGGCGAACAATAAAACTACTCAATTGTTCTGCCCACTTAACGCGACCATAAACACCCAGCAAATCAAAAAATATTGAGCTATTTAGCAGCCTTTCAGGATTTGGAGTATCGATCCAACTGGCAAAGCACTCTTCCCACTCGGCACGCGTTTTACGCCACTCAGGATTAGTCGCCATGATGTCACCAGTGCAGTAGGTGTAACCGCAAGCAGCTAAACCATCACAAACAAACTTCGAAAACTGAGCAAAGTATTCGCCATGTATCTTTTCATCATAGCTGTTGTCCAGAATCAGCGCGTTATCTTGGTCAGTCACAATCAACTGCTCATCGCGAGCCATTGAACCCATTGCGACTAAACAGTATGGAATCGGCGCTGGACCCAACTCCATTTCAGCCAACTCAGCTAAGCGTTGCTTGAAGCTACTACCGATCACAGACATCGCCCTACCGACCATATGTGCGTTGGCATCTTCACTTACCATACGTACAAAGCAATCCTTCACTTGCCCAGACACCAGCTTAAGATCATCTACCGTTGTCTGCTGGAAAATAGAGCTAACCAACAATAGACTGTTTTGTGATTCATAACGAACGATGTCCGTCATACCAATCACACCAACCGGCTTTTTGTCTTTTAAAATAGGTAAATGGTGGATGTTGTAACGAAGCATTGTCAGCATAGCTTCAAACACGTAAGCATTAAAATCCAGTGATACCACATCGGTACTCATTACCTCACCAACTGTTAAATTGGTTTCGATACCCTGAGCAATAACGCGGATGCAAAGATCTCGGTCCGTTAAAATACCTAATAGTTGATCGTCGTCTTCTTCCGTGAGTTCCTCTGAAGGACGAACAATCAAAAGCGCGGTCACGTTCTCTTCTGCCATGAGGTTAGCCGCTTCCTGAATGGTAGCTGTTGCATCCAGCATAACCGGATCTCGACTAAGAATTTTACGTGCTTTGGCAGTGGTAAAGTCATTACCTTCTGAAGAGTTAGAAATCACGGTTCTTAAACGGGCACTGTCTTCAAGTTCCATGAATTCAGCAAAGTGCTCTGATTCATCGCAAAGCTCGTTAAAAATACGTTCTGGGATGCAGTAAACCAAGGTATCGGAAATGGCTTTTACTGGTAACCTGACACGGTTATTCATTAGTAGTCCCATTTGACCAAACAGACCACCAGCATCAATACGGTTATACAGTTCACCTTTACGACGGAACACTTCAACAACACCACTGCGCACCATATACAGGTCACGAATCGTGTCACCAAATTTTAATACATCACTGCCTTCACGATAGTAGGCAACCTCAACATTGAGCGCTAAGTCTCTCAATCGTTCTTCTGGGAGTTCATCAAAAGGTGGGTATTGGCTTATGAAATTGAGTACTTCGAGTTGCTCAGCTTCCATTCTAATTATTCCATGACTTGCCGATATTTCAGTGATAAATATCATCATGCTTACCATGAAGCAATAACAATTTAACGCACTAACTCTATTATGCTGTCATCGTTGTCCTTCATTGCATTATCTTTGTTAACAAAGAGTCGCTTATTCTCTCTATGCATACCACACTAACGCATTCCGACATCTACGTTTTAACTATATTGAACGGCAAACCGAGCCAAGCATGAAACCCTACACATCAACATCATCACCCCTCTTGTCGAGTAATCAGATTTAGCTCTGTATACGGTCATCATATTCATTACTTCTAAGCATTTTTTCACTGCTAAGCAGAGCATGATTCCTACCATTACGCTTAACATCATATAACGCCATATCAGCTCTTTCTAAAGCCGCTTTTATACTATCTTTATCATCGAAAACCGCAGTGATACCGATACTAACCGTGACTTTCAGTTGAACGAAAAATCGCTCTACTTCATGACAAATTCGGTTAGCGATCGCTAGGCTTACTCTTTCGGTCGTATTAGGCAACAATATTGCAAACTCCTCTCCACCTATTCGTCCAAACAAATCACTTTTCCTCAATTTCTCTTTTGTCACCGAGGCAAAATTCTTTAGGACTTCATCGCCTTTGCTGTGCCCATAAAGATCATTGATCTGCTTGAACTCGTCGAGATCTAATACAAGGACACAAAATGGTAGCTTCTCAATTCTGAAGTTATCCATATGTAAGTTTGCCAGTTGGAGAAAGTAGTGCCGTGTATATATGCCCGTCAAGCCATCGTAATAAGCGAGATTTTCAAGTTCTGACTCTCGACGCTTATGAATTGAAATATCAGCAATACTCCAAATGATCACACCTTGTGCGGGATTATTTCCTTGTACCTTGGTCGCTGAAAGTTCGCACCAACCATCTAATTGAGGGGCATTGAATCGGCAATCCATACAAACCTGTTTACCGGAACTTAGATATTGAGAGAACGTAACCATATGAGCTTTGGATACTTCATCAAAAATTTCTGTGAGCGAATTTCCCAGCAAAGACCCCATACGCAGCACGCGATGAGCCGCTTCATTCGCATCAATGATTTTCAACCGGTGATCCGTGATCACTATTCCCGACGGGCAACGATCAAACACATCTTTAAAACCTAATTCTTCCATAACAAATGCTCAATCATGTGTACTCTAAAGCCGTATTAACAACAAAATCAGAATTTTGTTCAAAACTGGTATGCCTTTGCTTCATTAATGAAATTGCCTCGCGGCGATTACGAACATTGATTTTTCTGTACAGTTTATAGACATGTGTCTTTACCGTACTTTCAGTGACAAATAACTCATCAGCAATCTGTTGATTGGAATACCCATTCACTAAACGTTGCAGTATTTGTTGTTCTCTTCTAGTTAAAAGGTCCAATATGTCATGACAAGGAGCCGTTGTGATTAACAAATGCGTTAACATCGAAACCATCAATTTCCGAGGTAACCACATACCACCCTGGCTGACATGCTCAATACATTTGATAAGATGTTCATGAGATGAGCTCGTAAAAAGCACCCCTTTTAAATTTTTCATCTCCATCAATTGCATTTCTGAAATGTCATCTGGGGTATTATAAATCACCAACTTATCAACAATAGATACGTTGTTAATCTTCGCTATATCTTTGAATTCAATTAATAAGATATCAATCCCTACCTTACCCCCCACTGCATTTATTTCATCGCACCGCTTTAATCTAACCCCCACTCCTTGTACTTTTCCCAAAATCTCATGCAACACTCTATTCTGTATATTCAAACAACCTAAAAGAACCAGTTTTGTTTTTTTATTATTCATGCTCAATTCACTTATTAACCAATTGACATGGTAAGCTTAGATCGACTTCATCTATATTCAACACATCACTCAACAAAAAATAGAGATCTCACCCACACAATCAAATATTTTTACTTATCAACAAGTTATGCTAAAAAATTTCAGATTTCATCCGTATAAACTTTTAGATTAATCATACATCCAATATATGCACGTTGGTTTTATTATCTTATTAGCACCGACAACTGATACTTTTATTCTTTAAATCCAGTAAGTTAAAATTCCTGTTTAAAGATGCAACAACACAAGGCAAACAACGCTCTATTTTTTGTCATTAAAAAAACATCATTCACCACAATAAAACCTACTACTTTAGAATCAGTAAAATCTCTTTATATAAAACTTAATTAAAACTCGTACTTTTGTTTTTATATTTATTATTACCTTGTCTTTCAAATAACTAAGACAGCTTGCTTGAATACATTAAGGACAAAAGGGACTAATTATGAAATATGTAGCAATCACCGCCGCAATTCTAGCTGTTGCAGGAACTTCAGTAGCAAATGCCAACGTTACTGGCGCTTCTACCCAACTAACTAAAAACATTAAACAAGAGTGTAATATTGGTTTATGGGCTGTCGGTAGCGATGGCTCAGTTGGTGGCGATGTAAGTAGCGATCTGGGTAGTGACTTTGTTCACAGTGAGTTGAATGACTTTAGAACAAAAGGTCAAAGCATTACGGGTCGAGCAATATGTAATGCTTCTGGCGGGTACGATATTCACGTCACCGCAACCAATGGAGTCTTAGATAACAAAGACTCCGATGCTGCAAAAACAGTTGAATACACAATCAAAAACGTGTCAGGCTTCACACCTAATTTGACGCCTAATCCTATACTAGATACAGCTACAAACCTTGACCCAAACACCGCAGTGCTCATTGGCACTGGTACAGATACCGCACAATCACAGTTCAGACTTAAAATGGAACTTGCCGATGGTGAAGACTTTACCTATGCCGGGCAGTACACTGAAACACTGACCTTTGATTTAACTCCGTTGTAATCGAAATGCTTTAGGGGGCTATGCCCCCTATTCCATCGCTATGTCGAACACGTCAGTTTTACGGAGGAATCTATGCGCCTTTTTGCTACTTTCATATTGTTATTCTTTGTTGGCTCAGTTCAAGCCAACTTTAACATATCGCCTCTTTCCCAAAGTATCAGCACTAAGCAAAAATCGGCCAGTTATACCCTGGAGAATTTGACCACACGAAAAGCGGCATACGCGGTAAAAGTATCAACTCGTACCCTCAACTCTGCGGGAGAAGAGATCAGAGAAGAAACCAAAGAAATCCGAGTCTTCCCATCAAAGATTATTCTCGAACCCCAACAGAAAAAGCGTATTAAAGTGATATACCTAGGCAAGCGAAATATCGCGCAAGAAAAAGCATTTCGAGTAGTTTTTATGCAGCTAGATCGCGATGTTACCGAAAGTGAACAACAGGCTTTGAACGCTAAATTCAACTTCCATACCGCGTTTTATGTTACACCTAAAAACGCAACCGCCAATCTTGATGCCAATCTAACCCAGGGGAGCAAAGGACCACAGTTAGCCCTCTCAAATAGAGGGAACAAACATATTATCTTACAAGACTGGAAGCTTAGACTGACTTCCGGAGAGCAGAGCATTATCTACGAACAACCATTACCTGATGTCAATATGCTTGCTAATAGTAAGATCTATATTCCTCTATCAAACCAAGCTAAATCATTTGATTTAGCTGAAGTTATCACTAATTAAGATGCCCCTGAATTATGGTGGTCCGGCGCACCTTTAACCCATTTATCCTTTGCACAGCTTGTGTAGCATCCTCCGTATCTGCAATAGAAATGATTATTCCTATTGATGTAGATATCGTCGGTCAAAGAGTCGAGGTCACTGGCTATCTAGATGATGAACGAGAAAAGTATTGGGCATTGGAAGGCAATGAAATAATTCCTATTTTGGCGCGTTCTGTCAATGCAACTCGGCTTGATGAGCTAAGAGGTGCCCTGCAAGATAGGAAAGTCACTGAAGCCGATTTCAAACAAATTGGTTGGTCTAGCGAATACAATATCGATGAGTTACTCATCTCAATTATTGTACCTGTCGCCGATAGAAAATTGATTGAAGTTCCTTTAGAACCAGTGAGTAGCAAAGAACCGCCAACGAATCTTCCACATATTCAACCGGCACTGTTTAGCGGAGCATTAAATACGTACTGGTCTCACACTCACAATCTGGTTGAGACCGACTACTCCGCTTCACAAGTCGCGACTCGCGCGACAGCAGCGTTTGGTGGCATCACTCTCGAAGATGGGCACACCTATACTTACAATCATTTCACTAACCAAGGCAACTGGCTAAGAGATCGCTCTCGATTAATGGCGAATTTGCCCAATCGTGCCGGTTTCATTCAATTTGGTGACTATCAAATTGAAACCGAGATAGCGAATCTCCCCAGTGGGGAGCTATTCGGGCTTTCTTACTCATATCAACCTGACTACATCGAAGATATTAGTAAGCCAAATATCGTTCCAATTAGTTTAGAATCGACATCACTGGTTAGAATTAGAATCAACGGAGAAGAATACCGAACCATTCGTCTCGCTGCCGGACAATATAATTTAAGAGATCTACCTTTGGAGCAAGGCGTTAATGATGTTGAGGTGAGCTATATTGACCAAAGTGGTATTGAGCAAAAACGATTTTTCAACTTAGTTGATCACCCACAATTGTTACTTCAAGGAGACATCGAAACTCAGTGGGTTTATGGCGCAGAACAAATATATCGAGATAACGGTGATAAACGAATTAACACTGACCATTTGAACACTCAAGGTGTTGTTTCCTATGGTCTAACCGATTGGTGGACTTTATCCTCTTCTCTGCTGTTAGAACAGAAATTGCAACGCTATTCGATTGATCAAAGCTTCGCTGTCGGCGACTTCTTCATCACCTTAGACGGTCAACTCAGTGAGCTCGAACACTCAAAAACTTATAATGTCCAAAGCCAGTTTTACGCCAGTGAACTCTTTGAGCGAAACCTTTCCAGTGTTTCACTTCGCTATGGCATCAACAAAAACTCTGATGACACTCCTCTTACTCATACAATTGGCTTAAGTTCCGGTATTAAAACGCCAATAGATATCGGCTACCTCTCTTTTAACCTTGAGCATCAATTTAACGATTTAGGCACCACGAGACAGTCAGCATCAGTTAATACCAGTTATCGAATTAATGAACTTGTAACCACAAGTCTCAACTTACGCTGGCAAAGGTACAACGACACCATCGACCGCACTCTTTATCTCACTATTTCGTTGCCTTTACGTTGGAACGACGTCAGTGTCTCAACCCGCACCTCCTATGATAGTCGTAAAGATGAATACCAGAGTGAACTCTCTGCGTCACAATATCGCCCTGATTACTATTGGCGAGCCTCAACCAAATATAAAGATGAGCAATATGATGGCTTTGATAGCTATGGTAAATGGTACGGTGACAAAGTCACTTGGAATGGACGCTATTCCTCTCGTAATGTCTCACAAGAGAGCAGCAGCCGAACCATCAGTGTCGGTGCCGATACCGCTATCGCGTGGGCTGGCAGTAACGTGATCTGGACGTCACCCGTTTCCAGTAGTTTCAACATTGTGTCCCTCCCCGAAGAGCACGCTGACAAATACGCACTTGAATACGACCAATATCGCCGTATTCAAATCATCCCAGCCGAAGAAGGTGGACAAGAAAGCCTAATGGTTCCAGTAAGCAATGATGGACACAGAACCGTTAGAGTCGGTAGTGACAACTTGGAATTTAACGAAGAACTCACACAAGGCGAATTTGTCGCATTTGGTGGGCTGTATAGTGGTTCCGCACACCAAATCCAAATTAAGACCGGTTACTTTGTTAGTGGTTTTTTCCACAATCAGCAGCGCGCGCCTATGGCTGACATCGTTGGTGAATTTAGAAACAAGGGCTCCAAACAGACCTACCCATTCTTTACTGATGAACTCGGTAACTTCGAGCTCGACGTTTTACCTGAAGGAGATTATCAAGTCTATTTCTATGGCGATGTAGCACAACCGCTCGACATTAAAATCTCTCGCCAACAAGTCAGCGATGAGGTGTTTATCGATCTCGGTGTGGTACCAGTTAGCGCAAAGTTATAGTCAAATAGTAAACAAAACCATCACCTTCAGTTTTAAACATCAAGGTTATTGCAATGAGTTGAGCATTGTTGAGCACCTCACGAACTCAATCAAGATCAAACTGATGAGATATACCAGACTCAAGAGCAAAACTTTGATCATGGCTGACTAGGATAAATCCTCCTCGATAGGAATCCAGAGCTTGAGCAAGCATGATTTTTGACTCTAAATCTAGATGATTGTCTGGCTCATCCAATAGTAGCAGTGGCTGAGAACGCTGATGACTGACAATCAACATTGCTAGCTTCATTTTCTCACCACCACTGAGAACGCTGCCAGCACGAAAGACATTGTCACGACGAAAACCGATACCCGCCAATAACGTTCTGGCGTCACTCTCTGTCAAGCCTTCACAGCATTGCATCAAATTATCTAACATAGAAAGATGAGAATGAACCACGCCAAAATGCTGGTCAAGATAGTAGAGTGTAGTATTTATGTGTAGCTCCCCCTGAAGGAGCTCTACCTTGCCTTGCAGCACTTTTAGCAACGTTGACTTTCCACAGCCGTTCTTGCCGATAAGATGCACTTTATCATTCGCCGATACTTTCAAGGTAAGTGGTGCGTGGCGCCCAAACGGCAATACGCCATCACAGATTGATACCACCCTCTTCGAACGGCTTGGCGTACGATATAGCTTCTGACTCTTGAGTTGCTCTTGCCTTGAAAGCAACACCCGTTCTTTTTGCTCTAAATGAGATAACCTCAATTGTTCATTCTTATTTCGGTTAGATGCGCGGGCCGTTGCACTCTCTTTTTTAGCATCCATCAAGATTTTCGGTTGGCTACCTTCTTTACGCAGTCGCCGACCATGAGAGGCTCGTTGCTCGGCTTTTTCTCGGCTACGCTGAGCATGTTGTTGTAGCTGTTTTTGTTGCTTGTCCACATGGGCTATCTGCCTCTCTACGGCAAGACGTTCTAACTGCTTTTGCTCTAAGTAAAAATCGTAATTGCCACCGAAGACTTGTAACCCAAGATTTGACAGCTCCCAAATCTCATCCACTTCCCGTAACAGTTCTCTGTCATGACTGATCAGTAAGAGCGCACCTTTAAATGCCCTTATACTGTCAACTAGCCATTGCTTACTATCGGTATCAAGGTGATTGGAGGGCTCATCAAGGATCAATAATTGAATATCGCTCTCAAACAATTGCCATAGCTGTAATCGAGCCAGTTGCCCGCCACTAAGCTTGGCACAAGGAAAATCGGGATCTTGCGGCAACCCCATAGCCACAAGCTGTTGCTTGAGTCGAATCGATAAGTCCCATGCCTCTCCCACTAACTCAAAGAGAGCTTCCGAATACGCACCAGCTTCAATCTGCTTTAACGCCTCAAGTACAGATTGCTTCCCTAAAAACTGAGCAATGGTGAGGTCAGTAGCAAATACATCCGATCTTTGCTGGCGATAAATAGCACAAGAACAAGGTGCAGTAACGGTACCGATAGAAGGGGTTATTTCTCCCACTAAAATGGAAGCCAATACTGACTTGCCAACACCATTGCGCCCCACCAAGCCCACTCGTTGTTTTTTCATTGAGCATGAGATGTGTTCAAACAACAACTCACCGTTGCCAAATTGATGATTAATATTAGAAAACTGTAAAACTGGCATCATTTGCCTCCTGTAGACAGGGACAACAGCCGCAGCGACACGCGATATAGAGTAGAAAATAGATCGTCACCAATAATGACACGACACCGTTTTAAAAACGGTTTTATGCTGGTAGAACGAAATATCAGAAAGTGAGCTACGCCTACTAACCCTTTATATCCAAAGAATAATATGAAATATGGATGACAGGTTTAGTTGTTCATATTGGCGTAATCTCCTATAGAAGTGATGGCAAAATTCTAACCAATTCGGTGTTCAATAATCAAGCACCTTAAGCCACGTCTATTAATTCTGCGACACATAATGTGATCGACCATTAAGCGGTACTAAGTAAAATAGAGCCGCTGCCTAAATAGCTCAACACCCTCCTTGCCCTTAGTGGTTGAGCGGAAAGAAAACAAAAACCGGCTCATTCGCCGGTTTTTTCATCATAATTTTAAATGGTATCGTCACACACTCGGTTTTGAACATTAGGTGGCGCAGGTTCGTAATGACTCAACGTCATATTGAATGTTCCTTCACCGCCAGTAAGTGAACGAAGCCTACGCGCATAATCTTGCAACTCGTTAACTGGTGCCTTAGCTCTTAAGATGGTGAAATTATTCGCCTCTGGTTCTGTACCTTCAATCAAACCGCGATTTCCCGACAAGTCTCCCGAGACATCACCAACGCTTGATGTCGGAATATACAATTCCATTTGTACAATCGGTTCAAGAACAATAGGAGCCGCATTATTAACCGCGTCTAAAAACGCCTTTTTACCCGCAATAACAAAGGCAATCTCTTTTGAATCAACAGCATGGTATTTGCCATCATAGACGGTAACTTCAAGATCTTTAATTGGGTTACCTGAAATAGCGCCTTCTTCGAGAGCTTGATGTACGCCTTTCTCAACCGCTGGGAGCAA
>ERZ794982.145-NODE-145-length-22723-cov-4.807923_pt1 | contig 22723 bp, 24 predicted proteins | sample MGYA00433071_ERZ794982 | MGnify/ENA primary metagenome ERZ794982 (study PRJEB30140, sample SAMN00862574) | bioreactor metagenome | study: EMG produced TPA metagenomics assembly of the Bioreactor inoculated with sediment Metagenome (bioreactor metagenome)...
TGCGACAAACCCCCACGGTAATTCGCAAGCAGCGCTGCGCTATTTAAGTCGATTATCTGGTCCATTGTTGGATCGTTTTGACATGTCGCTAGAGATCCCGGCATTGCCGAAAGGTACTTTAGCCGAAGGGGGAGATAGAGGCGAAACGACGCCAGTGGTGAAGCATCGAGTCGATCTGGCCAGAGAACGAATGTTAGCGCGGGGTGGTAAAGCCAATGCGTTATTGGGTAGTCGTGAGATTGAACGTGATTGCCGATTGGAAAAGAGTGATGCGCAGTTTTTGGAGCAAGCACTACATCGGCTTGGTTTGTCGATACGGGCTTACCATCGCATCATCAAAGTAGCGCGCACGATTGCAGATTTAGCGGGAGAAGAGCATATCCATCGCAGTCACTTAGCTGAGGCGTTGGGCTATCGTGCTATGGATCGCTTGCTCAAGCATCTGCATGCACAAGCGGTATAAAAAAACCCACCGCTAAGGGTGGGTTCTTGTCTTGTCTCAAGCAGATATTAGAACTTGTAGCTCATACCTACAGACATCATGTATTCGTTTTTATCGTAGAAATCGATATTTGAATCAGTGCTACCGAAACCTGCAAACGAGATGAATGACCAATCTTGCCAATCCATGAAGTTTGCGTATTCGTATGCAGCGAATAGGCTCATTTCGTCGTCTTCACGCGTTTGATCAAATACAGGGTTTACTGCATCGTAATCACGAGTATTGAAGCCCGCAGTTAACGCAAATTGGTGACGGTTTAGGAACTTAAAGTAGCTCAGTTCAACGCCGTAGCCTTTAAATGAGTTAGCATCGCCGTCTGCATCAGAGCTAACGTAAGACAGACGTGGCTGTAGCATGGTGGTTTGGTCAACCATGTATTTGTAGTCTGTCTTGAAGAATATTGTGTCTGCATCACGACGAAGCGAAGGATCAATCGCGCCTCGAACGTCAGTTTCAACGTCTTTGGTTGCGTATGCCATATCTACCGAGAACTTAGAACCGGCAATGTTCTTAAGTTGTAGGCGGTATGCATTGCCATCTTCATCAGTCGTTTGGCGATTTGTTGGTTTGTATGGGTCAGCCCATACTTCACCAGACATGATGGTTGGCAGGATAGATGCATCGATGATCATGCCAGACGCTAGTTGGTATTTGTAACCCATTTCAAATGCTAGTGTACCGGTTGCGATATCTTCACGAGAAGTACCCGCATAGAACTGTTGGTTTAGATCGTTACCAAAAGTGTAAGTAAGGTTGCCTAGTGGCAGTAGTAGACCACCAGTAACTGCGTCATTGGTGTCGTATAAGCTATCTAGGTTTTTGTTGTCATCGTCAGTGTTTAGGTTTGACTCAACAGAGTAAAAACCCGTGCTTAGTGATACTTCACCCGCGAATCCAGCCGTTTCAGCAAGTTGAGCTGACGCAGAACCACTAATTAGTGCTAGCGTAATCAGAGTGTATTTTACGTTCATTTTTCCTAAGTTCTCCTCGCAATTCCTACCATGTATAAGTGTGGATCAGTAAGAATCTCATCAAATGGGGAGTCTTAACGAATCTGACCTATTTACTCAATATTCCGAGCTGTGGGTGGGTTTAATTGCATATCATTTTTTATTCGGCGCGAATTTTAACCTTATTTATTCAGTTGGCGTATCTATTATTTTTTATTAACGTATCACAGTTAGTGATTAACCCGGGATTTTTGATGCTAATTATTTGTTTTGTTTGAATGTTTCCATGAAGGGACGTGAGTGAAAATATTCACCCATAAGTGGGCTTATAGTGAAGTTAAGTGTCGGTGGTTATCTTGATGCTTTGTGGATGTGAACATCGCGACAATAAAAGGTATGAGTGAGGTTAATGAAGGGAAGGTGTTTGTGACAATAACTAGGTTAACCCAGCATAAAAAAAGGAGCCGAGGCTCCTTCTTTGTGATTACTTCAGTGTTAGTAAGTAATTAACTAAAGCGTAGTATTCTTCGACGCTGTTGATGGTTTGAGCTTGCACTAAGTATTTGTTGTTGACGATAACGGCTGGAACACCAGATAGGCCACTGTCTTTAAACTGTTTATCAAAACGACGAGCCATTGAATCGACGGCAAAGCCGTTGTAAGCCGCATCGAATTTCTTCGCATCAATGCCTTCATCAAGGAAAATTTGACGTACTTCTTCTGCGCTCTTTGGTGGTTTGCGCATGGTTTGAATGCGGTCAAACATCACCGGTGCCATCTTGTTTTCAATCTTCAGTACCACCATGGTTGCGTAGGCTTTATTCAGTTCTTTGCCCATTGCGCCGCCCATTAGTGATACGTGTGCTTTTTGTAGTTTTACGCCTTCAGGTAGTTGCGTTTTTAGTTGGCGAATGATCGGTTCAAATGTTTTACAGTGTGGACAGTAGAAAGAGAAAAATTCAGTAACAATCGGCTTTTTCGATGCTTCAAGATCTAAAACCTTGTAGTGCTCTCCTTCTGAAAATTGCGCGGCATGAACCGACAAGCTCAGCATTAAAGTTGTAAATAGTGCAAACAGCTTTTTCATTATTATCTCCATGTGTTGCTTCGCTAACTTTACCATTGTGGCATCAGTGATAGTGGTGGTTCGTTAAGAACCGAAATCTGCTCTTTAAACGCCAATACCTGACTTTCCCAATACTTTGGATCATTAAACCAAGGGAAGGCAATTGGGAATGCGGGATCCTGCCATCTTTTTGCCAACCATGCCATATAGTGCACCATACGTAGACCGCGCAAAGGCTCAATTAGTTTCAATTCACTCATATTGAAATCGCTAAATTCTTGGTAAGCCTCAAGCACAATATCCAACTGCATCAGTTTATCGGCACGGTCACCATTAAGTAGCATCCATAAATCTTGCACCGCAGGTCCGTTGCGAGCGTCATCTAAGTCGACAAACATCGGACCATCACGCCACAAAATATTACCCGGGTGACAATCACCATGTAAACGTAAGATTTGAGTAGGATTTTGCCAATGCTGTTCTAGCTGTTTGATCAGTAAATCCAAATCACCAAAAAAGGCATTTTCTAAATGCATTGGAATAAAAGTTGATTGTTGCAGTATTTGGCGTGGCTGATATAGGTACTCATCTAAACCAACCGTTGGGCGATGCATGAAAGGCTGACGTGAGCCAACCTTATGAATTCGACCTAAAAAGCGCCCAACCCCTTCAAGTTGTTCTAAGTTATCCACTTCAAACTGACGCCCACCGACACTGCTAAATAATGCAAATAAGTAGCCTTGGTAGTGGTGCAGGGTTTGTCCATTGATGATACAAGGAGGAGCTACTGGGATTTCAGACTCAATCAGCTCAAGAGTAAAATCGTGCTCTTCTTGGATCTGTTCTTTGCTCCAACGTTCAGGTCGGTAAAACTTCACTACGTAGCGTTGGCGTTCTTCATCAGTAAACTGATAGACGCGGTTTTCATAACTATTGAGCGCTAAAAAGCCTGATTCGGCGCGAATTCCAATACTTTCTAATGCATACCACATAAAGTCTGGAGTAAGTGCTTCGAAGTTAAATGCTGTCTCTGACATAGAAATAAAAGGGCTCATTACTGAGCCCTTTCCGTATCCTTGGTTGGTTGAGTAGGTTATAACTGTTTGATAAACCTACTTTCTACCGTAACGGTAAACTGTTCACTGTCAGACAGTATAAACTGAATTGTCGAAACAGGAGAGCTGAGATTATCGGGATTGACCCCAAGACTCATCGGTAGGGTTAACACTTCACCCGGGGCGACTTGTACGGTTTGTTTTCCGTACCAAGAGACATCATCTAAACCAGTCACACTCAAATTATAGGATTGATTTTGCTGGGTCTTGTTGATGATTTTGAGCGTGTAAGTATTCTCAATTTCACCGCTACTGTTTTCACGTGATAACTGAGAACGATCGCGTAACACGTTCATACCAACAGGATCGACGGTGGCAATTTGAGCAAAAAAGAGAGCAATGATAACCAGTAACACAGTGCCGTAACCGATCAATTTTGGTCGCATTACTTTGGTTTGATGACCAGAGAGACGATGCTCTGTGGTGTAGTTAATTAGACCGGTTGGGTAGCCCATTCGATCCATGGTTTGGTCACAAACATCAATACAGGCACCACAGTTAATGCATTCATATTGTAAGCCATCACGGATATCAATACCGGTTGGGCATACTTGCACACACAGGTTACAGTCAATACAGTCGCCTAAACCAAGCGCTTTGTGATCCGCTTTGCGTGAGCGAGGACCGCGAGATTCGCCACGTTCTATATCGTAGCCGACAATAAAGGTGTCTTTATCAAACATGGCGGATTGGAAACGAGCGTAAGGGCACATGTGCAAACAGACAATGGAACGCATCCAACCAGCATTACCGTAAGTACAGACAGCAAAAAACAACACCCAGAAGACAGGCCAAAAACTGGCATCAAAGGTGAAGAAGTTCACTACCAGATCGCGGATGGGCACAAAGTAACCGACAAAGGTAAAACCTGTTGCGAGGGCTATGGCTATCCAGGCAAGGTGTTTTAAGGTCTTACGCATGGCCAACTGGGCAGTGAGCTTATTGGAATCTTGCTTGCGACGTTTGTTGGCGTTGCCTTCTAGTTTTTCTTCAAACCATATGTACATAAATGTCCATACTGTTTGAGGGCATAAGTAGCCACACCATACCCGACCTAAAAAGGTGGTAATAAAGAATAACCCAAAGGCGGCAATCACAAATAAAGTGGCGAGTAGAGTCAGATCTTGTGGGTAGAGCGTAGTACCAAAGAAGTTAAATTGTTGGCTGCCGATATCAAGCAGAATTGCTTGTCGCTCGCCAAATGGGACCCATGGGATTAGACCGAAGAGTAATAATAAGAACCAGCCACCATAGCGACGAAGTTTTTGGAACTTCCCTTTACTTTCACGAACATAGATTCGATTGTTGGGGTTAAATCGATCACCTTGTCCTTTATGGGTCTTGGGGTTATAGGTTTTGGGAGTCACATCTTTGATGTCAATTTTGTCCTGACTCATTTCGCTTCCTTTAGGCTTTCAATGGCGCAGTTTCTGTCGTAGCGCTCATGTTAAAATGCGAAGTCACTAAGTCATGCTCTACAAAATGTATCATTAAAGTGTTGTTCGAGCGGTTAGTGCTTCAGACATTGCTTTTGAATTATCATTAGAAGAGAAAGTATACAGCCAATAACAAAATCATTTCTTTAACGCTATCAACCTTTAACAATATTTTCCTGAATGATTACGAGAGATTGTAGGCGATTTAACTCGCAGATAATAAAAAAGCAGCCATTGGCTGCTTTATATAGACATTTTAAACGTTACTTGAGGATGCCACGAGCACGTAAGATAGCGGTTTTAAAATCGTCTTCTTGGTCTTTTTTCAGACCTGGGATCATCTCATCTTTACCGCTATTGCGCATTTTAAGATGGTAGATCAGTACATCATCGGTCAACTCTTCCAGTTTACCTTGGTAGCCAGCTTCATTGGCTAACTTAACGATAAATTGAAGCAGGTTAAGCTCTTGATCTTTCTGCCATTCAGGCTCTAGTAACTCAAGCAATTCTTCAATGCGATGGCAATTCATCAACTTTCTCCATAATAATTATAATGATTTGTCGATAAAGGTAACAAATGCGGTAGGGAAATAGCAATCAAGATTATAGGGTGATGAGTCAAATACAAAGCAAGAAAAAAGCGCAGGATGACTGCGCTTTTTAATTATGCCGCCTTAATTTCTTCGCTAGGAGTTTTCACCAAAATGGTGCTCTTTTCTACCAAAGTCATTGTTGGCGCAAGTTTTGGTGCGGCATACGCTTTGGTGAAACCACTGCGACGACGCATTGCACTACGGTTAGTGTGCGAAAACCTGACGGTTGTTGGGCGCATTTATCTACCTAACTGCCAGGCATATCCATTGCCAATGTAATGGCCTGTCCAATCATGAGTTGAGCTTCATTACTGAAGGGTGGCTCTTTCTGGCTCTCGCCAATCCAAATGATTGAATAGGGATTATGATATGAAGAACATATCAATAATAGGTTAGCACCCAGGTTGAAATTGGTCGATATCTAATCACTATAATAATCGCATAAGTCACTACAATTTATAGGGATAAAGGCGAAGTTATGCTGACTTTGTGAACAAACACCAGTCTTGAATTGGTTAAAAGCCGATCGCTAGCAGTAGTCGCTAGGCGAATTATATGAGATGGTTTATAGCGTTGAGACAAGTAAACCAATTAATATTATTGAGATCATCAGTTTGGTTTAACAAAGCCAGGTTTCAAGGAGGAGTGATATGTCATTTTTTAAGAAGACCCTCGCCAGTTTTGGTATTGGCTCAGCTCAAGTTGATACTGTCTTGCAGCAAGAAGTGCTTTATCCTGGTCAGAAGGTCAATGTGACTGTCTATGTCTATGGCGGTGCAACTGAGCAAGCAATAGATAATATTGATTTAAAACTGTGTTGTCGCTATATCAAAGAAGTGCCAGTAAGTCATGATAAAGCGCAGCATCAAACCACCAATAAACGCCGCGCTCCACAAAGTTACATTCTGGCTAAATGGAATTTACCTTATGCCTTCACCATTCATCCTGGCGAAACGCGTGATTTTGAGGTGGAACTGGATGTGCCGTGGAACACACCAATTACCATTGGCGATTCTAAAGTTTGGCTAGATACGGGATTGGATATCGCATTAGCCAAAGACCCCACCGATACTGATATTTTAACGGTGCGTCCTGATCCTTTAATGGATGGCATTTTATCGGCTCTCGAATCGCAAGGCATGCGCATTCGCCAAGTAGAGTGTGAAGCGGTGGATGGTTTTGCATTGCCGTTTGTTCAAGAGTTTGAGTTTGTGCCAACTACAGGTCCTTATCATGGTCGTTGGCGTGAAGTGGAGCTGGTAGCTTACCGAGAAGATCAGCAGTTAAAATTATGGTTTGAAGTAGATAGGCACCGTGAAGGGGCAAAAGGAATGCTGGCATCACTGCTTGGCGTCGGTCAGCTAAAACGAGAGTTGACGATTCCTGTAAGTACCTCACCTCAAGAAGCAGGACAACAAGTGCTGGCTTATCTAGAAAGCACCTGCTAGCCAAGTGATAATTAATTTAAGCTTACACGTGTAAGCTTAATGTGCGATACTCGGAAATAGTGTTTCACCTTATTCCCGAGTAGCTCGCTATGTCAGTTGATGAAAAAAACACCGCATACAGCGTGAAAGAAGAGCTAGCCAACACCATCACACATGCCATTGGTATGTTGCTGGGAATTGTTGGCTTGGTATTGCTTCTGATCAAATCGATTAACCACAATGCTGACTTGCTGACCATTACTAGTATGAGTATTTATGGTGGCAGTATTATCTTACTGTTTCTCGCTTCTACTCTTTATCACGCCATACCTTATAAACGTGCTAAGCGCGCGTTGAAAACCTTCGATCATTGCGCAATTTACCTGTTGATTGCCGGTAGCTATACGCCGTTTCTATTGGTGAGTTTACGTACACCATTAGCAATAGGTTTAATGGTTGTGATTTGGAGCATTGCTTTAATTGGCATCATCATGAAGCTGGCATTTATCTACCGTTTTAAACGTCTATCCCTGGTGACTTATCTGATGATGGGCTGGTTATCACTGGTGGTGATTTACCAACTGGCGTTAAATTTAGAATGGGGTGGTTTAACGCTACTGGGTGTTGGCGGTTTGATTTATTCGCTTGGGGTGATTTTCTATGTCGCTAAGCGCATCCCATACAATCATGCGATTTGGCATGGATTTGTATTGGCAGGATGCGCCTGTCATTTCTTGGCGATTTATTACTTTGTTCAGCCTATCTAAATTCGGCAAATAACAAAGCTTACCTCGATTAGCGTCGCCAGAAGGCTGGGAAGAATAGTACCAAAATGGTTAAGATTTCCAGCCGTCCCATCAACATGCCAAAGCTTAGAATCCACTTTGCAGCATCCGGTAAGGGGGAAAAATTACCTGTCGGACCTATGATGCTACCCATACCTGGTCCCACATTGGCAACCGCAGTAATTGAACCCGAAATACTTGTGACGGGGTCAAGACCAAGCGCACTTAAACACCCTGCCACTGCAATAATGGTAATGAAGTAAGTTAAGCAGAAGGCGACAACAGAACGGACAATATCATCATTGACAGGTCGTTGATTGTAACGTTGAATGAAAACGCCAGACGGGTGAATCAGTTTCATAATCTGTTTGTTTAGCAGCGTCATTGCTATCTGGAAACGGAAGATTTTCATCCCGCCAGAAGTTGAGCCTGAACATGCCCCAACCATTAATAAGAAAGCAAACAGTGTGGCTGGCAACGCACCCCATGCGGTGAAATCTTCCAGACCAAAACCCGTGGTAGTAACCACAGATATAATATTAAACAGCGATACTCGAACGGCATCGAAGACTGTGTATCCATCACGCAGTACCAACCAAGCGCTAATCACCACTCCCGTGCCTAAGACTAAGTAGAGAAAACCTCTTACCTGAGCATCTTTAATCAAGATACTTGGCTTACGCTTGGTTAGTGCTGAGACAAACAACAAGAAAGGTAGGCCGCCTAAAAACATAAACAGCGTCGCATTCCAGTGTGCGCCATGGGAGAAATGGTTCATTGAGCTATCAGAGGTGGAATAACCGCCCGTTGATAGTGTGGTAAATGAGTGGTTGATCGCCTCGAATAGATTCATGCCAGAGAGCAAGAAACCCAGCATACAGAGCCCAGTCAAGGTGAGATAAACCAGTACGATATTTTTGGCGACGGTTTTTGCTCGCGGGCTACTTTTATCTGACCAATCAGACGACTCGGTTTGGAACAATTTCATACCACCGACATTAAGCATCGGTAGGATTGCGACGGCCATGACGATAAAGCCAATCCCGCCCAGCCACTGCAAAATTGAACGCCATAATAGAATACTTGGCGCCATGTAATCGAGACCACTAAGCACCGTTGAACCAGTGGTGGTAATGCCAGACATGGTTTCAAAGTAGGCGTCGGTAAAGCTAATGTGATTGATAAACACAAAGGGCAGTGCGGCAAAGGCGCTGGCTATTGTCCAGACTAAACTGGTGATCAAGAACATATCGCGCACACTCAGTTTGAAGGTGGCGGTACGACCTACCGTCAAACAAGCAAATGCGGCGATGTGAGTAATTAACAGCGACTGACCAAACTCAATGAAACCTGAGGTGCCAGAGAAGAATGCCACTACGGTTGGCACGTACATAAATAGGGCGAGTTTAGACAGTACTAACCCTATAACGAACAGTACGGGACGAAAGTTAACCATGTGAAATCACACCTTAGAGGAAGAATGGGCTCGGTTGGAACAGAGCTTCAACGTCAGGCACATACTTCTTATCGACCAAGAACATCACTACGTGGTCATCTTGTTCGATGACCGTTCGGTCGTGAGCGATTAGCACTTCATCACCACGAACAATTGAACCAATGGTTGTCCCTGGTGGTAGGCGAATATCACCAATTGCACGACCAACCACTTTTGAAGTGGTTTCATCGCCGTGTGCAATAGCCTCAATGGCCTCGGCTGCGCCACGACGCAACGAAGAAACATTAACAATATCAGCACGACGCACGTGGGTGAGCAATGCAGATATGGTCGCTTGTTGTGGCGAGATAGCCACATCAATCACACCACCTTGCACTAGGTCGACATAGGCACCGCGTTGGATCAGCACCATCACCTTTTTCGCTCCCATGCGCTTCGCCAGCATTGCTGACATGATGTTGGTTTCATCTTCATTGGTTAGCGCAATGAAAACATCCACTTGGTCGATGTTCTCTTCAGCCAGTAATTCTTGGTCTGCCGCATCACCACAAAATACGATGGTATTTTCTAGTTCTTCAGATAGGCGCTCGGCACGTTGGTAGTTGCGCTCAATCAGTTTGACGCTGTAGTTTTGCTCAAGGCGTTTTGCTAGGCTGGCACCAATGTTACCGCCACCGACAATCATGATGCGTCGGTAAGGTTTTTCAAGGCGCTGTAGCTCACTCATGACAGAGCGAATGTGGTTACTTGCCGCGACGAAGAACACTTCATCATCCGCTTCAATAACAGTGGTACCTTGTGGGCGAATTGGGCGACCTTGACGAAAGATAGCGGCTACGCGGGTATCAATGTGCGGCATATGTTCGCGTAGCGCAGAAAGGGCATTACCCACCAACGGTCCGCCATAGTAGGCTTTTACGGCAACTAGGCTCACTTTTTGTTCTGCAAAGCTGACGACCTGAAGCGCCCCTGGATATTGAATCAAACGTTCGATGTAGCTTGTCACCAATTCTTCTGGAGCAATTAGGTGATCAACCGGTACAGCACCAGACTGGAATAAGGCTTCTTTTTCAGAAAGATATTGAGGAGAGCGAATGCGAGCAATACGGTTTGGGGTATTAAATAGCGAAAAGGCTACTTGGCAAGCTGCCATATTGGTCTCATCAGTATTGGTGACGGCAACCAACATGTCAGCATCTTGCGCGCCTGCTTCTCGCAGTACGTCAGGGTGACTTGCATGTCCATTGACCACACGTAAATCATATTTATCTTGAAGTTCGCGCAGTCGATCGCTGTTTTTATCAACGATGGTGATGTCGTTATTTTCACCGACAAGGTTTTCTGCCAGCGTACCGCCAACCTGACCTGCGCCAAGAATGATGATTTTCATATTCTTATCTCATCTTATTACTGATATACCCAAGGTTTAATATTGTTTAGTGGGTAAACTAATGACAATGCTTTAGGTATAGATCATATTCCAATCTATTGAAAATAAAAGCGAAACCTACACAGGGTAAGTTTCACTTTTATGACAAAGCTAGGCTTTCTTTGTCATTACAGCGTAGTAGAAGCCATCCATATCCTCTTCGCCCGGCAAAATTTGACGACCAGGGTTCGCGATATCTGAACCTTGTAACTCGGCATCTTTGGTGCGCTCAAGGAAGGCAATTACTTGCATTTTGTTTTCTTGTGGTGTGATCGAGCAAGTGGCGTAAACCAGCGTACCGCCAGGTTTTAGTTGCTGCCACATAGCATCAAGGATTTCACTTTGTAGTGCCGCTAGTGCTTCAATATCATTGGCACGGCGTAGCCACTTAATGTCAGGGTGGCGACGAATAACGCCAGTTGCTGAACACGGTGCATCAAGTAGGATGCGATCAAACTGCTCACCCTGCCACCATTCTTGTGGGTAACGCGCGTCGCCACAAATAACATCGGCTCTAAGCTGTAAACGCTCAAGGTTGTCATACACACGGTTTAGACGGGTAGGATCGCTATCAATTGCCACCACTTCGGTGTCGGTCGTGTGTTCTAAAATATGCGCTGTTTTACCACCAGGAGCGGCGCAGCAATCTAAAATTAACTCACCGTCTTTAGGTGTTAGGTAGTCAACAGATAGTTGTGCAGCGGCATCTTGTACTGATACCCAACCTTTATCAAAGCCTGGTAGCAAGGTGACATCACAAGGAGAATCAAGCTTGATTGCATCCGCCGCATAGGCGTGCACGCTACAGCCAATGTCAGCTGCTTGCATGAGCTCAAGGTATTCATCGCGAGTGTGGTGCTGGCGATTAACGCGCAACCACATTGGAGCCTTACTGTTGTTGGCTTCAACAATGTTTTCCCATTGCTCTGGGTAGTGCTCTTGTAGCAGTTTTAGTAACCAGCTTGGGTGACCATATTTGCCTGCATTGTGGCTAACAGCAAACGCGTCGAGTTCTTCTTGGTTACGCAGGTAGTTACGCAAAACGGCGTTAATTAAGCCGCGTAGGCTAGGACCACGTAAAGTTTCTGTACCTTCAACGGTTTCTGCTACCGCTGCATGCGACGGAATACGCATGAAGCTCAATTGGTAGATGCCGACCAAAATCAAATGGTGAAAAACACGCTTCTTGCCCTTAAGTGGGTTCTCCATTAACTCATTCGCAATGGATTCAAGACGAGGCAGGTAGCGCAGTGCGCCATAGCAAATTTCTTGAAGCAGGGCGTGATCGCGTGGGCGAATGGTTTTTTGAGCCGCAGGGAGTGCGTGTGATAGTGACTGACCTTTGTCTACCACTTGGAATAGGACGTTTGCAGCAGCAGCGCGAACATTCATGGTGAATACCTTAAATTAAATGGGAGCATCTCTGCCCCCTAAAATGTACTGACAGTCATTACGACTGTAATCATGCGTTGGTTATAGTGTCGCAACGAGTTAATTAACTTAACTGGCTACCCACTTCAAACCAAGATGCACGTGAGTTCAGAATATCTTGAACTGACATGGCTTTTTTACCTGGAACTTGTAGCTGTTCCAGTACCAATACGCCGTTGCCAGTGGCAACGTAGATACCGGTTTTATCCGCTTGGATAATCGTACCTGCAGGCTTATCACTGCTTTGCTCAGCGACACAGCTTTGCCATACTTTAATGCTGTTTTCTGCAACTTCAAAGTGGCTCATTGGCCAAGGGTTAAAAGCTCGAACACAGCGTTCAATGTGCGCAGCATCATCATTCCAATCGATGCGAGCTTCTTCTTTGCTGAGTTTTTTGGCGTAGTTTGCTAGTTCATCATCTTGCTTAACAGCAACCGCAGTACCAGCTGCGATGTCATTGAGACATTCAACCAATGCAACAGGACCAAGTTCCGCCAATTTGGCATACATAGAGGTGCTAGTGTCCGTGGCTTCGATTGGAAGCGTCGCGACTTTGAGCATATCACCGGTATCAAGACCGATATCCATCTGCATGATGGTGACGCCAGTTTCCGCATCACCTGCCCAAATTGAGCGTTGAATTGGTGCGGCGCCACGCCAGCGAGGTAAAATTGAACCGTGCACGTTGATACAACCTAACTTAGGTGTATCAAGCACGATTTGAGGTAATAGTAGACCGTAAGCAACCACAACCATGATGTCTGCATTGAGCTCAGCAAGCTCTTGCTTTGCTTCATCAGACTTAAAGTTTTCTGGCTGGTAAACTGGAACATTGTGCTCAAGGGCTAGGTTTTTAACCGCACTTGCGGTGAGTTTCTTACCACGACCAGCAGGGCGGTCAGGGTTGGTGTATGCAGCAATAACTTCGTGCTCCGAAGACAACAACGCCGCCAAGTGAAGGGCGGCGAAGTCCGGAGTACCTGCAAATACAATACGTAAAGGTTTGCTCAAGGTAGCTTCCTTCTGAATTTACTGTTTCTCGTTAAAACGTTTGATCTTAATCAGCTTGTCTTGAATACGTTTACGCTTTAGTGGCGATAGGTAATCAACAAACAGTTTACCTTCTAGGTGATCAAGCTCGTGCTGAACACAGATCGCTAATAGTTCATCGGCTTCAAACGAGAACTCTTCACCGTTACGGTTAAGCGCTTTTACCGACACTTCTGCTGCGCGTGGCACAAGAGCGCGAGCACCCGGTACAGAAAGACACCCTTCTTCAATGCCATCTTCGCCGCGTTTTTCGATGATTTCAGGGTTGATCAGTACCATTGGCTCATTACGAGTCTCTGAAATATCGATCACCACGATACGTTGGTGAACATCTACTTGCGTTGCAGCAAGACCGATACCTTCTTCGTCATACATGGTTTCAATCATGTCATCGACGATTTTTTGAATCTCAGGAGTCACGGCTTCCACGGGCTTTGCCACGGTGCGAAGGCGATCATCTGGGAATGTTAATACTTGTAATACAGACATATACACTCGAAATATTGATTTGTGCCGAATCGAGATAATCCTCGTTGGCTCAATTCTAGACATTTTATACCTCAAATGACAGCATCAATACGCTTTTTGACGCGCTTTTCTGTCGATAAAGTAACCACCTTTCTTGTCTGGTTTTCCGAGAAATGAACATAAGGATTGAGTTATGTATCGGATATTGCCTAAGTCATTGCTCTCGTTATTTGTATTTGTTTTACCTCTGATTTCTTTTGCTCATTCTCCGTTAGAGATAAGAAAGAGCGCTCCAGAAATTTATACCGTTGTTAAAGGTGACACCCTTTGGGATATTTCGGCGATGTACCTCAACAGCCCTTGGTTATGGCCTCGGCTGTGGCAAGCGAATGAATATATAGATAACCCACATCTGATTTACCCAGGCGATCAACTCAATTTAGTTTGGCGGAATGGTCAGCCGATTCTGACCTTAAAGCCGATGGTTAAGCTGAGTCCGAAAGTTCGTGTATTAGACAAACAAGCAGTGCCTGTGGTGCGTGACTCCTTGTTACTACCCTATTTAGAGTTTGACAGGCTAGTGACTCGCAAACAGTTAGGTCAAGCGGCAAGGGTGTTAGGCTCTAGCCATGGTAAGCACTATTTTGCTGGTGATGAACGATTGTTTATTAGTGGTGAACAGCACCAATTGAAATGGGGGATCTTTCATCCGACGCAGACTTATACCCGCGATGAGCACCAAGTGGTGGTGTTAAAACAAGTGGCGTGGGCGACATTGCATTCAAGCGAGCAGCATATCTCGGGGTTAAAAGTCACAAAGCAAATGCAAGAAATTTTACGTGATGACATTGCCCTACCTATTATGGACTCTCCACCATCCTCATTGAGTTTGCGCTTTTACCCCCAGCCGTCACCACCACAAATGACGGCATCGATTTTGGCAGCGATTGAAGGCGGACAATATTTTACTAAAGATCAGGTGGTTGTGATTGATCGAGGTATGCAAGATGCTTTAGTGCAAGGTAGTACCTTTGAGCTTTATCAGCAAGCTAGCCCGATAACTGCTACAGACAAAAATTCTCAAGCCTCTCAACAAGCATTGGAAAAAAATCTTCAGCTACCGAATTTTCGTATTGGTAGTTTGATGGTCATTCGACCTTATCAATATTTTAGCTTAGCGCTGATCACTGAAAGCCAGCAACCTGTTGGTCGCAATACCTTAGTGCTAGCCCCCGAGACTACACCATGAGCAGTGACTCATTAAGCGCGTGGCTAACGCTTTATTTTACCCCTAGACTCGGGGCAAAGGGTTTGCAGAAGCTACTGAGCAAAGCAAACCCTGAACAGATCGTGCAGTGGGATGAGCTGCGCTTACAAGCGCATGGGCTCACCCCTACGCAGATAAATTTCATCCATCAATCTCATCAAGCGTATATTGAGCAATGCTTTGAATGGCAATCGACAGCGGCGACTCATCACATTATCACGTTGCAAGACAGTACTTACCCGCCGTTATTGAAACAAGTTGCTTCTCCGCCAGCGGTGCTGTTTGTGAAAGGTGACCTCGCTCAATTGAGTTATCCGCAAATTGCCATGGTGGGGAGCCGCCATGCCAGTGTTGATGGGCTTAACAGTGCCAAGCGTTTTGCTGCTGCATTGGCGGAGCAAGGGCTAGTGGTCACCAGCGGTTTAGCGCTGGGTGTTGATGGCTATGCCCATGATAGTGCTCTCAAAGCGAATGGTACGACAGTCGCTGTGCTGGGTTGTGGCTTAAATACGGTTTATCCGTCACGGCATAAAGCACTGGCGCGTAGAATTGAACAACAAGGCGCACTGGTCTCTGAGTTTCATCCAGCGATATTGCCTAAGGCAGGTAATTTTCCGCGGCGTAATCGTATTATCAGCGGTCTCTCTTTAGGTGTGCTGGTTGTCGAAGCTACAGAAAAGAGCGGTTCGCTTATTACCGCCCGTTATGCTGCAGAGCAAGGAAGAGATGTTTTTGCTCTACCTGGTTCAATACATTCACCTCAAGCTCGGGGTTGTAATCAATTGATCCAGCAAGGTGCTTGCTTGGTACAAAGTATGGAAGACATTACTAATGAAATAGATAGCTTGTTACGCTGGTCTAATACACATATACCCAAACAAGAAAATGAAAGCCTGCTGGAAAATGAGCCGAAAGAACAATTGCCATTTGCCAAGCTTCTAGCTAACGTAGGCAGTGAAGTGACACCTGTTGATATTTTGGCACAGAGGACCCATATCCCAGTGCAAGATGTCATGATGCAGCTCTTAGAGCTTGAACTTTTAGGGCATGTTGTTGCAGTTTCCGGTGGCTATATTCGTAAGGGGAGGGGCTAGCTATGATGATGGATATCCTAATGTATCTATTTGAAACGTACATCCATAGCGATGCAGAGTTACAGGTCAATCAAGATGAGCTTGAAGATGAATTGCTTCGAGCGGGGTTTGACCAAAAAGATATTTATAAAGCCCTTGTCTGGTTAGAAGAGTTGGCAGCATTGCAGCAAGGTGAGCTTGAATCTGCAATCTCTGTCAGCAGTGCAGCGTCAACTCGCATCTACACAACGCAAGAGATGCGTCGTCTTGATCTAGAATGCCGCGGTTTTCTGATGTTTCTGGAGCAAGTCAGTGTGCTGACAACAGAAACACGTGAAATGGTGATTGATCGAGTGATGGGTTTAGAGACCAGTGAATTTGAACTCGAAGATCTTAAATGGATTGTATTAATGGTGCTATTCAATGTACCAGGTAATGAAAACGCTTATACGCTTATGGAAGAGCTGTTATACACCCATGAACAAGGTCTTCTTCATTAAGTGTTATGAGTAGTAAAATCGATCAGCAATTATTTTCCGCCCATGAACACGCACTTGAGCACCAAGCTTGCCCAAAATGTCAGGATGAGCAGCGTGAGGGGGAGTTGCAGCTTCGTCATGGCAAACATGGTCCATTTTTAGGCTGTAACCTCTACCCTGAGTGTGATTACATTAAACCACTGCATCAAAATGATGGTCACATCATCAAAGAATTAGGTGTACCTTGCCCGCAATGTGGTAATGAATTGGTGTTGCGCCAAGGGCGCTACGGTATGTTTATTGGCTGTAGCCATTATCCTCAGTGTCATCATATCGAGTCGCTAGAGCAGAATGAGCCACAACAGAGCGCGCATGTGCTTTGTCCTGAATGCCAAACGGGTCACTTAGTGGAGCGGAAAACACGCTTTGGTAAGTTATTCTACGCATGTGATAACTACCCAAAATGCAAATTTGCCGTGAATCAACCACCCATTGCTGGGCAATGTGAGGTTTGCCATTTCCCGCTGCTAGTTGAAAAAACATTGGCGAGTGGTACTAAGCGACAGTGTGCAGATAGGAAATGCCACCATACTCAATCTGAATAACTTCAGTAGGATCAAAAAAGCGACGTTATTAACGTCGCTTTTTGCTATTTAGCAGCTTCTAATCGCAATATTAAGCGGAAAACTCTTTGGCAAAATCGTGTACAGCTGGGAATGCTTGCGCATCTAATACTTTGGCGAGCGCGCAGAGTCGGCGTTGTAACTCACCACTGTAATCACCACAGATATTAATGTGCCCCATTTTTCGTCCGGTACGTTTTTCTTTGCCATACCAATGAATATGACAGCCTGCCATTTCTAGTAACTCTTTCGGTAATGTATCTTCACCAAGAATATTGATCATAGCCGTTTCACGAACCAGTTTAGTGCTACCTAGCGGTAAGCCACACACGGCACGTAAATGATTTTCAAACTGACAAGTTTCCGCGCCTTGCTGTGTCCAGTGCCCTGAATTGTGTACTCGTGGTGCAATTTCATTGACCAACAAAGCGCCATCGACATCGAAAAACTCCAGTGCGAGTACGCCAACATAATCCAAGCTTTTCGCTACTGCGCTAAACATCTGTTCGGCTTGGTGTTGCAAGGCTTGATCGGCAATTGCCGTCGATAGGCTGAGTACGCCGTTGGTATGAACATTTTCCGCAAGTGGGTAAACCGCAATCGAACCATCAAGTGCTCGGGCGCCGACGAGAGAAACTTCACGCTGGAAAGGAACAAATTCTTCAGCAACAATGGCTTGATTATCACTACTGGTGATGCATTCAGCCATTTCTTGCCAGATAGTGTCTATATCGGCACTGTCTTTCAAACGCCACTGACCTTTGCCGTCGTAACCGCCTAATGCACTTTTTAGCACCATTGGAATACCGACTTTTGCTATTGCACGGTCAAAATCTTCACGGGTTTCAATCACCGCGTAGTTCGCATTGCGCACGCCTGCTTTATCGAGTAATGCCTTCTCAATACGGCGATCGCCACCGGCTTTAATCGCTTCTGTTGAAGGGAAAAACTTACCGCTTTGCTGACAGATATCGAGAATAGAGTGCGGGATATGTTCAAATTCAGCCGTGATCACATCCGCTTGTGCAATCGCATTATCTAAACCGCGTCCCAGTACCGTTTGAGTGAGTGGATGAACAATATTCCCGCTGCCCACATCGTACGCTGATAATTGTATATTCAGTGGTGCTCCAGCCAGTGACATCATGCGTGCCAGTTGGCCTGCACCTAACACCAAAACATGCATGGGTTACTCCTCAGCTGGATTTGAGTTTGCCAGTACGGTTTCTGTTTGCTGATCACGAAATGCTTCGACTTTTGCCATCACTTCTTCATCGTGAGTACCGATGATTTGCGCGGCAAGAATACCAGCGTTAGCGGCGCCAGCTTCACCAATGGCTAATGTGCCTACCGCAATACCTTTTGGCATTTGTACAATAGAGAGTAGCGAGTCCATGCCTTTTAAAGCGCGCGACTGCACGGGCACACCTAATACCGGCAAGCTAGTAAAAGCGGCTGCCATTCCTGGGAAATGCGCCGCGCCACCCGCACCAGCGATAATGACTTTTAGACCACGCTCTTTTGCTGAGGTTGCGTAGTCAGCCAGTAGTTGAGGGGTTCGGTGGGCAGACACTACTTTGGTTTCGTAGCTCACGCCAAATGTGTCGAGCATCTCTGCTGCAAGTTTCATGGTTGGCCAATCTGATTTTGAACCCATGATAATTCCGACTTTCATCTCAAACTCCTTCAAGCTGCCTGTGGGGTTAGCAAGTAAATTTGACCGCATTATACGAGTATTTTCACCTCAAGCAAACGTTTGCGCGAGGGAAAAATTGAATTGATACAATTTATAAAGAAATTGCTTTAGTCAGCGCGACTGATTGTTAGTAAACTGAGTAAAAATGTTAACATCTCCTTGTTACTTGAAGTCGCAGCAGTGTTGGTGGCGCTTGAAAAGCTCATTACATAGTTAAACTATGCTCATAGGCTTTTCTCGCTGGTCGTCTAGCTGCTATTCCAAGTCGTGAGGTATAGAAATTAGAAAGGAAACTTGAGTGGATAACTTTGAGCAAGCTCTGAGTGCATTACAACAAGGTGAAGTTATTGCCTACCCGACAGAAGGGGTATTCGGTGTTGGATGCGATCCAGATAGCCCGCAAGCCATTCAAAAATTATTAACCCTCAAACAGCGCCCGGTAGAGAAAGGGTTGATTTTGATAGCAGCCAATTATCAACAATTGCTGCCTTATATCGACGAATCTCAACTTACTGCCGAGCAGCTTGAAACGGTTAAAGCATCTTGGCCAGGCCCATACACATGGATCATGCCAGCTAGCAACAAAGTCTCTCATTGGGTATCCGGTCAGTTTGATACTATCGCCGTGCGTGTCACCGCTCATCCATTGGTGCAGAAAATGTGTTTGGCGTTTGCCAAACCTCTCACCTCTACTAGTGCGAATTTGACAGGGCTACCACCTTGTATAACGACAGAAGAAGTCGAAGCGCAGCTCGGTGGAAAATTGGTTGCCATTTTACACGGTGAAACCAGTGGTCGAGATAAGCCGAGTGAGATTCGCGATGCGAAGACTCTAAAAGTGCTCAGACAAGGATAACAATAAAAGGAAGCCAACCATGTCAGCTGCAATCGATAAGCAAGCCGTAAAGCAATTCTTAATGTCGTTACAAGACGATATATGTACCCAATTAGAACAGGCTGATGGAAAAGCCAGTTTTGAACAAGATGCTTGGCAACGTCAACCTGGTGAACGATTGGCTGGTGGCGGAAGAACGCGCGTTATGACGAATGGTGCGGTATTTGAACAAGGCGGAGTGAATTTTTCCCATGTGACTGGGCAAGAAATGCCAGCGTCAGCCACTGCACATCGACCTGAATTGGCGGGACGAAGCTTTGAAGCGATGGGGGTTTCTTTAGTGATGCATCCACATAACCCCTACGTACCTACTTCTCATGCCAATGTGCGTTTCTTTATTGCTGAAAAAGAAGGTGAAGAACCGATCTGGTGGTTTGGTGGTGGTTTTGACCTAACGCCATTTTACCCGTTTGAAGAAGATTGCATCTATTGGCACAACACAGCTAAAGAGATCTGTTCTCCATTTGGTGAAGAAGTATATAGCGAGCACAAAGCGTGGTGCGATAAATACTTCTACTTGCCGCATCGTGATGAAACACGTGGTATTGGTGGTTTGTTCTTTGATGATTTAAACCAATGGGAGTTCGAACAGTGCTTTGCCTACATGAAAGCGGTTGGAGCGGGGTACACACAAGCATACTTACCGATCGTTGATCGCCGTAAGACCACTTCCTATGGAATGCGTGAAAGACAGTTTCAGTTATATAGACGTGGGCGCTACGTTGAGTTCAACCTAGTTTTTGACCGAGGAACACTATTCGGTTTGCAAAGTGGTGGGCGGACAGAATCGATTTTAATGTCGATGCCACCGATGGCGCGTTGGGAATATGGTTATCAACCAGAGCCGGGATCCGCCGAAGCAAAACTCTATGAACACTACCTTAAACCAAGAGAGTGGTAACGCTTTCCTCCTTATATAGATAGTGATAGGGTCAATATAGACCCTATTTTGTTTTTGGTGATAAGGATATGACACAACAAATTGATCGTTATGCTGTTTTCGGTAACCCAATTGGACACAGCAAATCTCCATTTATTCATACTCTGTTTGCTCGTCAAACCAATCAATCAATGAACTATAGCGCTGAACTGGCTCCAGTTGATGGTTTCAACCAAGCAGCCAGTGCTTTTTTTGCTGAAGGTGGGCGAGGCTGCAATGTCACCGTACCTTTCAAAGAAGAGGCTTATCAATTTGCAGATCGTCTAACGGAACGAGCTGAGCTGGCTGGTGCGGTCAATACACTGAAGAAACTGGATGATGGTATTATTTTGGGTGACAACACCGATGGTGCTGGTCTAGTTCAAGATCTTCTGCAATATCAAGTGCCACTCGAAAACGCTCGTATTTTAGTGATTGGTGCTGGTGGGGCAGCTCGAGGCGTACTCAAGCCGTTGCTTGACCAAAAACCACAACAGCTGATCATCACCAACCGAACATTAAGCAAAGCTCAGCAATTAGAAACGATGTTTCAACCGTTTGGTGCGATTAAGGCTATTGCCTTAGAAGAGGTTGAAGGTGCATTTGACGTTATTATTAATTCTACGTCGGCAAGCTTAAGTGGCGAGCTACCAGCTATCTCATCGAGCGTGTTTGCTGCTCATACCTGTGTGTATGACATGATGTATGGCAAAGGGAAAACCGTTTTCAACCAATGGGCGCAGCAACAAGGTGTCACTCAAGCATTCGATGGTTTAGGTATGCTGGTTGGGCAAGCATCTGAGAGTTTTATGTTGTGGCGTGGATTAAGACCAGGTACAAAGCAAATCCTCCGTGAGCTTAGAAAAAACTTAGAAGGTATGTAATGAATCAGTCGATTCTATTTCCCGATATCCAAACTTGGAATGAAGAACTTAATGCAGTGACATTTCCTGCTCAACAAGCGGGTGCGTTAGTTGAGTGTGTTGCAAGCGTGAGTTACCTAACTCAGTTGAGTGGTCAAACAATCAATGGAACCCAGCAAGCTCTCGAGGTATTCGATCAGAATCGATTCGAAATAGAAGAGCAGGCTGAGCAACTAATAGAAGATGAAGAGTATAATGCTCAAGGAATGATTGAGCTTATTGGATGATATCTTCGACCTGGTGTAAGTAGTCTTCTTTATTCTGTACATAATTGGCAGCAGACTTCAGCAAAAAGGCACGCTCTTTATCATTTAAAGGACGTGCTTGTTTTACTGGGCTACCGACATAGAGGTAACCACTCTGCAAAACTTTCCCTGGTGGAACTAAACTGCCTGCACCAATCATTACTTCCTCTTCTATTACTACACCATCAAGAACAATTGCACCCATCCCCACTAAAACACGATCTTTAATAATGCAGCCATGCAGCATTACTTTATGACCAATAGTCACATCATTACCAATAACAAGAGGGTAGCCCTCAGGGTTTTGTTGGTTTTTATGCGTCACATGTAAAACAGAGCCATCTTGAATATTTGAGCGTTCACCGATGTAAATGTGGTTCACGTCACCACGTGCAGCAACTAAAGGCCAAATACTAGAATCATCGCCAATAGTAATATCGCCAACCAATACAGAACTGCTATCTATATAGACGCGCTCACCAATGGATGGGGTAATACCTTTATAGCTACGTAATGAAGTCATTTTTGCTCCTTGATAAATGTTTACCACCTAATATAGCCGTGTTTTTGCTAAGAAGAGTTGAAGAAATAGGCGTTAGTGATTAGAAAATACCCAAATGATAAAAAAATCAAAAAAAAGCATAAAAAGGGCTTGCCAATGTGATGGTGATCTCTATAATGCGACCTCACTGACACGGCGACGGTTCGAAAGACTCCAAAGCAGAGTCAGTAAGGTGTTTTAGCCAAGCAAATTGCTTGAAAAAAGTTTGAAAAAAGTGGTTGACACTAAACTTTAAATCGCTAAAATGACCGCCTCTTCCGAAGTGATGTGAGTCACAAAGAAGAACGCTCTTTAACAATATAAACCTATCAATCTGTGTGGGCACTCGTTGA
>ERZ794982.146-NODE-146-length-22508-cov-4.751614_pt1 | contig 22508 bp, 16 predicted proteins | sample MGYA00433071_ERZ794982 | MGnify/ENA primary metagenome ERZ794982 (study PRJEB30140, sample SAMN00862574) | bioreactor metagenome | study: EMG produced TPA metagenomics assembly of the Bioreactor inoculated with sediment Metagenome (bioreactor metagenome)...
GCAATGGGTGCCGACTGGCCTCTGGCGGTTCTATCTCATCAATCTCAACATCTATCAAACTACTTTAAGCAGCTATTTGCTCAGGTAACCAACCCACCGATCGACCCGATCCGTGAACGTATGGTTATGTCACTGAATACTTACCTAGGTAAGGATCAGAACCTACTGACTGAGACGCCGCTTCACTGTCAAAAAGTTGAATTGGAATCACCTGTACTGGCTAATGCTGAACTTGAGAAACTGCGTGCCATCGATAACGAGCATCTACAAGCTAAGACGCTAGACATCGTATTCCAAGCCAATGAAGATCAAGGCAAACTTGAGCGAGCGCTAAAACGTATTTGTCAGTACGCAGAAGACGCAGTGATTGATGGCTACTCAATCATCCTACTGACTGACCGTGCAGTAAACTCAAACCATGCAGCTATCCCTGCAATGCTGGCTGTGGGTGCAGTACATCACCACCTCATTCGCAAAGGTCTACGTGCAAAATGTGACATTGTGGTAGAAACCGCTGATGCGCGTGAAACGCACCACTTTGCAACTCTATTAGGTTACGGTGCTAACGCAGTTAACCCATACCTAGTGACCGAAACTATCGTCGATCTTCAGCGTACTAAAAAGCTAGATCCAGAAGCGAATCCACGCGATCTGTTCAACAACTACCGCAACGCGGTAAATGGCGGACTGCTTAAAATCTTCTCTAAGATGGGTATCTCTACCCTGCAGTCATACCATGGCGCGCAGATCTTTGAAGCGCTTGGTATTCACAAGTCTGTGGTTGATAAGTACTTCACGGGAACGGTTTCTCGTATCCAAGGTCTTACCCTTGATGACATCGCTAAAGAAGTATTGGTTCGTCACCGTGTAGGTTACCCGCAGCGTGAAATCCCAGTTCAAGTATTGGATGTTGGTGGTGTTTACCAATGGAAACAACGCGGCGAAAAGCATTTATTCAACCCTGAAACTATCTCGCTACTGCAAGAGTCAACGCGTAATAAAGACTACGCGCAATTCAAACAGTATGCGGCAGCAGTTGATAAACAAGGCGATAACGCAGTTACATTACGTAGCCAGCTTGAATTTATCAAAAATCCAGCGGGTTCAATCCCACTAGATCAAGTTGAGTCAGTCGATAGCATCGTTAAACGTTTTGCGACTGGCGCAATGTCGTTTGGTTCTATTTCTCACGAAGCACACTCAACATTGGCAGTAGCGATGAACCGCCTTGGCGGAAAGTCGAACTCTGGTGAAGGTGGTGAAGATCCAACCCGTTTCGAGCGCAAAGAAAACGGTGACTGGGAACGCAGTGCTATCAAGCAGGTGGCTTCAGGTCGATTCGGTGTAACTTCATACTACCTAACTAACGCAGACGAGCTGCAAATTAAGATGGCTCAAGGCGCGAAACCAGGTGAAGGTGGCCAGCTACCGGGTGATAAAGTCGATGACTGGATCGGCGCAACGCGTCACTCTACTCCTGGGGTGGGACTGATTTCACCACCACCACACCACGATATCTACTCAATCGAAGATTTAGCACAGCTAATCTACGACTTGAAAAACGCTAACCGCGCAGGTCGTGTTAACGTTAAGCTGGTATCAGAAGCGGGTGTGGGAACCATCGCATCCGGCGTTGCTAAAGCGAAGGCCGATGTGGTACTTATCGCTGGTTTCGATGGCGGTACAGGTGCATCACCACTTTCTTCTATTCGCCACACCGGTCTTCCTTGGGAACTGGGTCTAGCTGAAACTCACCAAACGCTACTGAAAAACGGTCTACGTAACCGTATCGTTGTTCAAGCCGATGGTCAGATGAAGACCCCTCGCGACCTTGCGATTGCCACTCTACTGGGTGCAGAAGAATGGGGCGTGGCAACGGCAGCGCTTGTCGTTGAAGGTTGTATCATGATGCGTAAGTGTCATAAGAACACCTGCCCTGTGGGTATCGCGACACAAAACAAAACGTTACGTGAGCGCTTCGATGGTCGCGTAGAAGATGTCGTTACCTTCTTCCAATACATGGCTGAAGGTCTACGTGAAATCATGGCGGAGCTTGGCTTCCACTCAATTGAAGAGATGGTCGGTCAAGGTAAGAAACTGAAAGTACGCCAAGATGTTTCGCATTGGAAATATAAGAACCTTGATCTATCACCTGTTCTGCATGTTGAAGAGGCGCGTGAAGCTGACGGTGTATTCTGTCAAACACAGCAAAATCACAACCTAGAATCGGTACTCGATCGCAAGCTTATCCAAACGGCCATTCCAGCACTAGAGAAAGGTGAGGCAGTTAACGCTGAATTCCCAATCGTCAACACAGACCGCTCAGCCGGTACTATGTTGTCGAATGAAATCTCGAAAGTATATAAAGACCAAGGTCTACCAAAACCAATGAATGTTAAATTCAATGGTTCTGCTGGTCAGTCGTTCGGTGCTTTCCTCGCTAAGGGCGTGAAGTTCGAAGTGGAAGGCGATGCAAATGACTACTGGGGTAAAGGTCTTTCTGGCGGTACGCTGGTACTCTACCCTAACTCGAATTCCAGCATTGTTGCCGAAGACAACATTGTGGTTGGTAACGTTTGTTTCTACGGTGCTACGTCTGGTGAATCTTTCATTCGCGGTCTTGCGGGTGAACGTTTCTGTGTACGTAACTCTGGCGCGAAAGTGGTTGTTGAAGGTGTCGGTGACCACGGTTGTGAATACATGACTGGCGGTGCGGCAATCATCCTTGGCTCAACAGGTCGTAACTTTGCTGCTGGTATGAGTGGCGGTGTGGCTTACGTTTGGGACAAATCAGGCGACTTTGAGTCTAAGCTGAACCCTGAACTGGTTGATCTCGATCCTATCGAGCAAGAAGACAAAGACCTACTACTAGACATGCTCAGCAAGCATGTTCAATTCACAGGAAGTGAAGTGGCCCAGTCATTCCTCGACAATTTTGAAACTAGCCTAGAAAGCATGGTGAAAGTAATGCCACGTGATTACAAAGCAGTACTTCAAAAGCGTAAGAAAGAGTCACAACAGAAAGAAGCGGAGGCAGTGTAATGGGTAAGCCTACTGGATTTTTAGAGCATGGTCGTGAACTCCCGCAGAAAATCGACCCAGCAGAGCGCATCAAAAACAACAAAGAGTTTGTTCTAAACGAGGAGTTTGGTAACAAAATCAATGATCAAGCTTCTCGCTGTATGGACTGTGGCGTACCGTTTTGTCATAACGGCTGCCCAATTGGTAACATCATCCCAGAATTTAACGATGCGGTTTATCGTGATAGCTGGGAAGAAGCATGGAACATTCTAAGCTCGACCAACAACTTCCCAGAGTTTACCGGTCGTGTTTGCCCTGCGCCTTGCGAAAGTGCCTGTGTATTGGGGATCAACCAAGACCCAATCACCATCTGTAACATTGAGAAAACCATTGTCGAAACTGCATACCGTGAAGGTTATGCTAAGCCAAAAACACCACGTTCTCGCACCGGAAAAACCATTGCGATTATCGGTTCTGGTCCGGCTGGTCTTTCGGCTGCGGAGCAGCTTAACAGTGCCGGTCACTCTGTGACTGTGTTTGAACGCGATGAGAAAGTCGGTGGTCTACTTCGTTTTGGTATTCCAGATTTCAAACTTGGCATGGACATCATTGATCGTAAGATCAATTTGATGGCTGAAGCTGGCGTTGAGTTTAAGGTCAATCAGCACATCGGTGTAGACGTCAATGCACAGCAACTACGTCAAGAGTTTGATGTTGTTCTGCTAACTGGCGGCTCTACGGTACCACGCGATCTTCCCGTACCAGGACGTGAGCACAAAGGCGTTTATTTTGCGATGCAATTCCTTGGGCAAAACAACCGCCGTGCGAACGGTATGGATCTAAAAACTGAAGAGATCCACGCTAAAGGTAAGCACGTAGTAGTTATCGGTGGTGGTGATACTGGTTCAGACTGTGTCGGTACTTCTAACCGTCATGGTGCGGCAAGTATTACTCAAGTAGAGATCATGCCTATCCCACCAGAGCAGCGACCAGTCAATATGCCTTGGCCGCAATACCCAATGATCATGCGCACTTCAACGTCACATGAAGAAGGGGTTGATCGCCACTGGAACATCTTAACTAAAGAGTTTATCGCTAACGAACAAGGTGAAGTAACAGGTCTACGCCTTGCAGATATCGTATGGGATGAACCTAAAGCTGGTGAACGCCCTAACTTCAAGGAAGTTGAAGGTAGTGAACGCGTGATCCCTTGCGACATGGCATTCCTAGCAATGGGTTTCTTGCATCCAGAACCTCACGGTGTGTTGGCTCAGCTTGATATCGCATTGGATGAACGCGGTAATGTCGCGACTGAAGGCTTTGCAACCAGTCAACCTGGTGTATTTGCTGCTGGTGATATGCGCACTGGTCAATCTTTGGTTGTACGCTGTATTAACGAAGGTCGTGAATGTGCTCGCGCTGTCGATGAGTACTTAATGGGTGGGACCAACCTAGAAGCGAAAGCCAACTCTTTGATGCTTTCAGCTTAATACCGCAATAGAGCGAGAAGCTACCATTTCTCGCTGATTTTCCTTCCGTATAAATTTGACCAGTCTTGTGCTGGTCTTTTTTTCGGTGAAGCCGCTAACCACATAACCAATCTAACTACACTCCATATCACTAAATTAAACAAACACTGCTTCTATACTATTGGTAACTATGATCGGATTAACTATAGTTGCGTATAGAGTATTTACACCAATTAAAGCCTTCCCACTCACTCAAGCAAATGGATAATCATAATGAAAGCTCCTTTCGCAATTTTAGCCATAGCACTCGTGCTTTCAGGATGTAGCCAAGGAAATAGAGCAATGGCAAAAAAAATCGACCAAATCTGTGCAGATAAACCCAACTGTGTCTCGACTATCGATAACCGAGAACAGTTCCAAATCGCACCTTTCAAACTAAAAGCTAATGTCACTATCGATCAAATTGAACCTATTGCCTTACAGTTACCAGGCGCTAAAACTGCGAGCCAAGAGATCGACTATTTACGTATTGAATGTACAAGTAAAATTATGCGGTTTGTCGATGACCTCGAGATAAAAATTGAAGATAGTCAATTAGCCGTTCGCTCAGAATCGAGAGTTGGCTATTCGGATTTTGGCGTCAATCGTAAACGTACAGAACAATTGAGAGCCTTACTAACCGAAGCTGGCTTAATCGAGAACAACTAGCCATCATCAACTGAATTTTCGTGAAATCCAATTGTTAGCAACAAAAAAGCCATGGCGGAAACCATGGCTTTTGCTTGGAAAAAATGAATAAACTAAACGGTACTGTCTGAGATTAAATTGTGCTTGTTGAGCAAGCGGTACATCGTTGCTCGTGATACACCCAACTCTTTTGCCGCCATAGAAACTTGCCCTGCGTTTGATTCAAGTACCAATAATAAGGCATCACGTTCACTACGCTCTCGAATGCTCTTCAAGCTTCGCTTACCATCACTACGTTTAGGCAAGTCGAGGCTCATCTCATCTAGCATAACGCTATCTGACATCAGCACCACACGCTTAATTTGATTCATCAGCTCTCGAACATTACCCGGCCAATGGTAGCGAGTTAGCGCTCTAACTGAATCTTCAGTAAAGCTACGCGCTTGGGCATTGTACTCTCTTGAATAGTCCATCAAGAAATGACGAGCCAAAATCGCAATATCACCAGCGCGCTCTTTCAAGCTCGGTACATTAATACGCAAAACATTAATGTAGTGATAAAGCTCTTCGTTAAAATCACCATCAATCAGCGCTTTTTCAATATCAGCAGAATTGGCCGCCAAGATACGTACATCCACCTCTCTAGTCCCGCTAGCTGTTTCTATGGTGCCCTCTTGCAGAAAGCGGAGTAGATTTAACTGCTGTGATTTAGCTAGCGTTAGAATGTCATTGAGAAGCAATGTGCCACCATCCGCCTGTTCTAAAATAGATGGCATTTCCTCATCTTCTCGGTTTATCCCAAATAAATCACTTTCAATTCGACGCTCTGACAGAGCTCGACAATTTACTGAAATGAATTCTTTGTGTGCTCGCGCTGATGTTTTATGTACCGCTCTAGCAACCGTCTCTTTACCTGTACCGCTTTCACCATAAATCAAAATACTGACATCAGTTGGACCAATACGTTTAATTTGATCACGCAGTCGCTTCATTGGGATAGACTCACCAATCAACCCCATATCATTATTATTACCGTAATGCGGCCACACTTTTTTCTCTAGCTTCAGCATCCCAAGTTGGTGTCCAATCGTGCTCAAAAGCTGCGCGTCTGGGATTGGCGCAGTGAAAAAATCGATACAAAAGTTAACTATAAATTGGCAAATAGTATCAGAGCTGAGCTGTGACTCGCGGATAAATGCGATCCATCGAACTTGCTTATGAGTACTAACAAGATTAGCGATACCGTTCAGGCTAAACTCATCATGACTAAGATCTACTACACCGATGCATGGACCCGTTTCTGAAAACAAAGTGTTCGCTTTGCGCAAATCTGCACATTGGGTGCAACGCCACCCCACCTGCTCAAGTACGGAAAGCCATGGTTCGTAGCTACCACCAACTACGATTAGTGAACCCGGAACAGAATCCATTCGGAATTGACTACCCATTAAGCTTCTTCCTTATACTGAATTTTATAATTATTTGTGCCACAAAGAGCACATCAACAAAGTTGTTACACTATAAGAGCCTACGTTAATAATCTGTCTCAATTATAAGACTAGCTGACAATCAATCGATACATCTAGTTAATATGCGATTGATCTACCATATTTTCCCTAAATATCTTCGCTATGAAGTAAACATATTTGCTAGAAAATCAGCGTAACTTAAGAATTTTGTTATAAATACTCTACTATTTACGAAAAACTACGGGTAAAAAAAAACCACCCGAAGGTGGTTTTGCTAGTCATTTCAAAGCTTATTACGCTTGTGGGCGCATTGCTGGGAATAGGATCACATCGCGAATTGTATGCGTATTAGTAAATAGCATCGCAAGACGATCGATACCAATACCTTGACCCGCCGTTGGTGGTAGACCGTGTTCTAGAGCTGTGATGTAATCTGCATCATAGAACATTGCTTCGTCATCACCCGCATCTTTAGCATCAACTTGAGATTTAAAGCGTGCATCTTGGTCTTCTGCATCATTAAGCTCTGAGAAGCCATTCGCAACTTCACGACCACCAATGAAGAATTCAAAACGGTCAGTAAAGAATGGGTTGTCATCGCTACGACGAGCAAGTGGAGAGATGTCCGCTGGGTAACCCGTGATGAAAGTAGGCTGAATTAATTTAGGTTCAGCAGTTTCGCCAAAGATCTCTTCTAGCAGTTGACCACAAGTCCAGAACTTCTCAACGTAGATATCTAGTGATTTCGCGATAGATACCATCAACTCACGATCCTGTACACCTTCCTCAGTTAGAGATTGGATTTCAGCGTGGTCTGGGTTGTAGTGCTTGATCGCATCTAGCATAGTCATACGTGCATATTGACCACCAAACTCAACCATTTGGTCACCGTAAGGCATCGCTGTTGCACCTAGAATCTCAAGAGCTACAGTACTTAGCATCTCTTCTGTTAGGTCCATTAGATCTTTGTAATCTGCATACGCCATGTAGAATTCAATCATCGTGAATTCAGGGTTGTGACGTGGCGATAGACCTTCGTTACGGAAGTTACGGTTGATTTCGAATACACGCTCAAAACCACCCACAACCAAACGCTTCAAGTAAAGCTCAGGTGCGATACGCAGGAACATTTGTTGATCCAATGCGTTGTGGTGAGTGATGAATGGACGAGCAGAAGCACCACCAGGGATCACTTGCATCATTGGCGTTTCAACTTCCATGAAGCTTTTTGATTCCATGAAGCGGCGGATAGCAGAAACCAACTTAGAGCGCACTTTGAACGCATTACGTGAATCTTCATTCACAATTAGGTCAACGTAACGTTGACGGTAGCGCATCTCTTGGTCTGTTAAACCGTGGAATTTTTCTGGTAGTGGACGAAGTGCTTTGGTTAGCAGTTCGTACTCTTCCATATTTACGTATAGATCGCCTTTACCAGACTTATGCAGTGCACCTTTAACACCAATGATGTCACCGATATCAAGGCCTTGGTATTGCTCTTTCAATACTTTTTGTACCGCTTTATCTGCATAAGCTTGAATGCTACCAGACGTTTCTTGGATAACTAAGAAAGGACCACGCTTAGCCATAATACGACCAGCGATAGCAACTACGTGGTTAAGCGCTTCTAGATCTTCCTTGCTCTTTTCACCGAACTCTTTTTGTAGATCGCCCGCGATAGCGTCACGACGGAAATCATTTGGGTGCCCGTTTGCTTTGCAGCTCTTTCGGATTGCATCCAGTTTCGCACGACGCTCAGCAATTAGCTTATTTTCTTCTTGTACAGATTCGTTTTGAACAACATCATTCATTTTCGATGTATCCTGTTTTGGTCGGTGAAAAACTTACAAGCCTGATTTAAGGCTAGCTTCAATAAATTTGTCTAGATCGCCATCGAGCACCGCTTGAGTATTGCGGTTTTCAACGCCAGTCCGTAAATCTTTAATACGCGAATCATCCAGAACGTAAGAACGGATCTGGCTGCCCCAACCGATGTCAGATTTAGTATCTTCGTTCGCTTGTTTTTCAGCATTTTGTTTTTGAATTTCAAGCTCAAAAAGCTTAGCGCGTAGCTGCTTCATCGCTTGATCCTTGTTCTTATGCTGAGAACGATCATTCTGACATTGAACCACTGTATTAGTCGGTACGTGAGTAATACGAACCGCCGACTCTGTGGTGTTTACGTGCTGACCACCCGCACCTGAAGCGCGGTAAACATCAATACGAAGATCGGATGGGTTAATATCGATAGTAATGTTGTCATCAATCTCTGGGTAGATAAACGCAGAGGCAAATGAAGTATGACGACGACCACTCGAGTCGAACGGTGATTTGCGAACTAAACGGTGAACACCGGTTTCAGTGCGCAGCCAACCATAAGCATACTCACCCGAGATCTTGACCGTTGCGCCTTTTAGACCCGCTACTTCGCCTTCTGATACTTCGATCACTTCTGTCTTGAAGCCTTTTGCTTCAGCCCAGCGTAGGTACATGCGCAGCATGATTGAAGTCCAATCTTGAGCTTCAGTACCACCAGAGCCAGATTGTAAATCGATGTAGCAATCTGAAGCGTCATGATCGCCAGAGAACATACGACGGAACTCAAGTTTGCCTAACTTAGTTTCAAGCTCAGCAAGTTCTGGTTCTATTTCATCAAATGTCTCTTGATCTTCCTCTTCAACTGCAAGTTCTAGAAGACCTTCAACGTCTTCAACACCTTGCTCAAGTTGATTAATTGTCTCAACAACGGCTTCTAATGCTGCACGTTCTTTACCTAACGCTTGTGCGCGCTCAGGTTCGTTCCATACATCAGGTTGCTCTAGTTCTGCGTTTACTTCTTCTAGACGCTCTTGTTTAGCGTCATAGTCAAAGATACCCCCTCAGGACTTTCGTGCGCTCAGACACGTCCTGCAGACGGTTTTTAATAGGATTGATTTCAAACATGCTTGCTCAATATTTATGAGTAGAATTTAACCGAGGAATTGTACTGAAAAGTGTGACAGAGATACAGGAGTTTTTTTGGCGAGGTCAAGCTGTGTTTGGAATAAAAAATCCCCCGTCATGCTATGCATCACGAGGGATTGTTATCAGTGTTTTATAGCGAATTATGCCGCATCTTCTGCCAAAGCTGGCTGTTCTGATTTACCAATAAAGAAGACACCGATCATCGCTGCTACCGTTGGTAACAACCAGCCCATGCCTACATCAAACAGTGGTAATACATTAAATGCTGACACATCAACACCGGCAACTTTCGCCGCATCAACCAAAGCAAATACAAGTGAAACCAAGATGACACTACGGTAAGCAATACGTGGATTTGGTAGTTTGTTGCGTAGGAAAGTCAAAACAACAAGTGCGATTGCCACTGGGTACAGCGCAAATAGCACTGGAACAGATAAAGCAATCAGCTGTGACAAACCAACATTGGCAACGACAGCACAAGCAACACCATTAATCACAACCCATTTCTTATATGAAATAGACGTTAGTGAGCTAAAGTAATCCGAACATGCTGAAATCAAACCAATTGCGGTAGTCAAACAAGCTAGCAATACAATAATAGTCAGAACGACTTGACCATAAGAACCGAATAAAGCTTGAACGTAAAGACTTAGAATTACGCCACCGTTATCCGCACCAGCAGCAACGACAGAACTAGTCGCACCTAGGTAGAATAAAGAAACGTAAACAAACATTAAACCAACCGCCGCAATTAAACCCGCACAGATAAGGTATTTAGTTGTTGCCTTATGTTCAGTAATACCTTTACCACGCAATGCATCTACAATCAGCACACCAAACATCAAAGCACCAAAGGTATCCATGGTGTTGTAGCCTTCAAGAAAACCTTTTTGTAGTGGGTGCGTTAGGTATTCGCCTTGAGCTGCAATAATCTCACCTTGAGGGAAGAAAAATACTACGCCAGCAAGAACGATCAGACCAATAAATAACACTGGCGTCAGAACTTTACCGATTACATCAATCAGCTTGCCTTGTGACCATGAAAACGACATGGCAATAACAAAGAATACAATTGAGAAAATCGTTAAATGGATTTGGTCCGCATGAGCAAAAAACGGTTTAACCGCCATCTCATACGCAACGAGCCCTGTACGTGGAGCTGCGAATGCAGGACCGATAATGATGAAAATCAATACCGACATGATTGTGGCGGCTTTCACTGGCAAATCTTGAGTTAGCTTGCCCCAAGAACCACCAGCGACAGCGATAGCAATAATGGTAACAAGAGGAAGACCTACTGCTGTCAATAAGAAACCAATCATAGCTGGAAGTACATTTTCGCCTGCTAATTGACCAGCGAGTGGAGGGAAGATGATGTTACCAGCACCTAAAAAGAAGGCGAAAAGCATAAAGCCTAACGCTGTAATATCTGTTAATTTTAACGACTGCTTCACAGAATGACCTTTTTCTTCTACTGATGGATGTTGTGTTTGCTCAGATGGGTAAAACACCCTCTGAACTATCAAATTTAGAGCAGAATAATGACCAAATACTCAACTGTTCGCAACAGCAAAGCAAAAAACACCATATAAATTTATATAGAGAGCAGAAAAGCAGATGTAAACACTGGTTTAAAAATCAAACTCAGAACAAACAACCAATAATTTTATTAACAAAAACGACGACATGTAGCGCATAGTTTCAAACAACTATTCTACAATAGTTAAACCCACTCAAATATCAACCAAAAGCCGAACATTAAATGAGCAACAAATTTCAGAATACAAAACACTTTCAGTTCAAACAATTCGCGATTAATGGTGGGCAATGTGGTATGCCAGTCAGCACCGATGGCGTGCTACTAGGTGCTTGGATTGATTTAACAAACGTTAGGAGAATTTTGGATATTGGTACTGGGACTGGCTTACTTGCCTTGATGTGCGCTCAACGTAGCTTAGATACTGATATCAGCGCTATCGACATCGATAAAAACGCCGCAGAGGCAGCACAGCTCAACGTACTCAATTCACCTTGGTCGCAGCGCATTCATGTAATGCTGGCTGATGTGCTTACCACCACTAATTTAGGGACATTCGATGCTATTGTATGTAACCCGCCTTATTTCAACAGCGGCGAGCAATCGCAATCAAAACAACGCGCAACGGCGCGACATACTGATAGTTTGAGCCATCAGGCACTACTGCAATGCTGCCAATCACTGCTCAATGAGCAAGGGAGAGCGAGTTTCATATTGCCAGTGGTTGAAGGAGAAGAATTTATTACTCTCGCACAGCAACTTGGTTTCACTCTTTCTCGTCTTTGTCGAATCAAACCAACCGAAACAAAAACCGAAAACCGCTTACTGATGGAGTTGAGTCGACAAGCGAGCCAATGCCAAGCTCAAAGGCTGACAATTCGTGATAAACTGGGCTACAGCGAAGACTTTATCGCCCTGACTAAAGACTTTTATTTAAAGATGTAGAAATAAGGTGTGATCCTTATCACCAATACAACTATACTATGCGGTCTAATTTTTGTCTTAGCCCATTTTGGGCTACGTGATATATCTGCCTCTCATCTTTTCAATCTTGCCGAATGGCTTGTGGAGAACTAACTGTGATCAAGAATTTTGCAGACCTCGATTTAGATCCAAACCTGCTTAGTGCTATCGAAGAAATGGGCTATGAGCGCCCAACAGAAGTGCAAGCTCAAGCGATTCCTCAAGCATTGGAAGGTCGAGATATTCTAGCTTCAGCGCCAACAGGTACTGGTAAAACAGCTGCGTTTGTTCTACCTGCGCTGCAGTTTTTACAAGATTTTCCTCGTCGCAAGCCAGGACCTGCACGTGTATTGATCCTAACTCCAACACGTGAATTGGCAATGCAAGTTGCTGATCAAGCTCGTGCACTCGCGAAAAATACTAACCTAAATATCTTCACCATCACCGGTGGTGTTCAATACCAAGAGCACGCAGATATTCTAGCAACGACACAGGATATTGTTGTTGCAACACCGGGTCGCTTGATGGAATACATCAAAGCAGAACGTTTTGACTGCCGTGCGATTGAGTGGCTGATCCTAGACGAAGCTGACCGTATGTTAGATATGGGCTTTGGTCCAACCGTTGACCGCCTTTCTACAGAGTGTCGCTGGCGTAAACAAACACTACTATTCTCGGCAACGCTAGAAGGTAAAGGTGTAGAGGGCTTCACTGCCGATCTACTTAAAAACCCAGCAAATATCGATTCAGAGCCCTCTCGTCGTGAACGCAAAAAAATCACTCAGTGGTATCACCGTGCTGACAGTATGGAACACAAGCTGGCACTACTTAAAGTTATCATTACTGAGCAAGCTGAGCGTTCAATTATCTTCTTGAAAACTCGTGAACGTCTTGCTGATCTGCGTACTGAGTTAGAAAGAGCGCAAATTCCTTGTTCTTGGATCCAAGGTGAAATGCCTCAAGATCGCCGCAACAATGCGATTGCTCGTTTCCGCGATGGTACCGTAAACGTACTGCTTGCAACTGACGTTGCTGCGCGTGGTATCGACTTGCCAGACGTAAGTCATGTTATCAACTTCGACATGCCTCGCAGTGCTGATGTTTACCTACACCGTATCGGTCGTACCGCTCGTGCAGGTAAAAAGGGTAATGCAGTATCTCTTGTTGAAGCCCATGACCAAGCAATGCTCGATCGCGTAGCTCGTTATGTAAAAGAAGACATTAAAGAGCGTTTCGTTAAAGAACTTCGTCCTAAGCACAAAAAACCGGTGATTAAGAAGAAGAAAAAAGACGACAAGAAAAAGTCAGCAGCAAAAAGTAAAAAGAAAGCGACTAAGAAGAAGTAATTAACACTTCAAATTCCAAATACAAAAATGCCACTTCATTGAAGTGGCATTTTTATTATCTCAACATTTGCAAGACGACCAGCTCACTCATCGCCATCAGCATTTTGCAAAATATTCTACATAGTTGATGTTGTGGCTAGGCGCTTTCACCTACCAACCGTGATATTCAAAGTAGTTGGTGTCAGAGCAAGGCGACAAGTTCACTCATCGCCATGAACATAGACAACTATGTGATTGGTGTGAGTTAACGACGTCAACGCCGCTATCACACCAAATACGAAGAATATTAGTGTTCGCGAGTCGCGCGGAACACAACCTCTGGAAAACGCTCTTGCGCTAAATTCAGGTTAACCATCGTTGGCGCTATGTAGCTTAGGTTGTCACCACCATCAAGAGCTAGGTTTGCTTGGTTCTTACGCTGGAACTCATCCAGTTTTTTACCATCACTACACTCTACCCAGCGAGCTGTTGCTACATTTACACCTTCGTAGATCGCTTCTACGTTGTATTCTGACTTCAAGCGTGCAACAACGACGTCAAACTGAAGCACACCAACTGCACCTACGATTAGATCGTTGTTTTGCAATGGGCGGAATACCTGTACGGCACCTTCTTCTGAAAGCTGTACTAGACCTTTTAGTAGCTGTTTCTGCTTTAGTGGATCGCGTAGGCGAATACGACGGAATAACTCTGGTGCAAAGTTTGGAATTCCTGAGAATTTCAGAGCTTCACCTTGAGTGAAAGTATCGCCAATTTGAATCGTACCGTGGTTATGTAGACCAATGATGTCACCTGCGTAAGCATTTTCTGCACGTGAACGATCACCTGCCATGAAAGTTACCGCATCTGAGATGCTTACTTGCTTACCAAGACGTACGTGATTCATCTTCATACCTTGGGTATAAGTACCCGATACGATACGCATGAACGCGATACGGTCGCGGTGTTTTGGATCCATGTTCGCTTGGATCTTAAATACGAAACCTGAGAACTTGTCTTCTGTTGCTTCAACTTCACGCTCTACAGCTTGACGAGCCTTCGGTTTTGGCGCCCACTCAGTTAAGCCATCAAGCATATGGTCCACACCAAAGTTACCTAGTGCGGTACCAAAATAGACGGGAGTTAGCTCTCCGACTAGGAATGACTCAAGATCAAACTCTGGGCATGCACCCATCACAAGTTCTAATTCTTCACGAACGCTAGCCGCAAGGTCCGCACCGACTTGTTCATCCAACTCTGGGTTATCTAAGCCTTTGATGATGCGTACTTCTTGGATTTCATGACCATGACCTGATTCATAAAGAATCGTCTCATCACGGTGGATGTGGTAAACACCTTTAAACTCTTTACCACAGCCGATTGGCCAAGTGATAGGTGCACACATCATACCTAGTTCGTTTTCTACTTCGTCCAATACTTCCATTGGATCACGTACATCACGGTCTAGTTTGTTCATGAAAGTTACGATTGGCGTGTCACGTAGACGGGTTACTTCCATCAATTTACGAGTACGATCTTCGACACCTTTCGCCGCATCGATAACCATCAGGCATGAGTCAACAGCGGTTAACGTTCGGTAGGTATCTTCCGAGAAGTCTTCGTGTCCTGGAGTATCCAGAAGGTTGACTAGGCAATCGTTGTATGGGAACTGCATCACAGACGTTGTTACCGAGATGCCACGTTCTTTTTCCATCTCCATCCAGTCAGATTTCGCATGCTGGTTAGAGCCACGACCTTTAACTGTACCCGCTTTCTGGATCGCGTTTCCGAACAACAGAACTTTTTCTGTAATGGTGGTTTTACCCGCATCCGGGTGAGAGATAATAGCGAACGTTCTACGCTTAGAAACTTCGCCGATAAATGGTGTATTTGACATCAAACTGGTCTTCTTTTCTGTCTGGATGCTTGTTTAATTATAAAACAAACGAATTCGATTCAATTTTGCGCGGTATTCTCGCTTATATTCCTTTTCGGGGCAAATCAGAAAAGGAATAAATAGCTCATGATAATCGCGTCCTCATTGCCATTTGCTGCTGGGTAATAATTTCTACGTCGATCAACTTCGTTAAAACCCACGCATTCATACAGTGCAAATGCTTTGTGGTTACTTTCTCTGACTTCTAGCCACACGCTTTCTGCATTGGCTTTTTCGCAGTGGTCGAGCAGGTGCTCAAGCAAGGCTTTACCATAGCCCTTGCCTTGTTGTTCTGGTGCGACTGCGATATTTAGCAATGTCACCTCACCGACGATGTTTTGCGCATAAAAGTAGCCTACTAACTGATCGTTATCGATGAGTACATGATGGCATCCGCCACGGCTATTAACGTCGCGAATCATCGACTCAGCCCATGGGTGGCTGTGTGCTTGCTGCTCAATTGCCCAAACATCATCAAGATGTTCTACAGCAAGAGGAAGGAACTGTAATGTCATAATTTATTCGGAATAGGTGCAGATTTGCTGCCACAACGCTTTGCGCTGTTGGTTATTGCCATCAATGTCACTAAGTAAAGGAGAACTTAGCACTTTGCCTTGTAGTGCATCTGAGCTGGGGCAACCCGCGAACCATAACCACTCAACGGATTGTGGTTGTACTTGCTCAACCTGCTGAGGGAAAACATGGCGAATTTGCGCCAAGGTTAACTGCATGCTCTTCAACACCCGTTCTAGAAACTCAGCTTGGCTACCTTCTGGCAAAGTAGGTGAGACCAATAGCATTTTGCAATCTGCAGGCAAGTTTATCGCTGCGACTTGGCAACCCGACAATCGCTGTGGGTGCAGCAGTTGATAAGTGTCGATACCCATCTCTGATAAATATGCCATCGAATTAGTTTGCATAAATGCTGTTCTCTAAAATTTGGGCGCTCATATTAGCACAAATCTACCCGCAACAAAAAAGGGGCTAAACGCCCCTTTTCTCTACCAATATCACGCTAGAAATTAGCAAATTCTTCGCTGTATTCAATTTGACCTTGGCGCTGTTCAAACTCACCTGGCGCGATTGCCAATACTTGGAAAGCCCCTTGAGGCACTTGCCATTGGCAACTGAAGTTATGTTTTTCAGCCGCTTCAAATCCAAAACGCCCGTAATAAGCGGGATCACCCAACACTACGCAGGCAGGATAGCCAAAATCATTCAGAGATTCTAAAGCATCACCAATCATCGCGGCAGCGATGCCTTGCTTACGATAATCTTCACGAACACAAACTGGTGCTAAGCCTTGCCAGTTTAGGTCTTCACCTTCTAACATTACCGGGCTAAACATGGCGTGTCCAACCACTTCACCTTCATCGTTACAAGCCACCAGCGACAGCGTTAACTTGCCGTTTTCTCTTAGTGACATGACCAAGTTGGCTTCCGCTTCAGTCTCAAACGTCGATTTCAATAGACGATCAATAACCAGAATGTCCGCTGGCGCTTCAGTTCGTATAAGCATGTGCTACCTCTTTTTGCATTACTGGCGATTGTACGCCTTTATGCACGAAGTCAGCTAGTTGATTAAGTAAAATTTGCATAGGCTTTGGCAGAAGTTCGAGATCAACACTGTCCATCAAGTTCTTCACTTCCAAACCAAGTTCAGTATCACCCTCGATAGATAAGCGACGCTGGAAGAACAAAGTATCCGGGTCTTCTTTGCGACCAGCGATTAGAACCAGGTCATTTAGGTTGCCACTGAACGAAACATCTTCAACAACCGGCTGATCAGCAACGATGATCTTTTCATCTTCATAGCTGATATACCACCCCAGTTTCATATCTTTAATTTCAACTTTTAACCACTTACCTTCAAGGAACTCAAAGTCACCATCTTCAAGCGCTTCTTTGAACACCATTTCCAGCCCGTCAAGCAAGGCTTTTTTTTGAACAGATTGAGGTAATAAGTGGACTGGAGATCGCAAAATTGATGCTGCATTTTGAACTAATTGAGTGCGAATCTTGTTAATCACGCAGGTTATCCGTTACTTTGTAAATGTTATTGGAATAATAATAGATTGAGTCATTGCGATACCTGTTGTGCATCAATAAATGACCATATGGCTATGGCACTTTCATCTCATAGAGATCAAAGCTATATTTAGCTCTTAAGCCTCATGACGCACTTACGCTAGTTTACATCTTCGGAGAATTGGTAACCTTTAAATGCCATCGCAACAACTTCAGCATTGGTTTAGGCAAATCACGGCCAAAGGACCATTTTTTTCGGCCATCCTAGATAGCCAACACAATTATGTGTTGGTTAATGATCGCTATTGTGAAATCGCCGGGCTAACATTCGATGAATTAGTGGGTATGAACGATAGCCAGATCTTAGGTAGTCAACTTTACCAGCAGATCAAAACATACTATGAGCAGGCCTTTGAAGGTGAATATCTAGAAACCGAAGTATCCGTCAACAGTATTGATATTGAAACTAGCCTATCTTGCACCTTCTCCCCGATTCGGATTGATGAGAAAGTTCAGTATGTGGCATTTCATGCCGTCGACACTTCTGAAAGACAACTGCTTGTTCGCTCGCTGGAAGAATCAGAAAACAAGTTTTCTTCTTTAACGCATCTATTACCCGATGGTTTATTACTGGTTGAAAACGACTGTATTATTTCAGCCAACCCTGCTGCTGTTCGATTGCTTGGTTTTGAATCAAACAATGACCTATTAGGCGAAGAGCTCTCTCGACTGTTTATCGATGAAAATAGCAAAACGGTATTTAACAATAAGCTTTGTGTTTTATTGCACGATACGCCAATCCGCTGTTTAACCGGCCCACGTTGCGGGTTTGAACGTAAAGTTCAACTGCAATCTGCCCAAGCAATGATACTGGGCGCACAATCACAACTAGTCTTAGTTCAAGACGCCGAGCAATCACCAAAAAAAATCAGCCAAGCTAATCAAGAAGATGCGCATATTGATTCGCTCACCGGGTTGTATAATCGCTTTGGGTTTACTAAACGACTAGACCAACTGATCAAGAATGAAACACCTTTGATCATGTTGTATTTGGACATCGATAATTTTAAGAACATTAACGACTCTCTCGGTCATCATATCGGCGACAAAGTCATTAAAGAGGTTTCATCACGTCTTAAGCGTCTACTGCCGCAGCAAGCGGTGCTTGGGCATTTAGGAGGGGATGAATTTGGCTTAGTTTTACCTGAGCCAGAAAACGGACGTATGGCGGAAACGCTATCTGATCGAATTATCTCATTGATTAACCAGCCATTTGATCTTCATCACTTCAGCAAGCGACTTGCCTGCTCTATCGGTAGCGTCAGTTACCCTGGAGATGGTAACGATGCTCGCATTTTGCTACAAAATGCTGATACCGCGATGTACGAAGCTAAAGAGCGCGGTCGAAATCGTTTGATCAAATTTAATGACCAAATGAACAAAGAGGCGCGTATGCGTCTTTGGCTGGAAATCGAACTTCAAAAAGCGCTGCAACAAAACGGTCTTGAAGTTTGGTACCAACCAAAAGTTAACGCTCGTGACTTTAGCATTAATGGCGCAGAAGCTCTGGTACGTTGGAAGCACCCTGTGGAAGGCTATATCAGCCCAGGCGCCTTTATTCCCGTAGCAGAGAAAGCAGGGTTGATTGAAAACCTTGGTCGCGTGGTGATGCGCGAAGTCTTCAGCACAGTTAAGCGCTGGAAGATACAAGGCATCTTACCGGGACGCGTCGCGATTAACCTTTCTCCAGAGCAGTTTGGTAACCCTAAGCTTATCGACTACATGGAGAAACTGCTACGCAGCACCGAGCTAGACCCAAGTTGCATCACTTTCGAGCTGACTGAGAGCGCGGTGATGAGCGACAGTGAACATACTCTGCAAATGCTCAACGCAATTAAAAAACTCGGTTTTGCCCTATCGATTGATGATTTTGGTACCGGTTATTCATCATTGGCGTATCTTGCACGCTTCCCGCTTGATGAATTAAAAATTGACCGTGCTTTTATCAATGAAATCGATACGTTACCCAAGCAAGTCACCGTCATTGAAAACATCATTAATTTGGGTAAGTCGCTTAACTTAACCGTTGTCGCAGAGGGTGTCGAAACTCAGCAACAAGCCACATTACTTTCAAATCTTAATTGTAACTCGATTCAAGGCTTCCACTTCTATCGCCCACAACCAAAGCAAGAAGTTGAAGAGTTATTTGTACAAAATCGTCGCCATAAGAACTGATTTAACGTTTATACGCAAATTTCAACATCGTTTACGGTCTAACTCACCTAAACCTGCCTTATATCAAATTCGCCGTTCACAATTCTTCATAAAATGCGGGCAATCATAAAAACTATAGATTTCGTTTAGCCATGGAACTCTTATGCCCTGCGGGTAACTTGCCTGCCCTAAAAACCGCTATCGATTGCGGTGCTGATGCGGTGTACATCGGTTTTAAAGACGATACTAATGCCCGCCACTTTGCTGGTTTGAATTTTACTGGCAAAAAGCTTGATAAAGCGGTGCAATACGTACACGACCACAATAAAAAAATTCATGTGGCGCTGAACACCTTCGCCCACCCAGACGGATTTGAACGTTGGACAAACGCCGTTGATCGCGCGGCAGATGTTGGCGTCGATGCTTTGATCGTCGCAGATATTGCCGTACTGGATTACGCAGCGCGTAAATACCCAGATCTTGAGCTGCACTTATCTGTACAAGCCTCTGCCACTAACGTTGCAGCTATCGATTTCTACAAGAACAACTTCAATGTTAAGCGAGTCGTGCTGCCACGAGTTTTATCTATCCATCAAGTAAAACAACTCTCACGAAATGTGACTAGTGATGTCGAGCTTGAAGTATTTGCCTTTGGTAGTCTATGCATTATGGCGGAAGGTCGTTGTTACTTATCGTCTTACATGACGGGAGAGTCTCCAAATACGGTAGGTGCATGCTCGCCAGCTAAATATGTCCGTTGGCAAGAAACACCACAGGGGCTAGAGACGCGCTTAAATGATATTCTAATTGACCGCTACAGTGATGGCGAAAATACTGGCTACCCTACACTGTGTAAAGGGCGCTTTGTTGCCAATATTGAAGGTGAAGCTAAGCGTTACCATGCACTCGAAGAACCAACCAGTTTGAATACCTTGTCATTACTCCCTGAACTTTTTGCTGCCAATGTTGCGTCTGTAAAAATTGAAGGTCGTCAACGCAGCCCTGCTTATGTTGAACAAGTGACGCGCACTTGGCGTGCTGCGATTGATCGCTACCAAGCTAACCCAGAGGCTTATCATGTCGATGCGGCGTGGGATGCAGCCCTAGCAAACGTTTCTGAAGGTACACAAACCACTCTTGGTGCATACCATCGTAAATGGCAATAAAGGTATAGGAAGATATTGATGAAATACGCACTCGGTCCACTTCTCTACTTTTGGCCAAAACAAGATGTAGAAAGTTTTTACCAGCAAGCTAAGCAAAGCTCTGCTGACATTATCTATCTTGGTGAAACGGTTTGTTCAAAACGCCGTGAAATGAAGCCAGGTCAATGGTTTGATATTGCTAAAGAACTTGCAGGCGCTGGTAAACAAGTCGTTTTGTCGACGATGGCTTTGCTTGAAGCACCTAGTGAAGTCAATATCATGAAGAAGTACATCGACAACGGTGATTTCTCGATCGAGGCTAATGACGTGTCTGGCGTGCAATTAGCTTTTGAAAACAAAGTGCCTTTCGTCGTGGGACCAGCCATTAATACTTACAACGCGCACACACTTAACTTGTTCTTAAAACAAGGTATGGTACGTTGGTGTATGCCGGTAGAGCTATCACGTGAATGGCTTGGTAATGTAATGACTCAGTGCGAACAACTGGGTATTCGTAATAAATTTGAAGTAGAAGTATTTAGCCATGGCTACCTACCACTAGCCTACTCTGCTCGTTGTTTTACTGCTCGTGCAGAAAATCTTGCCAAGGATGATTGCGAAACCTGCTGCATTAAATACCCAACAGGTATTCAAGTGCAAAGCCAAGAAGGTCAGGAAGTCTTTAATCTTAATGGTATCCAAACCCAATCTGGCTATTGCTACAACCTCATTAATGATTTACCTGGTATGCAAGGCTTGGTTGATGTGGTTCGCTTGAGCCCTCTCGGTTTAGATACCTTCTCTGAACTGGATCGCTTCCGTGCTAATGAGCAAGGTCATAACCCTGTTAAAATCGCAGACCGTCAATGTAACGGTTACTGGCATCGCCTCGCCGGTCTTGATGTAAAAGCTTAAGCAAAGAACAGCTATACAACTGCTCAGAAAACATTATCGCAAGATACAAAAACGGGATAAGTACTCTTATCCCGTTTTTATTCGTTTAGACTAGCCAGCAACTGTCATTGGCTGAATAGGTGCTACAATCATACGCTTTACATCTCTCCAAAGCATCCACATCACTACAATGCTTAACGCTACATTGGAGAGTGGGTAGGCGATCCATATTCCAGGAACTCCCATCAGTTTCGGCATAATAAATAAGAAAGGCAATTGGATAACCATGTTGCCCACAGTGACAAACATGGCTTTACTACTCTTATTGATCGACTGATAGTAAGCGCCGGCAACAACCAAGAAGCCATCCAAGAACAGAGCAAACATATGTAAACGTATACCGATGACGGCATTTTCCATTAGCTGCGAATCGCTAGAGTTAAAGACAGAGATAAACTCACGCGGGAACAGGTTTAAGACAATAATAAACGCCAATCCACCGAGCACCGCACAGCCCATCGCAACACCCAATAATTTACGAATGTTCTCTTGGTTACGCGCACCATGGTTATAACTCACTAATGGCTGCATACCATTGGCGATACCTTCAACCACTAAATAGTAAACTGTTACGATATAGCCCAAAATTGCGTATGCACCGATCAACACAGAGCTGCCATAGTCGGAGAACAAGCTATTATGTAGTGCTACCATCATCGAACCATAAGCGTACATAAAGAAACTTGATACGCCGATTGACGCAATCTGCGGAACTTCATTGAATTGCATACGGAGATCTTGCCAGCGCAAACGCATCTTCGCTTTGCTAGAGAAGAAGTAGCCGATACCTAGTAAC
>ERZ794982.147-NODE-147-length-22370-cov-4.187856_pt1 | contig 22370 bp, 20 predicted proteins | sample MGYA00433071_ERZ794982 | MGnify/ENA primary metagenome ERZ794982 (study PRJEB30140, sample SAMN00862574) | bioreactor metagenome | study: EMG produced TPA metagenomics assembly of the Bioreactor inoculated with sediment Metagenome (bioreactor metagenome)...
ACCTCATGCGCAGCCCCTTCGCTACGTTGTAACGGAACCATGCCACAGCCTTCGCTGTAACACCATTGGCCAAAAAAGTTATTCGCTTGTTTAGCAAAGCGCGAGGTTCCCCAAGCGGATTCGTTCGCAGCCTGTGTCATCACAAGCGCTTCAGGAAGTACATTTACTCGATGAAGCATTTTATCAAGCCAAGCCTCGGTAATACCTTGCGCGGGTACCTCTACGTCATAAAGCTTTCCTAAACGTTGAGCATAACTTTTGTCTTCACCTGTTAGTTTGTTCACTTTAAAGTGTTGTTCAATACGCTCTAAGCGAGCTCGTTCTTTTTGTACTCGCTGATTTTCCAACTCTATACCCGGACGCAGATAATCGAAAAATGCTTGTTTCTTCATCGTCACGTTTTCGATATTGGCGAAATCAGGCGCCGCACCGACGGCTTGTCCAATAAAGGTAATCGAATTTGTTGAGACTTGCTGTTCGTGTTGAGGCTGGAATTCAAAGCGGTACCAACCAAAAACAGCCACTGTGATCGTGGCTGTAAATACAAAAATATTCAATTTACGCATTAAACACCTGCGGATTGTGGTCATCGTCATCTTTTGGTTTTTCAGATGCAACAATCTTTAACTTAATACCGAACATATTGCGGTAAATAATACCTTTAACATGAAAGAAAAATGGCAACACAAAAATCAAACCAATGCCATAGAACATTGCACCTGCGATAAACATCAGCATAACCATAATGTAAATACCGGCTAGCACGAAAATCTTTTTATTAACTGCTCGCAATGACAATAATAAGGATTGCATTGGCGGCACTTTCTTCTCACAAATAAGCAAAATTGAGTTGCTGAAAGCGAGGGATAGGTACATTGATAAAAACGGAAGAAGCATGCCAGCAACACCTTGTAGCATTAAACTAAATAAGGTCGCTAAAATTACCGGAATTGTATATTGCAAACCCTTGCCAATATGACGAGGCTTCGTCGTCAAGCCTGCAGAGTGACTCATCGCCATTAAACAGATACCTGCATAGATGGGCGCACTGATCACTTCGTAGCTAAAATTTGCGATGTATATCGCTTGCACAATAGATTGGTTAAACGCCTCTGGGTCGGTTAAACCATCAAAAATGATTGATGGATCACCAAGCTGTAGTTTTAGTGCGATATAAAACACACCAAGCTGGACAAACATCAAGATGATGATCGCTGGTGAAAACGACAAGAAATTTTTAATCGTTAACGACCAAGCCTCTCTAAATACGTCCCCTGCTTTTAACTCATATTTACCGGAGATTGCACGCTCGATACTTCCACCTAAGTTAAAGTCTTTCTCAATATCTTTGTTCATTTTTTGATCCGGTTTGAATTTACGTTTGTTTGCATCTCACTAACTATAAAAATACCGCGAATGAGGCTATAGAGGCAATCTTAACGCTGTAAGCAAAATTTGCGAATCCAGCCATTATACTTAAAGCCATTCGACACACACATGGATTATTCATCAGTCTCTTGCTTTCTTGCCTGTTTGGATGATAATTAACCAACATAGTCAAAAGGCATCAAGCCTTTAGAGTGAAACTCGTTCATTTCAAATCTTCGTTTAGAAACTTGCAAGTCCCGTAAAAACAGTATGGTAAATAATGTTTACTTTTACCTGCGAAAATTTTTCTATGATGAGGAAAGAAAATGCTTTGAATTCACACTATTGGTGATTATGATGCGCGGCTCTATTTGTGTAACTACGGGTCATTGACAATTTTGAGCTCTTAATGACCAATGTGGGAGAAAAACAGACGTTGAACAAACAAACAGCAGAGCAACCAGTTATCCGTCTAACTGGGATTAGTAAGAGTTTCGATGGTAAGGAAATCATCGGTAATCTTAACCTTGATGTTAACCACGGTGAATTTTTAACAATTCTAGGTCCATCAGGTTGTGGTAAAACCACCGTTCTTAGGATGATTGCAGGTTTTGAAACCGCTGATAATGGTAGCATTATCATCGATAATCAAAATGTTACTCAGGTCCCTGCTGAACAGAGGCACGTCAACACTGTATTCCAGAGTTATGCACTATTCCCTCATATGACCGTGTTTGATAACGTGGCATTTGGTTTGCGTATGCAGAAAGTGGCGAATGCAGAAATCGAACCTCGTGTAATGGAAGCATTACGCATGGTACGCCTTGAGAAAATGGCGCAGCGTAAACCTCACCAACTTTCTGGTGGTCAACAGCAACGTATCGCTATCGCGCGTGCGGTAGTAAACAAGCCAAAAGTATTGCTGCTTGATGAGTCATTGTCAGCTCTTGATTACAAACTGCGTAAGCAGATGCAAATCGAGCTTAAACAATTACAGCGTCAATTAGGTATTACTTTCATCTTCGTCACTCACGACCAAGAAGAAGCCCTTTCTATGTCTGACCGTATTATTGTTATGCGTGACGGCGTGATTGAGCAAGATGGTTCACCACGTGAAATTTACGAAGAACCTAAAAACCTATTCGTTGCTCGCTTCATCGGTGAAATTAACGTATTCAATACCACTATGCTTGAGCGTATCGACGAAAAGCGTATTCGCGCTGAAATCGAAGGTGTGGAATCTATCGTTTACTATGAAGAAGAAGCCAACCCAGCAGACAAACTACAAGTATTACTTCGCCCTGAAGACCTTCGCATCGAAGAGATCAAAGAGTCTGAACAGCGCGGCATCGTAGGTCATGTCGTTGAACGCACCTATAAAGGTATGACTTTAGATTCTGTTATCGAACTGGAATCAGGCATGCGCGTAATGGTTAGCGAGTTCTTCAATGAAGACGATCCTGATGTTGACCACTCTTTAGGTCAAAAGGTTGCTATTACTTGGGTTGAAAGCTGGGAGGTTGTACTAAATGATGAGCAAGAAGTTTAGTCTTCAGAACGCTATCATCGCGCTGATTGTTGGTTGGCTAACGCTATTTGTGTTAGTCCCTAACCTAATGATCATCGGTACCAGCTTTCTGACTCGTGATGAAGCAAACCTTATCGAAATGACTTTTACATTCGATAACTATATTCGTTTAATGGACCCTCTGTACGCTAAGGTGCTAATGCACTCTTTCTACATGGCTATTATTGCGACTGTACTGTGTTTGATTCTTGGTTACCCGTTTGCTTATATCGTAGCGAAAATGCCAGAGAAATGGCGACCATTCATGCTGTTTTTGGTGATTGTTCCATTTTGGACTAACTCTTTGATTCGTACCTACGGTCTAAAAATCGTATTGGGTACGCAAGGGATCTTAAACAAATCGTTAATCGCAATGGAAATCATCGATAAGCCAATCCGTCTAATGTACACCGAGACAGCTGTAATGATTGGCTTGGTTTACATTTTGCTGCCATTTATGATTCTGCCACTTTACAGTGCAATTGAGAAACTTGATGGTACGTATATAGAAGCAGCTAAAGATCTTGGCGCGAACAAACTTCAAACCTTCACCAAGGTTATTTTGCCACTAACAATGCCTGGCATCATCGGTGGCTGTTTGTTAGTTCTACTTCCAGCACTTGGTATGTTCTATATATCTGACCTATTAGGCGGCGCGAAGAACCTGCTGATCGGTAACGTAATTAAGAGCCAAGTATTGAATGCTCGAGACTGGCCATTTGGTGCAGCAACCAGTATTGCCCTCACCTTCGCTATGGCGGTGATGTTATACGCTTACTACAGAGCGGGTAAATTATTGAATAAGAAAGTGGAGCTAGACTGATGGGACGTACAGTTAGATTTAGCTTTATGGCGCTAGTGTATGCGTTTCTATACCTACCGATTATCGTACTGATCGTCAATTCATTTAACGCCAACAAGTTTGGTATGAAATGGGGTGGCTTCACGACTAAGTGGTACGAAACCTTAGTCAACAATGACAGCTTAATGCAAGCTGCTTGGCACTCTTTAAATGTCGCTGTGTTCTCGGCTACAGCTGCTACACTTATCGGTAGTTTAACCGCAGTTGCCCTATTCCGTTACTCATTCAAGGGTAAAGGTTTAGTCAACGGTATGCTTTTTGTTGTAATGATGTCTCCTGATATTGTAATGGCGATTTCGCTGCTAGCACTATTCTTAGTGATGGGTGCACAGCTTGGTTTCCTTACCCTGTTGGTAGCGCATATCACCTTCTGTTTACCGTTTGTCGTGGTTTCTGTATACAGCCGTTTAAATGGTTTCGACGTGAAAATGTTGGAAGCCGCAAAAGATCTTGGTGCAAGTGAATGGGTGATTCTAAAACAAATCATTCTTCCACTGGCTAAACCTGCTGTAGCAGCGGGTTGGTTGTTAAGCTTCACGTTGTCGTTGGACGACGTAATCATCAGCTCTTTTGTTACTGGTCCAACATACGAAATTCTACCATTGAAGATATACTCAATGGTTAAAGTGGGCATCTCTCCAGAGGTCAATGCCCTCGCGACAGTCATGCTGATCGTTTCTTTAGCGCTTGTAATCACTTCACAGTTGCTTGCAAGAGAGAAAGTGAAGTAGAATCGCGGACTTTTCACGAAACAGAATGGTAACCCACCATTCTGTTTTTCAATAAACGCTTAGAAAATTCTAAGCAACGTTTGGTTTGGAGACTAACGTCAATGAAAAAATGGGCTACTCTATTAGCTGGTAGTGCATGTGCGCTCTCTCTGTTCTCTGGTTCAGTGGCAGCGGACGAAAACAAAGAATTGGTATTTATGAACTGGGGTCCTTACATTAATAGTAATATCCTAGAGCAATTTACCAAAGAGACTGGTATCAAGGTGATCTATTCGACTTACGAGTCGAACGAAACTTTGTATGCCAAGCTAAAGACTCATAACCAAGGTTATGATCTTGTAGTACCTTCTACCTACTTCGTGGCAAAAATGCGCGATGAAGGCATGCTACAAAAGATCGACAAGTCAAAACTGTCTAACTTCGATAACCTTGATACAAACTACCTAGACAAGCCTTTTGACCCAAACAACGACTACTCTATCCCTCACGTTGTCGCGATCACTGGTCTAGCAGTTAATACTGACATGTACGATCCAAACGACTTCCAAAGCTGGGCAGACTTATGGAAACCAGAGCTTGAAGGTCAAGTAATGCTAATGGATGATACTCGTGAAGTATTCCACATTGCACTACGTAAGCTAGGTTACTCAGGTAACTCAACCGATCCTAAGCAGATTGATGAAGCGTACGCTGAACTACAAAAGCTAATGCCAAACGTTCTAGTATTCAACTCTGATAACCCAGGCGCACCTTATATGTCTGGTGAAGTTGGCGTTGGTATGCTTTGGAACGGCTCAGCTGCTGCTGCGCAAAAAGAAGGTCTACCACTTAAACTTGTCTTCCCTAAAGAAGGCGGTATCGGTTGGGTAGATAACTTCGCAATCTCTTCTGGTGCGAAAAACGTAGAAGCGGCTCACAAGATGATCGACTTCCTACTACGTCCGGAAATCGCAGAGCAAATTTCTGGCGACACAGGTTACCTAACGGCAGTTAAAGCGTCTAACGACAAATTCCAAGATGTGGCTCCACTATTCCCATCTCAAGAAGATCTAGACCGCGTAGAATGGCAAGACTCTGTGGGTGACTTGACTGTGAAGTACGAAGACTACTTCCTAAAGCTTAAAGCAGGTCAATAATCCGCTAGATAGCAATCAAAAAAGGCAGCATTCGCTGCCTTTTTTATTTTTGGACTGATATAATTGCGCGCTGCTATTTTTCTCATATAGCAATAAACAACTTTTTATACACAATACTACTCAGAGGATATTATCTGGATTGATAATGTGCTGATTTAGTAGGATAAAACGGAAATATAATGAAAAGTAAAATCTATGCAGGCGCATTATGCGCAGCTGGCCTATTCGCTTCTACAGCGATGGCTGCTGATCAAGAACTGTATTTCTACAACTGGTCGGAATACATCCCTAACGAAGTTCTTGAAGACTTTACAAAAGAGACTGGCATCAAAGTCATCTACTCAACGTACGAATCTAACGAAAGTATGTACGCGAAGTTGAAAACTCAAGGTGCTGGCTACGATTTGGTAGTACCGTCTACTTACTTTGTATCTAAGATGCGCAAAGAAGGTATGCTCCAACAGCTAGACAAGTCGAAGCTATCTCATTTTGCAGATCTCGATCCAAATTACCTAAATAAACCTTTTGATCCAAATAACAATTACTCTATCCCATACATCTGGGGTGCGACAGGTATTGGTATCAACTCAGAAATGCTACCAAAAGATACAGTAAAAAACTGGTCTGATTTTTGGGATAGCAAGTGGGCTGGTCAGCTAATGCTTATGGATGATTCTCGTGAAGTATTCCACATCGCACTGTCTAAGTTGGGTTACTCACCTAACACAACAAACCCAGACGAAATCAAAGCCGCTTACGAAGAACTTAAAAAACTGATGCCAAACGTATTAGTTTTTAACTCTGACTTCCCTGCTAACCCATACCTTGCTGGTGAAGTGTCACTAGGCATGTTGTGGAATGGTTCGGCTTACATGGCACGCCAAGAAGGCGCATCAATCGATATTATTTGGCCAGAGAAAGGCGCTATCTTCTGGATGGACAGCCTAGCAATTCCTTCTGGTGCTAAAAATATCGAAGCAGCACACGAGATGATCAACTTCCTTCTTCGTCCTGAAAACGCTGCTAAAATTGCCCTCGAAATTGGTTACCCAACGCCAGTGAAAACTGCGCTTGAACTATTACCAAAAGAATTCGCAAACGATCCAAACGTCTTCCCTCCACAAGAGGTAATGGACAGCGGCGAATGGCAAGATGAAGTTGGTGAAGCAAGTGTGCTTTACGACGAATACTTCCAGAAGTTAAAAGTGAACAACTAATTGCTTCTACAAAAAACAAAAGCACCCTAGGGTGCTTTTGTTTTATCTGAACGAATCAACTCGCTAAGCTTATGCTCTCTTTGCTTGCTTAGATTCTAGAATTTCCTCAACAAGTTTTGGCACTTCAATACTTGCTTTACCATATCGTTTCTCTTGAAACTCGCTCTCAACTGCACTCGGTTCTAGGTTAATTTCAATCGTATGGGCACCGTGCATTCGTGCATCATGAACAAAACCCGCCGCAGGGTAAACAACCCCTGATGTACCGATTGAAACAAACAGATCGGCTTTCTCAATTGCCGCATAAATATCCCCCATACGTAGGGGCATTTCACCAAACCAAACAATATGTGGTCGCATCTGTGCTGGCATTTGGCAGCAATGGCAAAGCTCACCGGTATGAATATCACCAGAATGTTCAATGACTTGGTTTGATTCGCTACAGCGCGCTTTTAGTAGTTCACCATGCATATGAATGACATTGTCACTGCCGCCTCTTTCATGAAGATTATCGATGTTTTGCGTAATAATCGTCACAGTACCATCAATTTCTTGCTCTAAACGACCAAGGGCATTATGAGCGGCGTTGGGTTGGATCGATTCACTTTGCAGCTTACTACGACGCTGATTATAAAAATCTTGGACCAAATTCGGATTACGTTCGAAACCTTCAGGAGTCGCCACATCTTCAATGCGGTGATTTTCCCACAATCCATCTTGGGTACGAAAAGTCTGAATCCCCGACTCTGCCGAGATCCCTGCGCCTGTAAGTACTACAATATTTCTATAAGGGAAATCCATAACTAATCCTTGTTGTTCTTTTGCTTAAGCTTAACACTTAAGGAATAACAACAGTAGTAATATGGATTAGACCATGGTCGTAATGGTCGCTATTGAAAGCAATTTTTGAGAGGAAAGCCAATGCTGAGAATATCTCTAGTACTTGTGTTACTTACCACTTTGATGGGTTGTCAGTTAACACGTGTAGAGGGCGAGATAGATGATGTCGAAGTCAAAGTTAGTACCAAAGACAGCGATAAACACCATAATGGCGACTATAAGTTCTGCCCTCCTGGACAGGCAAAAAAAGGGAATTGCTAAAAGGTTTAAAAGCGGCTTAGCGCCGCTTTAAGTTATTAATCATCGTTGGTCGAAGATATACGGTGAATGGCTAAGTCCGCTCCGTTAAACTCATCTTCTTCTGATAAACGCAGACCAAATAGTGCATTAATCACACCATAAACAATCAATGCGCCAATGACAGCAACTGAAACCCCAAGCATCGTTCCTAAAATTTGTACCGTTAGGCTCACTCCACCAAGACCACCGAAACCACTTTGGCCAAATATACCGGCGGCAACGCCACCCCAAGCACCGCAAACACCATGCAAAGGCCACACACCCAATACATCATCGATCTTGGTTTTATTTTGTAAAAAGGTAAATAAGTAAACAAACAACACGCCAGCAATTGCACCAGTTATTAACGCGCCAATAGGATGCATTAGATCCGAACCCGCACAAATCGCGACTAAGCCAGCTAGCGGACCATTATGAATAAAGCCCGGATCATTTTTCCCCGCAATTAATGACGCCACAATACCGCCCGTCATTGCCATGAGAGAGTTCATCGCAACCAAACCACTAATGCCTTCTAGCGTTTGTGCTGACATCACATTAAAGCCAAACCAACCGACACAAAGAATCCATGCTCCAAGTGCAAGAAAAGGAATGTTTGATGGTACAAAGTTGGTGTGCTTGCCTGCACGGATTCGCCCTTTGCGCATACCTAAAAACACCACCGCCACTAATGCGATCCAGCCTCCTACACCGTGTACCACTACCGAACCTGCAAAATCATGGAACCCAACGCCAAACTGTGCTTCAAACCATGCTTGAACACCAAAATTACCATTCCAGATCATCCCCTCAAATACCGGATAAACCAAACCAACAGTAAAAAATGTCGCGATTAAAATGGGATAAAAACGCGCACGTTCCGCAATACCGCCAGAGACTATCGCAGGAATTGCAGCTGCAAACGTCAGTAAGAAGAAGAATTTCACTAGCTCATAACCATTACCTTGCGATAAGGTTTGCGCGTCAGCAAAAAAGTTTGCGCCATAAGCGACCCAGTATCCAATAAAAAAATAAGCAATAGCGGAAATACCAAAGTCAGCCAGTATTTTTACTAGTGCGTTAACCTGATTCTTTTGGCGCACCGTTCCTACTTCGAGAAACGCAAAACCCGCATGCATCAAAAAAACCATAATTGCGCCAAGTAATAAAAATAATGTATCGGAACTCTGTGTTAGCGTCTGTACAGCTCCATGTACCTGGCTAGCAGTTACACTCATTGTCGGTTATCTCCGTGTTATTTAACGCACTTATCCTGTGCTCTGGTGCTTGTCCTCACCTATTTGGTGAATTCAAATATAAGTAACCGGAATACGCAATTAATATTCCAACTGTTAATAAATGGGGCGCCTTTAGTTAACACCTTGTTTTGGCGTGGAATTGATAAGGTTAGCAGCATCAATTGTGGTAAACACAATATAGCAAGGCGCACAATCGTGGTGACACTGCACTAGTATGACGCACACAATTGGTGCAATGAAGAGCATGGAATGAATAGAATAAGAAAAGGCTTCCGAAGAAGCCTTTAAAATTACAGGTTTGGACCCGTTGACGGTCGATGTGGTTGGTTTTGTTTAAGTTGCTGCATACCTTGGAACATGCGCATAAACCAAACAAGAATCGCCAGGATGGCAAATACACCACCCACTACCGGTATTGCATAAGCAATTTTGTCCAGCCAAGTGTTGTGGAACCAGTAACGTTCAATACCCGCTAATACGCCGTTGGTCGTCGCCACCGTGACAATTAATACCACGAAGAAGGTCAAGTACAGGAAGAATGTACGAATCAATCCATAGTAGTGTGAATTGATAATGTCACCATCTTCATTCTTGTCCAAACGATAACCTGCATAAATGATTGCGATCACGCCTGAAATAAGAAAGGTAAAAGGCGTAAAGCAACTTAGAATGTACGCAACCCAAATACCGTTATGAGGTTTGTTCATCAGCTTTCACTCCTTTTGACACTGTTTCGCCTGGCTTGCCTTCTCCCATAGCTTCTTGAGCTTTCACTTCTTCATACCAAAGATCGTGGTGCTCTTTCGCCCATGTTTCATCCACTTCACCCGTTACCATGCCTTCTAACGCCCCTTCCATACCGAATAGACCAATATAGATGTGGAAAATGAAGCCACAGATCAGAATCAACGCTGAAAGCATGTGAACAAGGTTAGATATTTCCATGTCGCGGCGAGTTTGACCAAAGATTGGAAAATCCAAGATCAAACCACTTACTGCAGCAATAGCACCAAAGCTAATCAATAACCAGTAAATCGCTTTCTCACCACCATTTGAGAAACCTGCTGATGGATGGGTACCTTTATGTTTACCAACCATTCCACCCATTTTCATGAACCAACGTACGTCAGTCATATTAGGGATAGATTTGCGCCACCACTTAAGAAGAACCAAAGTGAGTAATACAAAGAACAGCGGTCCCATGTAATTGTGGTACTGCTTAGCCAGCATAATCACAAAGCCCCAGAAATCATCTGGCACATAAGGTTTTAAAAAGTGCTTACCATAGACAAGCATCAAACCACTAAACGCAAGGGTTAAAAATGTAAACGCCATACTCCAGTGAAGAGCGCGATCTAATCGCGACCAGCGTTTGATTTTTTTACCTGTGCGTGGCTTGCTCAGCATCAGCGGACCAACGAACACATACGCCATGATTACCATCGCGATACTGCCGAAGATTGCTACTGCACCAGCCGGAGACATCCATTTCTCTTTTAGTACAAACCAAGTTTCACCAGGTGTACTAATTAAAACACCATGCTCTGGGAACTTAGACGTTGTATAGCCAGACTCACCTTCACGTACATCTTTCCAGAATTGCGTTCCAGCTAACTGTGCCATCTCTTTCTGCGCTACTGGCGTTGACTCTTGTGCTGCCGTAGGCAGTGAAAGAGTCATCACCAGTGCTGCCAACAAAGGCAGCACTGCAAGAGAGAGACGTTTAAACAGATGTGTCATATCTCTCTCCAAACTTAACTTTTTGTCGCATCGTAAGAAAGATCGTTGCCGTCTGTCCAACCCGCGTTTTTCGCACCACGTTCAACCACACGCTGACGGAAGACATCTGAAATTTTCGCAGCATCTCCCGCAAGTAGTGCTTTAGTTGAACATAGTGAAGCACACATCGGCAACTTACCTTCAGCAATACGGTTAGAGCCGTATAGTGCGCGTTCTTTTTCAGAACCCGGTTCAGTGTTTGGACCACCTGCACAGAAAGTACATTTGTCCATTTTACCTCGTTCACCAAACGCTTCTTGTTTAGGGAACTGAGGCGCACCAAATGGGCAAGCGAATAGGCAGTAACCACAACCGATACAAAGATCTTTATTGTGCAATACGATGCCATCTTCAGTGTGTTCAAAACAGTCTGCCGGACAAACCGCCATACAAGGCGCATCTGTACAATGCATACATGCTACAGAGATTGAGTTTTCACCTGGCTCACCATCGTTAAGGGTAACAACACGACGACGTTGGATACCCCATGGCACAGCTTCAGTATTTGCATTTTTACATGCCGTGACACAGCCGTTACATTCGATACAACGTTTAGTGTCACAAAGGAATTTCATTTTAGCCATTTTTGGAATCCTTACGCTTTGCGAATATTACAGAGAGTCACTTTTGTTTCTTGCATTAAAGTAACAGGGTCATAACCGTAAGTAGTCGCAGTGTTTGCCGCCTCACCTAAAACATAAGGTGCTGAACCTTCAGGATATTTATCCAACAGGCTCTCACCTTCAAACTTACCACCGAAGTGGAATGGTAAGAATGCAAGACCAGGCATAACACGAGGTGTCACCATCGCTTTCACTTTGATTCGACCTTTTTCTGCACCTTCCACCCAAACATCATCGCCATCTTTGATGCCAAGGTCATTTGCGTCTTTAAGGTTAATTTCAACAAACATCTCTTGTTGAAGCTCTGCAAGCCAAGGATTCGAACGAGTCTCTTCACCACCACCTTCGTACTCAACCAAACGTCCAGAGGTTAGGATAATCGGGTATTCTTTCGATTTATCTTGATCTTGAATTGATTTGTACATAGTTGGTAGACGGAAAATCGCTTCTTTGTCGTCCCACGTTGCGTATTCTTTGAGAAGATCGCGACGCGGTGTGTACAGTGGTTCACGATGCAGTGGTACACGGTCTGGGAATGTCCAAACAACGGCACGTGCTTTTGCGTTACCAAATGGAATACAACCATGCTTAATCGCTACGCGTTGAATGCCACCAGAAAGGTCGGTCTTCCAGTTTTTACCTTCCGCAGAAGCTTTCTCTTCTGCAGTTAGGTCATCCCACCAACCTAGTTGTTTTAGTAACTTGTCTGAGAATTCAGGGTAACCATCTTCGATCTCACAGCCTTTTGAATAACTGTCGACAGCCAAGAGACTTTGACCTTCAAACTCAACACCGAAACGTGTACGGAAGTTACCGCCACCCTCTGCAACCGTCTTCGACGTATCGTAAAGAATGTGTGTACCTGGGTGTTTCATCTCAGGCGTACCCCAACATGGCCAAGGCAGTCCGTAAGTTTCACCATTCGCAGGGCCACCAACAGCTTCAAGGGTAGTGAAGTCGAATGTATGCCAGTTTTGTTGGTGCTCTTTCAAGCGCTCTGGGCTTTGACCTGTGTAACCGATAGTCCACATACCTTTGTTGAATTCACGGGTAATGTCTTCGATAACTGGTTGGTTGTTCTCAACTTTAATATTCTTAAACAACTGCTCAGAAATACCTAGCTTTTGAGAAAGCAAGTACATGATTTCATGGTCAGGCTTTGAATCAAACAGCGGTTGGATAACCTGATCGCGCCATTGAATTGAGCGGTTTGAAGCCGTTACACTACCGTGCGTTTCAAACTGAGTCGTCGCTGGAAGCAAATAAACGCCGTCTGTACGATCGTTCATTACCGCCGCAACCGTTGGGTATGGGTCAACAACAACCATCATATCCAATTTCTGCATCGCTTTTTTCATCTCAGGACCACGGGTCTGAGAGTTCACTGCGTGACCCCAATAGAACATGGCACGAATGTTTTCGCGTTGACGGATCTTGTCTTTATCTTCAAGAACGCCATCTACCCAACGAGATACAGGAATACCTGCGCTGTGCATTGGTTTTTGACCGCCGTACTCATTGTTGTCGAAACGGTTTTGCACCCAATCAAAATCGAGTCCCCAAACTTTAGACCAGTGGCGCCATGCACCTTCAGATAGACCGTAGTAACCTGGAAGCGTGTCAGAAAGTACGCCAAGGTCAGTTGCGCCTTGTACGTTATCGTGACCACGGAAAATGTTTGCACCGCCGCCTGATTTACCCATGTTACCCAGCGCAAGCTCAAGTACACAGTAAGCACGTGTATTATTGTTACCTGTTGTATGCTGAGTACCACCCATACACCAAACGACGCAACCAGGGCGGTTTTCAGAAAGCAGTTTCGCAGTTTGATAAACTTCAGATTCTGCGATACCAGTTACACGTTCAACTTCTGCTGGGTTCCATTTTGCCACTTCTACTCGGATTTCATCCATGCCGAATACGCGTTGGTGAATAAACTGTTTATCTTCCCAGTTATTTGCAAATACATGCCATAGTACGCCCCAGATGAACGCAACGTCAGTACCTGGGCGCAAAGAAACATAGTGATCGGCTTTCGCAGCAGTACGCGTACGACGAGGATCCGCAACAACGATCTTACAACCGTTTTTCTCTTTCGCAATTAAGATATGCTGCATTGCAACTGGGTGTGCTTCTGCTGGGTTCGAACCGATAAACAGCATCGATTTACAGTTGTGCATATCATTGAATGAGTTTGTCATCGCACCGTAACCCCAAGTGTTTGCAACACCGGCTACTGTGGTTGAGTGACAGATACGCGCTTGGTGGTCAACGTTGTTAGTGCCCCAAAGCGACGCCATTTTACGATACAGGTAAGCCTGTTCGTTATTGTGCTTTGCACTACCAAGGAAGAAAACTGAGTCAGGACCTGATTCTTCACGAATCTTAAGTGCTTGCTGGCTGATCTCGTCTAATGCTTGTTCCCAAGAAAGCTTCTTCCACTTACCGTTTTCAAGCTTCATTGGGTATTTTAGGCGACGTTCACCATGACCGTGCTCGCGCAATGCTGCGCCTTTTGCACAGTGACCACCAGCGTTAAACGGGTGATCAAAAGCAGGCTCTTGATCTGTCCACACACCATTTTGAACTTCAGCATAAACACCACAACCTACTGAACAGTGTGAACAGATAGTACGTTTCTGTTCAACTTCTGCTGCTGGATCGACCGTTTTAGCTTCAGCCTTTTTCATCATACCTGGTGCAAATAGACTTGCGCCAACTACCGCGCCACCAGCCGCTAATGAAGAGTTCTTCATGAACGTACGGCGTGATACACCAAGTTGATTTTGCTCTTTGCTCACCGAATCGGAGCGTTTTACTAATTTCATGCGCTAAGCTCCAAATTACAATGAGTCGTAATAATCGCGAACATGCTGAGTTTCACGATAGCCGGTCTTCTTTACGTCAGATTTAATTTCTGCAGTTTCTGCTGCGGTTGCCACTTTGGTTGTACCCGCGACAACTGCACCAGCTACGGCAGCGGTGGTTAAGCCTTTCAGGAGATCCCTGCGGCTCGTATTAATTTCATTATTATCTTTCATTATTGCTTCCTTACCCTCAGGTAGTTTTTTTGGAGGCTTAACGCCCCTCTTATCGATGTTATTACTCGTACTCAGTTACGTTTTTCACATCAATTTTCAAATGTGGTTTGCTCTTAGTGTTCTCGCTAAATTGCACTTGCTCTAGCGAGCCAAAGGCGCGTAATAGCATTGCAACAGAACGATAAAAATTAGCGCTATTCGCCGCTTCGACTTGTTGCGAAAACGGTTCGTACCAAGGCGCAATGTGCTTATTGAAAAATGCTTGCTGAAGCCCAAACTCTTCTTCAGTCAACATTGCCATTACTTCGCATAGTGCTGAAATATGATCTTCTGGCTCTTTAACTTCCTCTTCACGCTCAATACCAAGCAGCTTTAGATCATGACGAATATCCGCTAATGGTTTTTCCATTAACGAACCAGTCATATGCCAAGAACCAAATAGAACCGCTTCGCCACGACCGATACCTATAAACAGATTTTGGTATTCGTCTTCTAACGCTTCACGATCCGAGTTTTGCGCCGCTTGCTGCAGCGCAAACCAAGCTTTTTGCATTGCGCTTTCGCTTGTTTCAATTTCTAGTTCAGCAAGAAATGCCACCAATTCTTGAGATGGTGGTTGGCGAAATAGTGAAGCCAATAGTAAGTAGATATCTTGGCGTAGTGTTGCTTGTTCGTTGTTATTTTCCACACCCTACTCCTAATATTTCAGTTGTGTTGTTGGGTCGTCAGCCATTGCTTCAAACATATCAATCACACGGCAGTCTTCGCACATCGCGATACGACCTATAGCCGCTTCATCAGAAAAGTGGGAATGCCCACGTAATTTAGATTGCAACATATCGATCATAGACTGCGGTGCGAATGGTTTGTGGCAACGGGTACATTCCGCTGCTTTCTCTTGATGAATAATAGTCGCTTTTTGACGAGACTCTTGATCCCAGTTCATTCGTGGCGTTAACGTCAGTACGTTTTCAGGGCACGCTTTCACACATAAGCCACATTGAATACAGTCTTGTTCAACAAATTGAAGCGAAGGTGATTGCCCATCGGTATGCAATGCTCGTGTCGGACAAACCGATACACAGCTCATGCATAACGTACAATCTTTACTTTCACACTCAACGCTGCCGTATGGCGCGCTAGTTGAAAGCTCAACAATGTTCTCTACCGGAATACGTGAAATGGCCAGTGCATCAAGCGCAGTAAATAAACGTTGGCGCTTGTTGCCTTCTAGATCACCTAAAGCCAGATCAAATGAATCGGTGCATAAGGTTGGAGGACCTTCACGCAGTGATTCTAGGTATAGAATGTCAATACACTCTTTTTGAATACCCAGTTGACCAAGTAATTCTTGCGCAATTGCCACTTCGTTATTCAAAATACGAATAATCGTTGGCGGCATGAAACGACTAGCAGCAAACATCACTTGCGTTGCGCCATTAACCAGCGCTGCAAACCAAGTATCGATACCAACAGAAGGCAATTCTTCAACGACAACAGGAATCACGTTGTCAGGCAGTGCTTTAAGCGCCATTACGTTGTAACTTTCATGGCGAGAACTACAAATAAGAACGATTGGATCAAGTCCACCCGCTTTCTCATAGTTAGCAAGCGTACGTTCAATAAATTTTTGCGTCTCTTGTGGGTTTGGTAGTGCGTAATGAATCGCTTCAGTAGGACAAGCTGTCGCGCAAGTACCTACGCCTTGGCAAAGGTACGGGTTAATTTCGATGCGGTGACCCGTATCGTCGCTGCCTTGGCTTGAGAGTGCACCAGCTGGGCAGGCGTCAACACAACGCTCACAACCTTTTACGCCGCGAGAGCTGTGCGCGCAAAGATCCGTATCTAGGCGGAAAAATTTAGGTTTATCAAATGTCCCCATCAACGTTGGAATCTCTTCCAATGCATCCGCCAGTTTTGGATAACCACGACCGACTGGGTAATAACCAGGAACGGGAACTTCTTCAGTCATACAACTGTTTAGGCAAAGATCGAGCACGACATCGAAACAATCATGTCCGATTGCGACTTCAGCTAAATTACTGCGTAGTAATTTGTTCTCAATTTGAACTTCAAATGCGCCAAGAAAACCAGAAACTTCAACCGAATTCGCGAAATACAATTTGGCATGTGTGCCCTTCTCACCATCTGTTGATAGCAAGGTTAAGCTTTTCATTTGCTCTAGTTGTTGTGCCGCACTTTCTATAATTGCCGTAGGACCAACAATTAAAGTATGACCGCCACTTTCATAGCTTACTGTAGGTGGGATTAAATTGGTTAATTCAACGGTGTTCTCAAACGCGTAAAGTCTTGCCTTAGCGTTATTTGATGTTGCTTCTTGTAGTAATTGTTTAAGCATTGCTCTATTCCAGGTTGCAACCGGATATTTGACTGCTTAAATAGCTGCAAATGTCATACCAACTTTTATATCCTTTAAAATCATAATCTTAGCGCAGAATAATGATGTCAGATAATACAAAAAAACCGGATGAGACATTTTGTCCCAACCGGTAACTTGTTGATATAGTCAAAATGTACCTAATTATTGTGTGGTATATTTTGTCTCACCTTCATTGTTCTCTTCATCACTGGCGAAATCCCCTGCCGCTAGCTGATCTCCATCATCAGTTTGATTCACAACAGCTTCCGTTTCTTCTACTTGATTTAGTTGCGAATCATCTTGTTGTTCTTGAATAACTTCATCGTGTGGCTCTTTACTTGTCGCAGCAACGGCGTTTGATTCAGACTCTTCTGGCTTATCTTTCACCCATTCACGTAGAGTTTCAGCCACACTTTGAGAGAGCGTTTTCAAATTACTGTAATCTTCATCGTAATCATCTAAACCATCACGAACATTAAACTCTTGCGACAAAAATAGTTTTCTCAACGCCGCTTTCTTAATGCTTTGCTCTACATCTGAAGTTAGGAGGTTGGCTATCGACATCTCTTCAGGTTGCTCTAAAGTACTCGTTGCTTGCGCATCTGGCTCTTGTAGCGATGGTTCAGATTGTTCTAAGTCAGCAGCATCCGTTACTGGATGGGTTTGTTCATCCACCAATATTGGCGTCGGCTCTTCCGTAACTGGCTGAGTGTCAGTATTTAAAACTTCGTGAGCTTTTTCATCAAGCTTACGTTTAGACCAGCGGCTTATAAAACTAGTTACCATTTGATCTGCCCGCTCCTTTGCGTTTCTTACGTCTCGTTTCTAATAACTCACCATGCCGTCCAATATAGGCTTCCATCCATGCTTGAACGGCCATTGGCATGTCATCAGAAAGCACTAAATACTCACCATCCATAAAGCGTGATGCGACACTTTGTGATGCTGTTAGTGTGACTATTTTCGCGCTTTCATCACCATCAAACGTGTCTAACACTAAGAAAAGTTTAGGCTGTTGCGAGCTTAAATTAAAGCGATAGTCGGTGCGTTCATCTTTATGCAGTTGTAAAAGCGTCAGTGTGTCGCTTTGCTGTTCTGGCTTTAGGTTGAAACCAGATAATTGTTGCTGAATGGTGGTCCACTTCCCAGCTGAAACTTCATTTGCTGTCAGCTTACATTCAATTGGCCAAAGCTCTTCTGTTTTCTCAAGCGTTATAATAGACATAGTTCACCATGCTTTTTCATTTTGTCTAATTCTAAGCAATATTCATTCCCAAACCTACATATCACTCGGTTTAGGAACAGTTATTGCTTAATTGATGTATGATAAACACACTCGACTCAGCAAACTTTGCTCAAACTTATCTAACACAATGTTGAGCTGCAACATATAGGAACGAACGTGGTTAAACCAAATATAATCAAAACCAGTGAGAATCCACTACAAACTATCGAAGTCGAAGTCTATGACGAGTATGGCGAGAAACTTGTAAAAGAGGTCGCTTGTGAACGCCCTCTTACCGTTATGCTCAACTGGAAAGAAGTTGTTACGCTAATGACTCTTGGTTCACGACCAGAAGCATTAGTACTAGGCTATTTAAAGAACCAAAGCTTCCTATCCGATCCTAGTGCTATTGAATCGGTGATTATTGATTGGGAAACCAGCACCGCTGCAGTGGTGACTAAAGAAAATACCGAGCACATTGAAAGTGCGCTAAAAAAGAAAACGGTCACCTCAGGGTGTGGTCAAGGCACCATGTACGGTAATGTAATGAAGCAACTTGAAAACTATCAAGTTCCGCAGACGCCAATTAAGCAATCGGAGATTTACACTGCACTTGAAGCGTTAACCCACTACAACGATACCTACAAAAAAGCCGGCGCCGTTCATGGCTGCGCAGTATGTAAAGGCAATCAAGTACTTTCCTTTGTTGAAGATGTTGGTCGCCATAATGCAGTTGACACACTGGCTGGCGAAATGTGGCTTAATGAAGAATCAGGCGCAGATAAGATTTTCTATACCACAGGACGCCTAACATCAGAAATGGTGATTAAAGTTGCTCAAATGGGTATACCAGTGTTGCTCTCCCGCTCCGGCGTGACACAAATGGGATTAGATCTAGCGAAAAAGTTTGGTATTACGACCATTGCTCGGGCCAAAGGCTTACGTTTCCAAGTATTTACTGGTGCAGAGAAAATTACCTTTGATGTCAAAGGCGAACAAGCCAAATAACCTTCAAGCCCCTAGTTTATTAGGGGCTTTTATTTTACACTTTTGTTGCAAAAACCCTTCCTAATGCTATTAGTTTAATATTCGCGCTTACAAAGTCATCGCATCTTTGGTGTGACCAATAATAATTGATAATGCGCTAATTAACGTCAGTCTCTAGGGAGATAACTATGTCTCAAGCAAACTCGTTTGAAAATACTACTCGTCGCAATATTTTCAATGGCATCAGTATACGAGCAAAACTATTTTCAATTAACGCAATACTTCTTATTGGGATCATCAGTTACGCTCTGTTCGAACACCATAGCCTTAGCAATATGGATGAACTTAAACTGGTATCGATCGAGAATACCAAGGCGGAAATCGATTTACTGATGCTAAGACGACATGAGAAAGACTATCTCGCTAGGCAAGAGAGCAAGTATCAAACGCGTTTTGGGCAAACATACACTGAATTATCTAATAGACTCACCAGCCTTGAGCTGCGTATAAAAAACCATGACCTGCCTTTAGATGGGCGTATTAACGTAATCATGGATACTCTAAGTCAGTACAAGCAAAGGTTTGATCAGTTGGTGTCGCAAATCGAATTGATTGACTCAAACAACAACCGTCAATCTTTAACCGCTCAACTGACTCAAAGTCGATTGGTGCTGCGTGAGCAAATAATAAACCTAGACAACCTAGAAGCAAAGGTTGCGCTGTCTGAGTTAATAGAACAAGACTTTCATTACTTAGCCTATCCATCCAAACAAACTGAGCTAACTCTTTCGGAATCACTACAGAACTTCTACCAACAATTTGCCTACCAGCCTTCATTACAAACATCATTTAACCTTTACCAAGGTGCGCTAGTGAATCTATTTGAAGCGAACAACACTCTTGGTTTATCGCCAACTCAAGGTTTACGAGGCGATTTACGCAGTACTGTTCATCAAACCGAACAAGAGCTGAAAGACTTACAAAGCGAGATAGAGTCGGTCATTATTGCGGCCTCTGAGCAAGTGGAAATGCAGTTACATATTTTTGGTGCCGTCTTAGCTGGTCTTTTATCCGGATTATTGATGCTGATTGGACATAGCATCATTAGTCGCATTAAAAGTATTAATGCGATGATGCATGATATAGCCAGTGGCAATGGAGATCTTACCGTGAGAATGAACGCGACAGGTAACGATGAACTTGCACAACTTGCCCATTCGTTTGATACCTTTACTTCCAAATTACACAGTTTAATTAAAGACGTGGCTTCAGCTAGAAATGTTCTCGATGAAAGTTCATCGTTGAGTACCCTATCGGCCAACAAGAGTATGAACAACGCAGAACAGCAAAAAATCGAATCAGAAAACGTGGCTACCGCAGTCAACCAACTGGTGCAAACTAGCCATGAAATCACCTCCAACATTGAGCACGCCGCAGTCAGTGCATCAAATATGAAAGATTCCTCGCAACTGGCAAGAGATATTACTCACCAAGCAAGTTCTAACATGCAAACACTCGCTTTAGACATTGCCAATTCACAGCGCTTAATTGAGCAACTCGAAGAGCAAAGTCATCAAATAAACTCAGTGGTTTCGACCATTCAAGGAATTGCTGAACAAACTAACCTGCTCGCGCTTAATGCCGCGATTGAAGCAGCAAGAGCTGGAGAGCATGGACGAGGGTTCGCAGTGGTTGCAGATGAGGTTCGCGACCTTTCAATGAAGACCGACAATTCAACACGACAAATTGAAACAACTATTACTAATTTATCTAGCCAGATCCAAACGACCGTTGAGATTATGGCAACAAGCCAACAACAAGCACAAGCCACTAAACAAAACACATTACAAGTTGTAGACGCGATCGACGCCGTCAATCTGCAAATTGAAGAACTATTTAATATGAATGCACAAATTGCAACAGCGTCGGAAGAGCAGTCGGTGGTTTCGAACGATATTGATAGGAACATTACTCATATTGCTTCGTTAGCGAGTGATACCTATCTAGAGGTACAAGAATCAGTCAGGTATAGCGAGCAAGTCAGTGAAGTAAATAACAAGCTTGATTCGCTAGTAGCCCAATTCCGTTATTAAACGTTGTTACTCGGTTGACAAGAATAGCAGGCAAAAAAAACGGGCTCATCATAAGCCCGTTCTCTAATTCAAATTTGCAGATTAACCGTCGATGCCACGTGCTCGTAGGAACTCAGCATAGGTGCCACGGAAATCATTGATCTTACCGTCACGAATTTCCAATACACGTGTTGCCAAAGAGTCTACGAAGATACGGTCATGCGATACGAAGAACAGTGTACCTTTGTATTGCTCAAGTGCCGTGTTTAATGACTCAATCGATTCCATATCCATGTGGTTGGTTGGCTCATCCATCAATAGCATGTTTGGTTTATGCATCATGATTTTGCCAAGCAACATACGACCTTGCTCACCACCAGACAATACTTTTACTGACTTTTTGATGTCATCTTGGGAGAAAAGCATACGACCTAGGAAGCTGCGAAGTACTTGCTCGTCATCGCCTTCTTGACGCCATTGCGCCATCCAATCCATCAGGTTCATATCTTCTTCAAAATCATGTGCATGATCTTGAGCATAATAACCAATGTTTGAGTTTTCAGACCACTTGTAATGACCCGTACGCGGCTCTAGTACACCAGCAAGAGTATTCAGTAGTGTCGTTTTACCTACACCGTTCTCACCGATAATTGCAACGCGCTCGCCCACTTCGAAGATAGCATTGAAATCTGAAAACAGATCGTTTTCAAAACCTTGGCTTAGGTTTTCAACTTCTAATGCGTTACGGAACAACTCTTTAGATTGTTCAAAACGAATAAATGGGTTTTGACGGCTTGATGCTTTCACTTCATCAAGCTTAATTTTATCGATTTGCTTAGCACGTGACGTCGCTTGCTTCGCTTTTGATGCGTTTGCAGAGAAACGAGCAACGAAAGTTTGCAGCTCAGCGATTTGCGCTTTCTTCTTCGCGTTGTCAGACAACAGACGCTCACGTGACTGGCTTGCCGCCGTCATGTACTCATCGTAGTTACCCGGGAATAGAC
>ERZ794982.148-NODE-148-length-22268-cov-5.144600_pt1 | contig 22268 bp, 19 predicted proteins | sample MGYA00433071_ERZ794982 | MGnify/ENA primary metagenome ERZ794982 (study PRJEB30140, sample SAMN00862574) | bioreactor metagenome | study: EMG produced TPA metagenomics assembly of the Bioreactor inoculated with sediment Metagenome (bioreactor metagenome)...
AATCATCGCAGAGAAGCTAAAACTGCGTCATGAAATTGCACGCATGCTCGGCTTTAGCACTTACAGTGAAAAATCACTAGCAACCAAAATGGCAGAAACGCCAGAGCAAGTGCTTGGGTTCCTAAATGACCTAGCAACCAAAGCGAAGCCGCAAGGTGAGCGTGAAGTTGAAGAGCTGCGTCAGTTTGCGAAGAGTGAGTGCGGTGTAGAAGAGCTAAACCTGTGGGATATCGCTTACTACAGCGAAAAGCAAAAGCAGAATCTATTCCAAATTTCTGATGAAGAGCTACGCCCTTATTTCCCTGAAGAAAAAGCGGTCAGTGGTCTGTTTGAAGTACTTAATCGTGTCTTCGGTATGCAAGTGACAGAGCGCCAAGGTATTGATACTTGGCATGAGTCAGTGCGCTTCTTCGATATCTTTGATGGCGAAAACACGCTACGTGGCAGCTTCTATTTAGATTTATACGCCCGTGAACATAAACGTGGTGGCGCGTGGATGGATGACTGTCGTGGCCGTCGCATTACTCAATCTGGTGAGTTACAAACCCCCGTTGCGTACCTAACATGTAACTTCAATAAGCCAGTAGGTAACAAACCAGCGCTGTTTACCCATGATGAAGTGGTAACACTGTTCCACGAGTTTGGTCACGGTATTCACCATATGCTGACTCAAGTGGACGCGGGTGCCGTTTCTGGTATTAACGGCGTGCCTTGGGATGCAGTTGAGCTACCAAGCCAGTTCCTAGAAAACTGGTGCTGGGAAGAAGAGGCATTGGCATTTATCTCTGGTCACTACGAAACCGGTGAGCCACTGCCAAAAGAGATGCTTGATAAAATGCTTGCAGCGAAAAACTTCCAATCAGCGATGTTTATTTTGCGTCAGCTTGAGTTTGGATTGTTCGATTTCACCCTGCATACAGAATACGATCCTGAAGTGGGACCTCGCGTATTAGATACGCTAGCAGAGGTGAAAGCCAAAGTAGCGGTATTGCCAGGTTTAGAATGGAACCGTTTCTCGCACAGCTTTAGCCATATTTTTGCTGGTGGATACAGCGCGGGTTACTACAGCTACTTATGGGCAGAGCTACTCTCTTCAGATGCATTCTCACGTTTCGAAGAAGAGGGTATCTTCAACAAAGAAACCGGCGCCAGTTTCCTGAATAACATCTTAGAGATGGGTGGCAGTGAAGAACCAATGGAGCTGTTTAAACGCTTTAGAGGTCGTGAGCCACAGATTGATGCTCTATTGCGTCATTCAGGCATCATCGCTTAACCCTGCCTATTTGGTGTTGCTACGTTGTTGTCCTGCGCTCGCAAATCTCATCACATAGTTTGTCTATGTGATGAGGCTTTGCTCTTTGGTCGCCTAGTAGCAACGCCAACTAGTTTGGGTAAGTGTTGGGTAATATGTTCTGCGTTGTGGTGGTAGCTTTGCTTTGAGAATGGTTCACTATGCTCCTAGATAGCTCCAACTTTGCTGCCTAGCAGAAACTCTCAACTACTTTGAGAATTGAGTTTAGATACGAACAAAAGCCTTCCGTTTGGAAGGCTTTTTGCTATGTGGGGTATTTGGTTTTTGGGGGGTTAGCTTTGCAGTTTGCTTTTAATTAGCTTATCGGCAGAGATTGGTCCCGGTCCCCACACGATGACGATGAGGATCATCAAGCCCCATAATTGGTGGTCATAAAAGCCTTGTTCCCATAAAACAGGGTAAGAGACAACGGCGATGATATTAAACACAAATAAGATAGCCGCCATGGGGCGAGTGAATAACCCGAGCGCGAGGAATATAGGTAAAATCAGCTCTGCGGCAGTACCCATGTAAGCCGCAAGCTCCCATGGTAGTAACGGAACTTGGTATTCCAGTTCAAACAAATACAACGTGCTGTCCCAAGTGGCAATTTTTACCAAACCAGAGTTGAAGAAAACCCAAGCAACCCATAAACGACAAAATAGAAGCAGTAGCGGTACGAACATACATTGCAGTTTGCCTATCAGGTCATCATAGCTCTCAATCATGTTTTTTGTTGTCATGGTTATCTCCTAAATACTATTCGCTTGCCAATTGAGCTGGTAACGAAAATCCAGCAAGTAAATTGAGTTCGATGATTTTATTTAGCGCGCTGAGGTATTGTGGTTCTATGGCACCGAGTGTGAGCTGTTGGCGGAAACCATCAAGTAATTGATAGCTATGTTTATCCAGCGCCAAGCTCCAAACCTCTCCTGATTCATTACAAGCACAGACCCCTTGCTGAGCTTGTTGAATATCCAAACTTGAGAGTTGTTCATCGTGATGGTTTATTGCTTGTTGTAACGCATAGATGGCAAAAGGACTGGTAAGCAATACGACATCAGGGTGTAGGTGAAAGCAAATATTAGCGTGTTGCTCTGTGGGTATTTGAGCTAAATCGGCCAAGCTGTATTGCACGGAATTATTGCGTGAAAAGAGCTGTTGGCTAACATCAATGGCCCACTCAAAACGCGCCACTTCCGCAATATAAGGCGCCGCTTGCATCACCGCATCAAACTGTCGCAGTGATTGGTCAAAGTGTTCACCGTAGTGAGTGACATCACCACGAGTTAAAGGCTGATTGAGTACGTGATGACGGGCAACTTGAGTAAAGCTCTCCTCCCCGAGCAGCGCTTGTACCATGGGGTAAGTAGCCTGCAAAACTTCACTTAAACTGATGATGAAGTTATTCCGATAGATTTGCATTCGTTCGTCAGCACTAAATACGTCGCTAACAATGGAACACTCTTCACCACTAGCTTGGTAGTGGAGGGCTCGGGAAAATTGATGCTGAAGATCGGCGAGATTCATGATGCCTCCCTTGCAACATTGCGCTCGATGCTATGTACAATCGCACTGGCTTTTGCTGCCTCAGACAGTAGAACGTCAGGTTCCGGAATATCCAAATCCCACTCAATTAATGTATGTCTCGCACCATGCTGAGCCACCCATGATTGAAACAACTGCCAAACTTCATCGCTGACTGGACGGCTGTGTGTATCAATCCATATTTCGCCTTTATCGAGTTGTTTTACCGTAAAGCCTGCCAAATGAATTTCATCCACGGCATCTGCAGGAATACCTTGTAAATATTGGTGCGCGGTAAAACCATGGTTAAAGGCTGAGACATGGATATTGTTAAAGTCGAGCAGTAATCGGCACTGTGTGCGTTGTTGAACCTCAGCCAGGAAGTCCCATTCAGTAATCGTAGAGTGGGTAAATTTGAGATAGCTGGATGGGTTCTCAATCAGCATTGGGCGTTTCAGTGCATCTTGTACTTCCAGTACATTACGGCAAAAAACATCCAGCGCCTCTTCGGTGTATGGCAGTGGTAGCAAATCATTAAAGTAGTGGCCACCGTTTTCACTCCAGCTTAGGTGATCAGAAACTAACATCGGCTCTATCTCATTGACTAGCGAGCCAAGTTGTTGAAGATGTTGGCGGTTAATGCGCTCAACGCTGCCAAGTGATAAACCTATTCCATGACAACTAATTTGGTATTGCTGACGAATTTTTCGTAGTTGTTGTCGAGCAATAGAATCGGGCTTGAAGTAATTCTCACTGTGGATCTCTAACCAAGAGAGTTGCGCAGGCTCGGTTAAAAAAAAATCCAAGTGTGGCTCACGTAAACCAATGCCAATAAGAGGATGTTGAGTGGTTGAAATCACAAGTAGTCCCTAATGAAGTGAAATAGATTCAAGGGCGCGCGCCGGTTGAGCAGCAGCGCGCCAAACTCATATGACGCTTACTCGGTGCTACCACCGGCAAGTTTGTCGCATAGCCCTTTAGGAACAACTACGAATGCATCTTTTTGGTTATCTTCTTTGGCTGTACCAGCACAAGAACTGGTTTTGGTTGCGCAGTCATTTTTGCCTGCTTTAGCCACGCCATAGCACTTTTCCTTTTCTGCTGCGACCGCTGGTGCTGCGGTTAGCATAGTGCCACCTAGAGCAATTAGACCAGTAATAGCCGCAGTTACAGCAAGATTAGACTTTTTCATAGTAATTTCCTCAGACTGATTTCCTTTGATTAAATTTGGCAATCTGTTCAATAGATTGCTCACTTAAAAAGATAGATAAGCGAGAGAAAAACTTTCAAAAAAAAATAGAGTACGATTATTTTGCAATAAATTGGTTACTTAATGCGCTGAAAGTTAACAATAAAAAAGTTGGAAAAAATTTATCTGAATTGTGGTCAAATCCAACATCTGTTTAGGTTATAATCAACTTTTATGTATAAATAACCAGTAGCTTAGCCATGATGGATCCCTCTTTACTCCTTGACGGTCTGAACGATAAACAACGTGAAGCCGTAGCAGCTCCGATTGAAAACTTACTTGTTCTTGCTGGAGCAGGGAGTGGTAAGACGCGTGTGCTTGTACACCGAATTGCTTGGTTGATGTCGGTAGAGCAAGCCTCGCCGTTTTCCATTATGTCGGTGACCTTTACCAATAAGGCGGCGGCAGAAATGCGTGGTCGTATTGAAGAGCTAATGATGGGCAGTTCATCTGGCATGTGGAACGGTACATTCCATGGCATTTGCCACCGAATTCTGCGCGCTCATTACTTGGATGCTAAGCTACCGGAAGATTTCCAAATCATCGATAGTGATGATCAACAACGCTTATTAAAGCGTTTGATCAAAGCGCAAAATCTTGATGAGAAGCAATGGCCAGCAAAACAAGTTTGCTGGTGGATTAATGGTAAAAAAGATGAAGGGTTACGCCCTGCACATATTGATGCTTACCATGACCCAATCACAAAAACGTATTTACAACTTTATAGCGCTTACCAAGAGACGTGTGATCGTGCTGGCTTAGTTGATTTTGCTGAAATTTTGCTACGTGCTCACGAGCTGCTGCGTGATAAAAAAGCCATTCGAGAGCATTACCAAGCGCGCTTTAAACATATTCTGGTCGACGAATTTCAAGATACCAACAACATCCAATATGCTTGGCTGCGTATGATGGCAGGCCCAGCAACCAGTGTGATGATTGTGGGTGACGATGATCAGTCAATTTATGGCTGGCGTGGTGCAAAAATAGAGAACATTGAGAAGTTTACCCTCGAGTTTCCAAGTGTGAACACTATTCGTTTGGAGCAAAACTATCGCTCAACCAAAACCATTCTAGAAGCTTCTAATACGCTGATCGCGAATAACACCGAGCGTATGGGTAAAGAGCTTTGGACGGAAGGCAATGTTGGCGAACCTATCTCAGTTTATGCTGCTTATAATGAATTGGATGAAGCTCGCTTCGCGGTAGGTAAAATTAAAGAGTGGCAAGATAAAGGTGGTGTACTCAATGACGCTGCCATGCTGTATCGCAACAACGCCCAATCACGTGTTTTGGAAGAAGCGTTGTTACAAGCGGGGCTACCTTACCGAATTTATGGTGGTATGCGATTCTTCGAGCGCCAAGAAATTCGTGATGCTTTAGGTTATCTGCGTTTAATGAATAACCGTGATAACGATGCTGCTTTCGAGCGTGTGGTGAATACCCCAACTCGTGGCTTGGGTGATAAAACCTTAGAGACTGTTCGCTTTGCTGCGCGTGACCGTGGCTGTACGTTATGGGAAGCATGTATTGCGCTGATTGATGAGCAAGTGCTGACTGGACGTGCTGCTGGTGCGTTGAGCCGTTTTATTGAATTGATTAACGCGCTTGAAGATGACACTTGTGAGATGCCACTGCATCAACAAACTGACCATACGATCAAATCTTCAGGTTTGTTTGCTATGTACGAGCAAGAGAAAGGCGAAAAGTCTAAGGCTCGTATTGAGAACTTGGAAGAATTGGTCACAGCAACTCGCCAGTTTGAGAAGCCAGAAGAAGCGGAAGAGATGAGTGAACTTACCGCATTCTTAACCCATGCAGCATTAGAAGCGGGTGAAGGGCAGGCTGATGAGTTTGAAGATGCTGTTCAGCTAATGACATTGCACAGTGCGAAAGGTCTAGAGTTCCCACTCGTCTTTATGGTCGGTGTCGAAGAGGGCATGTTCCCAAGCCAAATGTCAGCAGAAGAAGCGGGGCGCTTGGAAGAAGAGCGTCGTCTTTGCTACGTAGGCATGACGCGTGCGATGGAAAAACTCTACATCACTTATGCTGAGATGCGCCGTTTGTATGGGCAGGATAAATATCACAAGCCATCACGCTTTATTCGTGAATTACCAGAAAGCTGCTTAGATGAAGTACGTATGAAGGCGCAAGTAAGCCGCCCAACCAGCAGTGGCAGATTCAGCCAAGCTGTGGTGAAAGAAAGCTTTAATGAAACAGGCTTTACTTTAGGCTCGCGCGTTCTGCACTCGAAATTTGGTGAAGGTACCATTATTAATTTTGAGGGCAGTGGTCCACAAAGCCGAGTACAAGTCGCCTTTAATGGTGAAGGCATTAAGTGGCTCGTTACCGCTTACGCCAGATTAGAAAAGCTTTAATTAGTACTGAGATTTAAATTCAAAGGAGTGCTTCGGCGCTCCTTTTTAGCATTTGGCCTATGAGTACCCAAAAGCTTCTAGAGCTGCATACTACTTTTTTCCACGAGGGTTTTGTCGATTATTTGCTTCTTAGAATGTGGCTACTTCAAAGTAGAGGGGATTTTAGCTAGGCGGTAAATAAGTGAATCCCCTGAGCATAGTCCACTATGTGATGGGCGTGAGCGCATTTAGCAACAACGCTAAAATTTTCTCTACGCAGAAAGAAAAAGAAAAACCCCGAGGGCCAAGGCCCTTCGGGGTTATAGTCTTACTTGCAGCAATCCGGCTACTAAAGTGCTCCATGCATCAAATCCATGATAGTGTGCTGTATTCCGTCAGCGTAATCCTTTCGTCGCCATCCTAGCGGTGTCCTTGACCTTATCCTGGTCTACTAACAATCCTCGTTAGCTCTCATCACTTGATCCCTGAGCGGTGTCCATGACATCATCCTGATGTTCAGTCCTTGCCTCGTCCAGAGGTGTCCATTTCCCATCCTTAGTAGCAACCATCCTAGTTACTATTGCGTCCGTTCAATGTCCAATTTGCTATCCTTGCCGACTATTCATCCTGAATAACCGTTTCTTCTTCCTGAAGACTACCTAAATCCGTGGTAATTTCCTGTTCCGTGTCAGCATCCTTCCGACAGGTTTAATATTACGTTTTTTTCGGGCTGGAACAATTGGCGGTGGTAATTTCTCTACGCCTGAAATCGATTGTATTTTGTTCAATTTCTTTTATTACAATGACTTAAGTTGTTTAATCTCGGTTTGTCTGATCTACAATGAGAGATGTCCGCATTGTTTTGTAAGAGATCTCTTACAAGGTGGCGGGGTGATCGATGATCGACTATGACAACAGCATCACAGTGATATCTGCCAGTGAGCTTAAAAGAATAGTAAATCCAATCAAAGTGAAGACAATTCCACACGCACTATCGATATATTTGCCTGCTTTTTGCATTTTGATTTGTAACCTTGGGTTTGAAAGCAACCACGCGAGCAGTGAAAACCATAGTAGAGATAGTGCCCATAAAGTAATTAACGCGACCCCTTTACCTGTCATAGACATACCAACCGGTACTAGGCTCGACATTAAGCTGACGAAAAACACCAACGCTTTAGGGTTGAGAATATTAGTGGCAAAACCGCGCGAAAAAGCCTGGCGTTTACTGGATAGTAAATAGTTCTGTTTCTCTTGTTTTATTTCTCCATCACCTAACTTTTCACTGTAGCGGCTTTTCCATAGACCATGTAAAGCGCCGACACCGAGATAAAGTAAATAGCTTCCCCCCATTAATTGCAAAATGGCAAAGAGAGCAGGGTGCTGCTGAACTAAATAGCTGATGCCTGTTAGGCTGAGAATAGAGTGCAATAAGATGCCACATGACAACCCAAGTGCAATATAAAGACCGGTTTGTCTGCCATAACGAGCTGTGTTTTGTACAACTAAAGCAAAATCAGGTCCAGGGCTCATTAGAGCAACCCAATGAACTGAGGCGAGTGTGGCAAGGATGGTTATTTCGTTCATAACTACGTAGCTAATGCTGAATTGTTAAGTGGAGAATATCGCTATTATTCAACACGCATATTTTCAAGGCTTGTAAATTTCGATCACTCAGTGAATTTATTGTCGGTGATAAATCAAATTATGATTTGTTTTGGGGTAATACCGAAGCTAGATTTGAACGCTTTACTAAAGTGGGCTTGATCGTAAAAACCAACTCGATGAGCTACTTGCGTGGCGCTGTGACCCTCTTGAAGCAACTTCATGGCTTGCTCTAAGCGTAATCGGCTTAACCAAGCATAGGGGCTGATACCCATCTGTGCTTTGAAATGACGCTGAAATTGGGTCGGTGTTAGATCGCACAGTGTCGCTAACTGCTCTAGTCTGATCGGTTGTTCGATATTTTCCCAGATGAATTGTTTGAGTTTTTTAATTGATTGGTTACCCAGCGCTTGAGATTGGGATGTTTGACCATAGCCAAATTGATTAACCAGTAACTCAAACCCTTCTAGTGGCAAGCAATCTTTAGCCAGTTGGCTGAGGTGGCTGTTGGCTAGCAAGTTATGCAATAGGCATAGCTGGCGAAAAATAACGGGTTGATCGATAACGGTCTGACGAAAGCTGATGATTTGTTCGCGGTTGCCGCAATTGGCGAGCTCGGAGAACCAAGTTGGGTCAAGGGAAAAAACTTTGGTTTGGTAACCACTTTCTTGGGTCGAACGACCGTCGTGAAGTTCATCAGGGGGCATGATCACCACTTGTCCTTGTCCGACATAATGGCTTTTACCGTTATGGTTAAACTTTTGCTCACCTTGGGTGATTAAGCCAATATGAAAGTCGAGATGATAGTGACGTTGGAAGCTGAAATGCTGATAGCGCGCTTCGATCAAATTAATCGACTGACTAACGGTGTTGCGATAATTTGCATGGTCCATAACGAAAAAAGCTTGGTTAAAACTTCACCAAGCTTATCGCTGAACAATGGTAATGTCTTGTAAAAAACGATCAACCCTTGTTGATTGCTTGTGCTGACTTTTTGTTGCGACGGTTGTTTCGTAGACCATCAAAACTGAACACAACCAGTGCGCCCCAGATAAAGACGAAGGTTAATGCTTTATCCATCGAGAAGGCTTCACCATATACCGCCACTGCAAGTAAGAACATTAAGCTTGGACCAATATATTGGAAGAAGCCAAGTGTCGAGAGCTTTAAGCGAGTAGCTGCACTGGTAAAACATAACAGTGGCAGCGTCGTGATAATGCCAGCACTGAATAGCAATAGATTGAGTGATATCGGGTTATTGGCAAAATCTGACGTTGCTGAGTCGGCAATAAACATCAAATAAATCAGTGCGGCAGGAACTAGCACCAGAGTCTCAACAAATAACCCTGTTTGTGCACTGACGCTGACTTTTTTACGCAGCAAGCCATAAAAACCAAAGGTAAATGCCAATGCGATAGCCACTAATGGTACAGAGCCAAAAGCGATTAACTGGATCAGTACACCTGCAGCGGCTAATGCAACCGCAAACCATTGCAATTTTCTCAGCCGTTCTCCGAGAAACAGCATGCCCAATAATACGTTGATTAGCGGGTTAATATAGTAACCAAGGCTGGCATCCAACATATGATTGGCATTGACGGCCCAGATGAATATCAACCAGTTCAAGCCAATTAAAACAGCGGAAGTCGTTAGGTATAGCAGTTTGCGTTTATCAGAAAAAATGTCATAAACAGAACGCCAGTGGCGACCAAAATGGAGTAACGCAGCAAGTAAAAAAAACGACCACACAACGCGGTGGCTAAGGATTTCAAGCGCAGGGACTCCACTAAGGGACTTGAAGTATATCGGTGCAATTCCCCACATAGTGTAGGCACTGATAGCAAGCAAAACGCCTTGGCGCGATCGTTGTTGTTCTTCTTCGGTAGTCATACAAGATCACAAAATGTATTTAATAGGGACGAATTGGTCAGTATAAGATCCGGTTAAGAAAACACCTAGTAAATTGCAGTTTAATTCACCACCATTCCCCACTACAATGTGCTCCCAACCTCATTCTGAGAAAATAGAGAGAATAAATGACCTCAACATTACTTGCCCAACCAGACGAACAGGAGCTCGCTAATGCACAAAACGTGCTAGAGCATGTGTTCGGCTATCAAACATTCCGTAGCGGGCAAGAGCAGGTTATTGATTTAGCGATTGAAGGACGTGATAGCTTGGTGATAATGCCAACTGGTGGTGGTAAGTCGCTCTGTTATCAAATCCCGGCACTGGTACGTGATGGCATCACACTGGTGATCTCTCCACTTATCTCGTTGATGAAAGACCAAGTCGATCAGCTAAAAGCCAATGGCGTAGCGGCTGAGTGTATAAACTCAACCATGCCGAGAGAAGAGCTGATATCGGTGTATAACCGTATGCATTCTGGCGGGTTGAAGTTGGTCTATGTTTCTCCTGAACGCGTCTTGATGCGTGATTTCATTGAACGCTTGCAAAACATTCCGCTCAGCATGATTGCGGTAGATGAAGCGCACTGTATTTCTCAGTGGGGACACGATTTTCGCCCAGAATATGCCGCGTTAGGTCAGCTAAAGCAGCACTTTAGCCATGTACCGTTTATGGCACTAACGGCAACGGCGGATGATGCCACTCGTACTGACATCACCACTCGTTTAAACCTGAATGAACCTCATATCTATTTAGGTAGTTTTGACCGCCCTAATATTCGCTACACTTTATTGGAAAAGCACAAACCTGTTTCTCAGGTGATCCGTTACCTTGATACACAAAAAGGTAATTGCGGCATTATCTATTGCGGTAGCCGCAAGAAAGTTGAAATGCTGACGGAAAAACTGTGCAATAACCACATTCGTGCTGCTAGTTATCATGCCGGTATGGATGCGGATGAGCGTGCGTATGTTCAAGAAGCTTTTCAGCGTGATGATATTCAGATTGTGGTTGCAACCGTGGCGTTTGGTATGGGAATCAACAAGCCAAACGTGCGTTTTGTGGTGCATTTTGATATTCCACGCAACATCGAGTCTTACTATCAAGAAACGGGGCGTGCGGGGCGTGATGGTTTACCAGCAGAAGCGGTCATGCTGTATGACCCTGCTGATATTAATTGGCTACGCCGCATGTTGGATGAAAAAGATGAAGGTCCTCAAAAGCAGGTGGAAGCGCATAAGCTGAATGCGATGAGTGCTTTTGCTGAAGCGCAGACTTGTCGTCGTCAGGTCTTACTGAACTATTTTGGCGAGTATCGTGATAAGCCCTGTGGTAACTGCGATATCTGCCTCGATCCACCCAAGCATTTTGATGCCACCCAAGAAGCGCAAAAAGCCTTATCATGCGTGTATCGTGTTAATCAAAACTTCGGTATTGGTTATGTGGTTGAGGTATTGCGTGGTATGCAGAATATCCGTATCCGTGAGTATGGGCATGACAAGCTCTCTACCTATGGTTTGGGTCGCGATCATAGCCACGATTATTGGGTGAGTATTTTCCGTCAGTTAATTCATAAAGGTATGCTGTTTCAAAATATCACTCGCAACTCTACCTTGCAGTTAACTGAAGAGGCTCGCCCACTATTACGTGGTGACATGGCGCTAGAACTTGCTGTACCTCGTTTAGATACCGCAGTACGAGCGGCGAAATCAGATAAGTTGTCGAGCAAAAGTTACGATAAGAAACTATTCGCCAAACTTCGCAAGCTGCGTAAGTCGATTGCTGACGAAGATGGGTTACCACCATACGTTGTGTTTAGCGATGCTACTTTGATTGATATGGCAGAAATTTTGCCTACTTCCTATGGTGAGATGTTAGCGGTGAATGGTGTCGGTCAGCGTAAGCTAGAGAAGTATGCCGATTCATTCTTAGATTTAATCCAGGAGCACATAACCCAACATGGCTAATCAAAAAAAGGAATTTGGCTTGATTGAGTATCAAGCCGATCAAGGAAGAATCATCATTGCCGCGCCAAGCTTCGATTTTGACACTTTCCCATTATTGGGCGATCGTTTATTGGCTACCTTGTCAGCGAGTGCTGTAGAAAAGCAGTGTGATGCTGATATTCATTCATGGTTGATAGACTTTGAAGGTTGTCAGCTATTTCTCAAAGCTGAGCATTACAGTGAGAGTATTTGGTTTGAATCGTTAGCTGGTAGTAAAAACACTGAAGAACTTGATTATTTAGCGACTCTTTTTGCCGCAGGTTTTGACTTGATCCAAGCATAATGAAAACAATAGCGAGATGAAAAGCATCTTGCAGCGCAAGTTGGTTAATGTATAATCGCCCGCCTTGCATGATTGCAGCGCTTAAATGCTCAATATGCACATTTTTATTTTAATATTATTGGTAAGAATTTTTTAGACTTCTGATGGTTCGCTTGTCGACCGTGAGTGGGTTGAATTAATTCGATTTGGGTTCCCTCACCCCCAAACCAAACTAAAAAGGTATCGCATGAGTAACTTTACCCCTGCGCAGCAGCGCAACGCCCTTATCTATCTAGTTCTATTTCACTTGATCATCATTGCATCAAGTAACTACCTAGTGCAGCTTCCATTTACCATCATGGGTCTTCATACCACATGGGGTGCATTCACCTTCCCATTTATTTTCCTAGCTACCGATCTAACAGTGCGTATTTTTGGCGCTCAGATGGCTCGTAAAATCATTTTTCTGGTGATGCTTCCAGCTTTAGCGGTGTCGTACTTCTTATCCGTGGTGTTTTTTGAAGGTCAGTACCAAGGTTTTGCACAACTCGGTGAATTTAACTTGTTCGTGGCTCGTATCGCGGCAGCAAGCTTTATGGCTTACTTGCTTGGTCAGATCATGGATGTGCATGTATTTAACCGCTTACGTCAAATGAAACAATGGTGGGTTGCACCAACGTGTTCAACACTGTTTGGTAACGCATTAGATACGATAGCCTTCTTTGCGATTGCTTTCTATCAAAGTCCAGATCCATTTATGGCTGAGCATTGGACTGAAATTGCGTTGGTTGATTACGGTTTTAAACTGGTGATAAGCCTTGGCTTGTTTGTACCAATGTACGGCGTGCTGCTTAACTATCTAGTGAAAAAACTTACAGTAAACAATCCTGATTTTAAAATAGTGGGCGCTAATTAAATTGCGATCATTATAGTGAGGAATAAAAAAGCCCGAGTTTGATTCTCGGGCTTTGTTGTTTCTAGCGCTGGCTAAATATTAGATGGTGACAATATTTAATGGCCAACCAATATCGCTCTGGCGATTTGCTTCAATTTCTAATTCTGCGGCAGTGAGCGGATTTACCGCTAACCAATCAGCAGAGAGAGTGAGCTGAAGCTTGTCACCTTCAGAAATCAGTGATACTTCAGGTTCAAGCTCTGAATTGCGACGATGGCTCAGTAAAACAGCAAGACGTAACAGGCGCAAAACGCGTTTGGCACTGGTTGCTGAAAGGGCATGCTGTTCTGGTAATGACGTTAGCTGTTCGCGGTAACGGCGTACCACTTCAGCGAGGCAATGCTTCTGTGCACGTGTATAGCCTGGTAAATCGAGATGGCTGAGTAGGTAAGCGCTGTGTTCTCCGCCTTTCTTAAAGTCGATAGTCAGACCAATCTCGTGCAACTTTGCTGCTGTTTCAAGTAGCACTTTTGCTTGTGATTCTGCTAGCCAGTCTACTTGGCATTGAGCTAATAAACGCTTTGTCAGCGTAGCAACTTGTTCACCGTAAGCATGGTCAATCTGATAACGATTTTGCACACTGGTAATGGTGCGTGCACGAATATCATCTTGCTTAAGTTCATCAACCATTTCATACACCAAGCCTTCGCGCAGTGCACCGCCAGCGAGCGTCATTGACTCAATTTCAAGCAATTCGAAAATGGCGATAAGAATCGATAAACCACTTGGGAATACCAGTGCTCTCTCAAGGGTTAAACCCTCAATTTCCAACTCTTCGAGGTGATCCGCCAACATGGCCTGTTTTTGTAGGCGTTTAAGTTTGGCGTGAGTGATGACCTCATCCATACCTTGTGCGAGCATGATCTCTTGCAAAGCTTGCACAGTGCCAGAGGCTCCAACACAAACATCCCAACCTATATCGGTATAGTGCTCAAGGATAGGTTGCAAGGTCTCTTTTGCTGCAGCAATAGCTTGGTTGAAGTTAGCGCTGTTGAGTTGGCGGTCTTTAAAGTGGCGTTCTAGCCAGGTTACGCAACCCATTTTTAGGCTGGTAAGTGCTTTAGCTTCAAAGCCTTCACCAATGATCAGTTCTGTACTTGCACCGCCAATATCGACTACTAAACGGCGACCACTGCCACCAGAAGTATGCGCAACCCCTTTATAAATCGTAGCCGCTTCTTCTTCACCACAAATGACCTCGATATCATGACCAAGGATTTGATTGGCTTTAGCCAAGAAAACATCCACGTTGGTGGCTGTACGTAAAGTCGCGGTCCCGACAATGCGAATGTTTTCTTTTGGGATATCTTGCAGTCGTTCTGCAAATAGACTCAAGCAGTCCCACCCTCTTTGCATGGCTTCTTGGCTCAACGCATTATTGTCGTTTAACCCAGCAGCAAGGCGCACCTTGCGCTTTATTTTTGCCATGGTCTGAACGCTGCCATCAATATGACGCACAACGAGCATATGAAAACTGTTCGACCCGAGGTCGATAGCAGCGTAAAGCGGAGAGGGAACGGCTTGGCTCATAGACGACTTAAGAATCCTTTTGCTGACGTGGTGGGCGAGAGCGGTTTGGTTTACGGTTACCAGAACGTGAGCCACCAGTATTTGTGCGGCGTTGTTGCTGGTTACGCGTACGAAGACGGATCGGCGCAGGTAAATCTTGAATCAGAGCCGATGAGTCATATTCCGATACTGGAATAGTATGTTCAATGTATTCTTCGATTGCTGGCAGGTTAATCGCGTATTGCTCACAAGCAAAACTGATTGAACTACCGCTCGCACCAGCACGACCAGTACGACCAATGCGGTGTACATAGTCTTCACAATCATCTGGTAGGTCGTAGTTAAATACGTGAGTTACTTGTGGGATGTGTAGACCACGGGCAGCAACGTCAGTTGCAACTAAAATGTCGACTTCGCCTTTAGTAAATTGCTCAAGGATACGTTCACGTTTCTTCTGCGGTACATCACCAGTGAGAAGACCAACGCGGTGTTTATCAGCCGCAAGGTGACCCCAAACTGATTCACAGATGTGCTTGGTGTTAGCAAATACAATAGCGCGATCTGGCCACTCTTCTTCGATGATGGTTTGTAGCAATGACATCTTATGTTCGTTAGAAGGGTAGAACAGTTCTTCTTTAATACGGTGACCCGTTTTTTGCTCTGGCTCAACAACCACTGATTCTGGTTCGTTCATGTGTTCAAAAGCTAACTCTTGTACACGGTACGAAAGTGTTGCAGAGAACAACATGTTCAAACGATCTTTTGGCTCAGGCATACGACGGAACAAGAAACGAATGTCTTTAATAAAGCCAAGATCAAACATACGGTCCGCTTCATCGAGAACCACAACTTGAATGCTATTAAGGTTAAACACGCGTTGTTTGTGGAAATCAATAATACGACCGGTAGTACCGATCAGAATATCCACCCCCTGTTCTAGCTTAGCTAATTGCTTTTCATAGCTTTCGCCACCATAAGCAAGAGCAGCTTTAATACCAGTGCTTTCGATTAGAGATTCAGCATCGTTATAGATTTGAATCGCCAACTCGCGCGTAGGCGCCATAATAATGGCACGTGGCTGAGTTGGTTGACGACCTTCCACCTCAGGTGTCGTCAATAGATGGTTAAAAGTAGCAGTAAGGAACGCTAATGTCTTACCAGTACCCGTTTGGGCCTGGCCTGCAATGTCACGGCCGGAGAGCAGGACCGGCAGCGCCTGAGCTTGGATAGGGGTACAAAATTCGAACCCTTTATCTTCCAAACCCTTTGTAACTTGGGGGTGTAACCCCAAATCGGCGAACTTTTGCTCTGTGATGTGCGTCTTCTTCATCGCTATAGAATATCAGCTTAAGCTTGCAATACGAAAGTAAATACATTCCAATAGGGCATCTCAATACTGGTTATCATCCAACCAGTACCGAAAAACACAGTGGAGTGGAAGATGAGTGATAAGATTTTGCAGCTTACTGATGAAGGTTTTGATAACGATGTAATCAATGCTGCAGGCCCTGTTCTTGTTGATTTCTGGGCTGAATGGTGTGGTCCTTGTAAGATGATTGCGCCGATTCTTGACGAAATCTCAGAAGAGTACGAAGGCAAGCTCACTATCGGTAAACTGAATATCGACCAAAATGCAGGTACTCCACCTAAATTTGGTATTCGTGGTATTCCAACGCTACTTCTTTTTAAAGATGGTAGCGTAGCAGCAACGAAAGTTGGTGCGCTGTCTAAAACTCAGTTAAAAGAGTTCTTGGACGCTAACCTATAAACTCGCTGTTTAAATAAGACCGTGTATTGTTCAATGCACGGTTTTGTTTTTGAACGGCAACAAAAGATAGACTAGGCTAGTATTTAGTGATAATTTATCGCACGTTAATTAAACAAGTATTCTCTTCTTGGTCGCTCCTGAGACCGAATTTCATCTAACTAGACAACAGATCCTATTTTGACTAAACAAGCATCTACCACCATGAATCTTACCGAACTGAAGAACAGACCTGTGTCTGATCTTGTTAAACTTGGCGAAAGCTTAGGTTTAGAAAACCTTGCGCGTCTAAGAAAACAAGACATTATCTTCGCAATCCTTAAAGCTCACGCGAAAAGTGGTGAAGATATTTTTGGCGATGGGGTTCTGGAAATTCTGCAAGACGGTTTCGGTTTCCTACGTAGCGCAGACAGCTCATATTTAGCTGGTCCTGACGATATTTACGTATCACCAAGTCAAATTCGTCGTTTCAACCTTCGTACAGGTGATTCGATTGCCGGAAAAATTCGTCCACCAAAAGATGGCGAACGTTACTTTGCTCTATTGAAAGTAAACACGGTAAACCACGACAAGCCAGATAATGCTCGTAACAAAATTCTGTTTGAAAACTTAACCCCTCTGCATGCCAATGAGCGCATGGTTATGGAGCGTGGTAATGGTGCGACAGAAGATATTACAGCACGTATTCTTGACCTCGCTTCACCAATTGGTAAAGGTCAACGTGGTCTGATTGTTGCTCCGCCTAAAGCGGGTAAGACAATGCTGCTGCAAAATATTGCTCAAAGCATTGCATACAATCACCCAGAGTGTGAGCTAATGGTACTTCTTATCGACGAACGTCCAGAAGAAGTAACTGAGATGCAGCGCCTAGTTAAAGGTGAAGTAATTGCATCAACATTCGATGAACCAGCATCACGTCACGTACAAGTGGCAGAGATGGTAATCGAAAAAGCGAAACGCCTAGTAGAACATAAAAAAGATGTAGTGATCCTATTGGACTCTATCACTCGTCTAGCGCGCGCATACAACACAGTAATTCCTTCATCAGGTAAAGTACTGACTGGTGGTGTGGACGCAAACGCATTACACCGTCCTAAACGCTTCTTCGGTGCTGCACGTAACGTAGAAGAAGGTGGCAGCTTGACTATCATCGCAACAGCGCTGGTTGATACTGGTTCTAAGATGGATGAAGTAATCTACGAAGAGTTTAAAGGTACAGGTAACATGGAACTGCACCTAAACCGTAAGATTGCTGAAAAGCGCGTATTCCCAGCGATTGATTTCAACCGCTCAGGTACTCGTCGTGAAGAGCTTCTAACCAAGACTGATGAACTACAGAAAATGTGGATCCTGCGTAAAATTGTTCACCCAATGGGCGAAGCAGACGCGATGGAATTCCTCATTGATAAATTGGCAATGACCAAAACTAACGACGAATTCTTTGATGCAATGCGTCGTCAGTAATTAGATCAATGCGATAACGCCACCGTTTTTTACGGTGGCGTTTTTGTTTGCATTCTCGCTATTGTGACTGCACAATGAAGATGAATGTTACAAGGAGGTTAACATGCAACAAGGAATGTTGTCGTCGGTTCTCCTATCCCTCTTCTTGGCGTTAGGAATGCCGCACGCGATGGCAACTCAAATGTCCCCTGAGCGGGTTGAGTTGTGGCGTCAAAGTGATCATATGCAATCAAAAGTGGCTGAGCTTCTGCAATATGCCATGGAAGATAATATTGATAGTCTTAATTTTTCCCTTGAACGATTAGCGTTCCCTCAGCAAGAAGTTGCCCGCTTCCAGCTATTACATAAGTTCGAACAACAACAGATTCTCTTAACGCCTAAAATGGCACTGTTTGTTGAACAGCAAAAATCCATGGTTCCAACTTACCAAGTTCTAGAGCGCGGTGATGGTTATGAGTTCACCACCCCAGCCTTTAATTATCCTGCTATTGCGAGTCGTTTACTTAAACGTTGGCAGCAAGATCAGTCAACGTTAGATTTTGTACTGCAAGCTGAACGCAAAGAACTTGAATTGCTACCTTGGTTAACCGAAGGATCTGACTACCAAGCGCAAACTCGTGAAAAATTACTTATTCGTGAGCTCGATAGCTTATCACCTGAAGCGGTTGCCTCAATGACGGATCAATTGACTAAAGAATCTGTGGTGAGTTGGCTACCTTCTGCAGAAGTGATGGTGCGTTTGGCACAAGTGAGTGAAGATGCTGAGGTGTATAAATTGGTTTGGCTGATGAAAGCCAACCATTATAGTGAAAATGAGTTAGTACGTTTGGCTAATGTGGCTGATGGCTTTGCTGTAGAGCAGTTGATGCAAGCGGCGAGTAATCCGAGTCTTAATGAGTTAGCCATTAAGCAGTTGGTTAGCATTAAACCCATGACGGCAAATATTGAAGAGTTTCTTATTGAACGAATGGGTAGTAATGATGATGCGCATTTTGTAGCGAGACAGTTGGCTGCGCAAGGGTACTCTACATGGTTGGCTGAACTAGCTAGTAGCGACAACCGCGTGAAAAGCCGCCATATTCTTAATGCTTTGGGTCAATGAGATGAACGCAAATAACCACAATTAAAACAGGGATCGTCGATTCCTCTTTTTTGATATACTGCATGTAGTTTAACCAGCCATCAGAAGATCTATGAGTTTTAAGGACTTACGCGACTTTATTGACCAGCTAGAGCAGCAAGGAAAGTTAAAGCGCATTACTTACCCGATTGACCCTCATTATGAAATGACGGAGATAAGCGATCGTACATTACGTGCGGGCGGTCCGGCATTGTTGTTTGAAAACCCAATTGGTTATGATTACCCAGTATTGACCAATCTGTTTGGTACCGCAGAGCGAGTCGCGATAGGGATGGGGCGTTCTGAGGTCAAGGAACTCCGAGAGGTCGGTAAGTTACTGGCTTACTTAAAAGAGCCCGAGCCACCAAAAGGCTTCAAAGATGCATTCGAAAAACTGCCACTGTTTAAACAAGTTCTCAATATGCCGGCGAAACGCCTGCGTAAAGCACCTTGTCAGGATATTGTCTGGCAAGGTGACGATGTTGATTTAGATAGAATTCCAGTGATGAGCTGCTGGCAAGATGATATAGCACCGCTGTTGACTTGGGGCTTGACCATCACCAAAGGTCCAAACAAGAAACGCCAGAATTTAGGTATTTATCGTCAGCAGAAACTGGGTAAGAATAAAATCATCATGCGCTGGCTTGCTCACCGTGGTGGTGCTCTCGACTTACGAGATTGGATGGAAACTAACCCAGGTCAACCTTTCCCTATTTCCGTTGCATTTGGCGCTGATCCCGCCACGATACTCGGCGCGGTAACGCCAGTACCAGACACCTTATCTGAATATTCTTTTGCAGGTTTGTTGCGCGGTAGTCGGACTGAAGTGGTTAAATCAATCAGTAATGATCTTGAAGTGCCAGCTAGTGCTGAAATCGTGCTTGAGGGGTACATCGATCCCCATGAGTTTGCCGATGAAGGTCCTTACGGCGATCACACTGGCTACTATAACGAAAAAGAGAAACACCATGTCTTTACGATTACTCATATTACTATGCGTAAAGACCCTATCTACCATAGTACTTATACTGGTCGTCCACCAGATGAACCCGCAGTACTCGGTGTAGCACTTAATGAAGTGTTTGTGCCTATCTTACAAAAGCAATTTCCTGAGATTGAAGATTTCTATTTACCTCCTGAAGGGTGTTCATACCGCATGGCGGTAGTCACGATGAAGAAACAGTATCCTGGTCATGCGAAGCGAGTAATGATGGGTGTGTGGTCTTTCTTACGTCAGTTTATGTACACCAAATATGTCATTGTTTGTGATGAATCAGTTAATGCCCGCGATTGGAGTGAAGTGACCAAAGCGATGGCAGATAATATGGATCCAGTGCGTGATACCTTGATGATCGAAAATACGCCAATCGATTCTTTAGATTTTGCCTCACCAGTCGTAGGACTTGGTTCCAAAATGGGATTGGACGCAACGGTCAAATGGGACGCTGAGCTCGCATTATCTCAAACGGAACCTAAAACTGAATTGATTGATGCAGAAAGCAAACTTGAAGCGATCAAACAGAGCATGCCGCAGATAATCGATATTTTTCTGCCGCAAGGCGCTAAAGCTGGTCAGATGGTACTGGCATCGATCAAAAAGCAAAACGTCGGTGAAGGGCGGCAAGTGATCGATGGTATTTGGTCGCAGCTTGAGGAGTTCGTCGATCCTAAATTTGTGATTGTGTGCGATGATGATGTGAATATCCGCGACTGGAATGACGTGATCTGGGCGGTAACCACCCGTATGGATCCAGCGCGAGATAGCCTTTTATATACTCAAGCTAAATCAGCGGTGAGTCGAATGGCATGGGATGCAACCAACAAGCTTGACCATGAAAAGTTGAGAGAATGGGGAATTCCTATTAAGAAAGATCCACAACTCGTCGCCAAAATTGATGCTATTTGGCAACAGCTAGGTATCTGATGACATATAAAGTCACTTTGTTACCGAGTCGGGTACAGTTTGAAGTCTCTCAGGGAGAAACGGTGTTGGAAGCTGCGCTCAACAATAACATTGCTTTCCCACACCGCTGCCAAGTTGGTGCCTGTGCGATGTGTATGTGTAAAAAAGTCTCAGGTGAAATCAGTTACGAGCTGGAACCGGTGCTCACCGATCAAGAACAACAACAAGGCTGGATATTTCCATGTCTAGCTCATATAGAAAGTCATTTAGTCCTTACTTTTGAAGAGTAAGCAAGAGGAAGACCATGAGTATTCAATGTAAAGTAAAGTCGATTGAGCCTTTGGCGTGCAATACCTTCCGCATTTTGCTCCATCCAGATAACCCAGTAGCGTTTAAAGCGGGTCAATATTTGATGGTGGTAATGGGTGAAAAAGACAAACGCCCATTCTCAATTGCAAGTAGTCCTTGTCGACATCAAGGTGAGCTTGAACTACATATTGGCGCTGCAGAACATAATGCCTATGCTTTAGAAGTTGTCGAAGCAATGAAATCAGCTTTGGAAAATGATGGCTCCATTATTATTGATGCTCCTCATGGTGACGCATGGATAAGAGAAGAGAGTGAACATCCGTTGCTATTGATTGCCGGTGGTACTGGATTTAGCTACGTACGCTCGATCTTAGATCACTGCGTTGCACAGAATAAACAGAATCCTATCTATCTATATTGGGGGGCTCGCGATCGCAGTCAGCTCTATGCCAAAGCAGAACTCAAAGAGATCGCAGCCAAATATAGTAATGTACATTTCGTGCCTGTTGTTGAAGACGCACCACAGGATTGGCAAGGTAAGCGCGGTAACGTGTTAAATGCAATCAGTGAAGATTTTGAATCTTTAGCCAATTACGACATCTATATAGCGGGTCGTTTTGAAATGGCTGGGGCAGCGCGAGAACAGTTTACCCAGAATAAGCAGGCACGAAGCGATAGAATGTTCGCAGATGCCTATGCATTCATATAGAGATAACTAGGTTTTATTGAGTTGAAGAGGGCAAAATGCCCTCTTTTTCGCCTTATTGGTGGTATTTTCAGCGAACGGTCACTTTTTTGCTTTTTTTTTGAGAAAAGGGTTGCCAATAAAATCCCATTGCCTATAATGCGCATCCACTGACAGGGCAGACGCCATAAGGCTTCAGCGATGGTCAGCGAAGTGAAAGCTTCTGAGGAAATAAATTGAAAAAGTATTTGACTCTTTCAATTATCCCGTTAGAATTCACCTCCGCTTTGAGAGAAAGTTTCAAAGCAACGCTCTTTAACAATATAAACCTATCAATCTGTGTGGGCACTCGTTGA
>ERZ794982.149-NODE-149-length-22161-cov-4.293043_pt1 | contig 22161 bp, 22 predicted proteins | sample MGYA00433071_ERZ794982 | MGnify/ENA primary metagenome ERZ794982 (study PRJEB30140, sample SAMN00862574) | bioreactor metagenome | study: EMG produced TPA metagenomics assembly of the Bioreactor inoculated with sediment Metagenome (bioreactor metagenome)...
TTCTAGCAGCAATTCTAACGCGCTTTGTTCGTTGAGGTTGTCTTTTTGTTCTTGGCTTAGTTGGCGGTAAGTCGTGCCACGCTTATTGAGTACATTTTGCCACCCTAACGCTTGGCAAAATTCAGAAACCATTTTTGAATCAATACCTTGCTTTCGATAATCGTGAAATTCGAAGGCAATGCTTTCAGCTTCAAGCCATTTTTTTGCTTTTTTTATCGTGTCGCAATTTGCGATACCGTACATTTTGATTGTCATGTTGAACCTTTGGAAGTGACTTTTTTATTATTTTTTAATCGTATCAGGAACTTTGTGGAGAGACAAAAATGTGACGCATATATTTTGATGAGTAAAAAATACTCTCAAAAAGGGACTAGTAGCGCGAGTTATTGATCAAACGCAACATCTTGTTTGCATAAACAGAAATAATGGCTGCTGAAGTTTATAGGAGGTATCAATGGAACTGAGTCCTGTTTTTGCAAGGCGTTTGTATTTGGCTCTTCTTGTTGAAAGTTTAGAGCGCCCAAATGTTCCTAAGTTAATAGAGCAAACTGGCTGGCCACGTCGAACAATTCAAGATGTGATCAAAGCACTGCCAGGTATCGGAATTGAGCTTGCATTTGTACAAGATGGTAGACGTCACAATGATGGTTATTACCAGCTTTCAGATTGGGGTCCATTCGATAGCCAATGGGTAAGTGAACGAGAATCAGATATAGCTTCCAGTCTAGGCTTTAGAGCTTAGCTGTGTCTTCATCCACATTTATATGCATTCCCTACCACGGTAAATGAGGTGGTAAAATCCTGTGGAGCTATCATATATACGGTATTCGCGCCAAGTTTCTTGGCGCGATTTTTTATGTCGTTCAGTGAACCCTGCACCATCGCATCGTTATTAAAAAACAGGTAAGAGTACCAGTGCCCTTCTGTACCGGTGACTTCTCCCAACCAAATACACTTATCAGCATTGAACCCACTATCCATTCTTACATGCACGTCGGCTGCCGTTTCTTCTAGTGTGGTAAATGGTGTGCTGCAGCCAGATAACAATATTCCAGCTAGAACTAATAAGACAGTGTTACGCAAACTGTGTGGCATAAATAATAAATCCAATCCAACTGATGATGAGTAAAGACCATGGAAGTATAGCGTTTTTCGATTGCGTTGTAGTTTCGGTAACCTGCTCTTGCTCGACTTCGTGAGCGTTCTCTTGTTCTACACGCTTAGCTTTGATGGTTTTCTTTTTGGCTTTATCGGCTTGGCGCGACTTTTCTTTTTGTTGTTTCTTGTAAAGAGCAATGCCTTTTTCAATGCCTTGCGCGATCAGCTTAGTTTGCTCTTTTGATTGCCCTGGTTTTTGAGTGGCTTTGGCAACAGCCATTGCTTCTTGTTGTGTTTGCTGAGATGGGATAACTTTGTTTTTCATCGTTTTAATGTACTGCTGGATCAAAGATACTCTTATCCTATCACGTTATAATCGCTTTTAGATTACGCAATCCCCCAAGGGGCTCATTTGATGAAAAAAGTGCTTATCACCAGTATGTTGCTCTCTATACCTGCGTTTTTCTTATTACGTGGCACCCCGCCAACGTCCGATCCGTTACAACAAAATGTGTTTTCTCATCAACAGCAAATGTCTGACATTCAAGCCCAATTGAAACAGGATCCAAATCAAGCTGAATTGTGGTTTCAATTGGGGCATGGGTATCTGAATCAACAAGATTTTCGATCGGCACTGATCTGTTTTGATTATGCAGTGCGATTAAACGACGTGCCGAGTGCCAGCCAAATAGCCGCAAAAGCGACGGCAATCTACTATCTTGAAAATCAGCGTATTACCGATGAAGTGAAAGGGTTACTTGATCAGGCTCTGCAGCTTGAACCGGATAACGTGACAGCGCTAACTTTAATGGCAAGCGATCACTTTATCAGTCTGCGTTATTCGCAAGCTGTCGCATTGTGGACTCAGTTATTGGAGTCTCAATCCGTTGACTTGGATCGCGTATCAATTATTCAGGCTCTCAATCAAGCCAAACAAATGCAAGGTTCTCCGTAGGGAATACGTCAACATTAGCATTTACGGCACTTTAAACTAGTTGCATAAAAAAAGAAGCCAGCTTAATCGCTGGCTTCTTGGTTGTGTATTTTACCTAGTATTGAGCTTCGCGCTGCTCTGCTTTTTTATTCCATTCAGGTACAACAGTCTCTAGGAAGTCTTTCTTCTCAGCATTCATGGTTTCCATATCCATGCCTAGCGCTTGTTGTGCTTTTGCTTTGGTTGAGATATCAGGTAATTGGATAGGGTCGGTAATGCCTTTTTTCGCCAGCAAGCGGATCAACTTAGTACGAGCATCGGCCGCTCTGTCTACTGAGGTCCCTAGCACTTCTAGCGCCACTTCAGGTGCGTGCATATGGACACCGTGTGAAGCGATAGCATAATCCCAACGCCACTGTGCATGGCGGATATCTTGTAAGATGTCTGCCATCTCTTCTTCTGTGGCACCCGCGTCCCATGCTGCGCCTGCTTCAAAGTGAGCCGCGACGATTTGCTTCTCTGCGGTAAGTTTCATGTTCTGTACTTGTGCTTTACGAGTGTTGACGATTTCAAGCATCTGGTCTTTTGTCTGTGTATGACAATTTGCACAGGTATCTTCAAAGCGGTCAAATGGGTTACCCACTTTATGGTCGGTATACACTGTGCCGTCTTCTTTGGTCACTTTTGGCATGTGGCAATCGACGCATACCACTTTATTCTTACCATGAATACCATCACGCCAAGTTTCATAGCCTGGGTGTTGTGCTTTTAGCATTGGGGCTTTGGATACCTTATGAGTCCAGTCTTTAAACCCAAGCGCATCGTAATATTTTTCCATATCTTCAACGGTTGTGCCCATATCCCACGGGAATTTCACGGATTTGTTCTCTCCTGTGAAGTAGTACTCAACGTGGCATTGCCCACATACCGAAGCTTGTTGGTCTAAGCGAGACTGTTTATCAAAGGGTTTGTTGATTGCTTGAAAAGCTCTTTCAACATAAGGCTTCGCCAATGCTAATGCGGGTTCGCCATTTTTAAAGCCGTCGCTACGGGTGTCGTGGCAGTCTGCACAGCCAATCGGGTTGACGATTTGATCACCTAAACGCGCCCATTTACCAGAGAAATAGCCATCTTCACCTCGTTCATCAATGGTGCGTCCGACATCTGGGCTCTTACAGCTCCAACATGCCATAGGCATAGGACCGGATTTTTCGTCGGTTGGTGCCCCGGTGCGCAAGGTTTGGCGTACATCGTCAATGGCGTAAAAGTGCCCACGGGCTTTGTTATAATCTTTAGCAAAGCCGTAGCCTGCCCAAAGAATAACCATATTAGGATCACCTGCGAGAGCGTCATCTAAAGTGTCACTTTCAGATGTAGCCTTCCACGAATGATATTGGTCGGGGTGCTGTTGCTCATAAGCGTCGTTACGAGGATCGATTAAATCTTTGTTTTCAGGTGCAGCAACGCTGGTGGCACTTATTACGGTACTTGCCACTATCACTAATGCTGCAGCGGATGATTTTATCCAGTGCAATTTATTCACAGTGCTATCTCCATATTCTGTTTTTATTAGCAGCGTTGTGTTCTGACTATATTCCAAACTAAGAATCGGAGTTGCTGATACACATTGTAATAAACTGTAAACGTTTGTTTTTTGCCTATGCAAATTTGATTGTTTAAGATCAATTTTTATAGGTGATCAAGGTCATAAATAACAGGGTATACCTCAAAAGGGGTAGGTGTTTTTGGTTGGTTTGATAATGTAATTTATTATCATTAACTTATTGATTTTAAGGGGTTACAGTAAGTTGGTGATGGTGATCTAGTTTTGAGCGTTGGGAGGTGTTGTTGAAAAAATAAGCGAGTAAACTAATTAATAGCGTTGTGGCTTTTCCAAAATAAGAATTGATTTCATTTGACACGTTAAATAGGTGTTGAAGGATTTTAATTTTTATCCATTTTAATTTCGCTTTGATGTATTGAGTGAAAAAAGAATGGTAACGAGGAAAGAATAATATGGGCAATATCAAGTTGGCCATAGTCATGATGCTGAAGTTTATCCTTTCATCATGTCTCTATGGTTATTCTCTTCATGCCGTTGCCGATACGTCAGCAATTGAGGCAAACCCTCAAGCTACACGACATGAAGTCACCCTTACTCGTGATAAAGACTACAAGTGTATTCAATGTCACAAGGATTCTAAAGAAACGCTGTTGGGCTCACATGGCGAGGAAGCACATAAATCGCTAGGACGCGATGTAAATTGTGTTGATTGTCATGTCAGTATTGGACCTGATCACCGTGAAGGTGCACCACAGGTTACTAAGTTTAGCAGTGCACAATCTCAGCCTGGTAATGAGAAAACTCAACTCGACCCTGAGGCGATTCTCAAAGCAAACAGTCAATGTACCGATTGCCATCAACCACCGAAGTTACGTGAATATAGTTGGACACATGATGTACACGCTAAGAATTTGACTTGCTCAAATTGTCACGATGTACACGCAAGTGATGCCAAGGTATTGGGGCTTGAACGCAAAGGGCGCATTAAACTGTGTGTCGACTGCCACTCTGATATCACTCAGTTGAAGGAGGAGAAGTAGTATGAAATGTTCTAGACGAAACTTCTTAACGGGTACAGGGGCAGTCATTTTTACTACTGGCGGTGTCGGTTTATCTGTGTTGAGCACCCAGACTGTTGCTGCTGATGAGGCGTCACCTGCAAAACGTTATGGCATGGTTCATGATGAGACAGCATGTATTGGCTGTACGGCTTGTACCGATGCTTGTCGCGAGGTTAATAAGGTTCCAGAAGGGGTGTCGCGTTTAGAGATCCTTCGTAGCGATCCTCAAGGTGAATACCCAGATGTCACTTACCGTTTTACTCGCAAGTCATGCCAGCATTGTGAAAACCCACCTTGTGTTTATGTTTGCCCTACTGGCGCAGCTTATAAAGATGAGCAGACCGGTATTATTGATGTGCACAAAGAAAAATGTGTTGGTTGTGGTTACTGCTTAGCGGCATGTCCATATCAAGTGCGTTTCTTTAATCCGGAAGACCACTCAGCGGACAAATGTAATTTCTGTCGAGATACTAACTTAGCCGAAGGTAAGCAACCTGCTTGTGTTGAATCGTGCCCTACTAAAGCGCTTATATTTGGTGATTTGAACGATCCAAGCAGTGATGTTAACCAAGTGATTGAAAATAAGGTGGTATATCGCGATAAGGTACAGTTAGGCACAAAACCTAAGTTGTACAAAGTGCCTCATCAAAAAGGGGAGATATCATAATGAGTGGATTTGATAGTGCGTTCCAATTTGATTCTCTGGTTTGGGATTGGATCATTGCGGTTTATCTCTTTTTAGCCGGGATGTCAGCGGGTGCGGTAATGATTGCGCTGTATCTTAAGCGCCGTGTCATTGAAGGGGACCCAGCGAATAACGGTATCATGAAGGCGATGGCATGGCTTGCGCCATTTGGCATCATATCGGGTTTGACGATTCTTATCTTCCACCTCACTAAACCTTTGTCTTTTTGGAAGATCATGATTTTCTTCAACCCAACCTCTGTGATGTCAATGGGTGTGATTCTCTTCCAAGTTTATATGGTGGTGCTGTTTATTTGGATAGGGATGATCTTTAGAGCCCCGCTCATGAACTGGTTTGATGGCAAACTACCGGATGGGTTACTCAATTGGGCTGATGGTCTGTTGATAAAGCTGAAAAATAGTAGCAATACGATTGAGCTATTTCTTGGTTTCCTTGCCATTATCTTGGCTGCCTATACGGGCTTTTTGTTATCGGCATTGAAAACATACCCAATGCTCAACAACCCCGTTCTGCCGATTCTATTCCTTTTTTCGAGTATTTCTTCTGGCGTGGCAGCTTGTTTGATGTTTGGTGTATTAGTGTTTAAAGAGCCAGCATCAAGCCCGAGTGTTTCCTGGGTTCATTATATTGAGCGTCCAGTGGTGATGTTTGAGCTGTTTGTTTTGGTGACTTTTTTTACCGGCTTGATCTTCAGTGGTGGTCAAAATGAAGTGGCGGCTTGGAATGCCATCGGTGGTGGTTTTTGGTCTAACTGGTTCTGGTTCGGCGTGGTGCTAGTCGGCATGGTTGTGCCATTGGTTCTTAACAGCATCACATCAAAACAAACTCGCCATAGTGGGGGGTACATTTTTGTTGTAACGTTATTGAGCTTGGCTGGGGTGCTGATGTTACGTACCTTTATTCTCTATGCAGGTCAGATGACGGTGGTATAGCAATGGTAGGAGAGTGGGGGCATTTCGCTCTTATTTGGGTTGTTGTTTCAAGTACGCTGAGTACCATTTACTACGCCTGGCAGAAACAACAAAAAATAGAACAACCACTCTCTTTATCATGCGTTGCTAGGCTAAATGGCTTGTTGGCGTCATTGAGTCTTTTTATATTGGCTGTTTTGTTCATGCAAGATCAGTTTCAATATGACTATGTGGCATCACATTCCAATGTCGCATTGCCTATCTATTTTAAAGTGGCGGCAGTGTGGGGGGGGCATCAAGGTTCTATGCTTTTTTGGGTGTTTACCTTATCGCTATGGTCGACGCTTATTTCACTAAAAAAGGGCAATGAACGCCGTTATATCCAAGATGTTTTATGGGTGATGACACTGTTTGTTGCCGCATTTGGCTGGTTTACTATTCTGGCTTCCAACCCATTTAGCTTTTCCCCATCAATAGTAGAGCAAGGGCGAGATCTTAACCCCATGCTGCAAGATATTGGTTTGATCTTCCATCCACCGCTTCTCTATTTAGGCTATATCGGTTTTTCTACCGTGTTTGCCTTTGCTTTAGCGGCACTATTGAACCCCACCGATAGCCATCAATGGATAAGAATGTGTTTACCTTGGGTACTCTCGGCATGGTTTTGTTTAACCGTGGGTATTTTGGTTGGTTCCTGGTGGGCATACAACGAATTGGGCTGGGGAGGCTGGTGGTTTTGGGACCCGGTTGAAAACGCTTCGTTATTGCCTTGGTTAACAGGAACAGCTCTACTGCATGCAATGGTGGCTGCAAGGCGCAATCAACAGATGCAATTGTGGGCGCTGACCTTGGCGCTAATTACTTTTTGCTTAAGTATTTTAGGCACCTTTATTGTTCGTTCAGGTATCTTAACGTCAGTCCATGCGTTTGCTGTTGATCCCAATAAAGGCATTGCTTTGCTCTTGATTCTTGCTTGCGCTATGTCGGCGGGTTTTGTGTTGCTGATCATTCGAGCGGAATCAATTAAGAGCCGAGCGATAGAGTCACTGATTAGCCGGAGTTATTTGATGTTATTGGCGTTGGGGTTGTTGTCTGTCGCCACCTTGACAGTCCTACTCGGGACTTTCTATCCGATGATCTATCAATTATTGGGATTTGGTCAGGTCTCAGTAGGAGCGCCTTATTTCAATACCTTGTTTTTCCCTTTAACTATACTCGTGCTTGGCGCGATGGGTCTGGCGCCGTTTTTTAAAAGTAAGCATGGGATAAATGTGTCATGGCGATTCATTATTGTTCTGTTTACTTTTAGCAGCGTGGCTGGTGGGTTACTTTACATCTTACAAGTTAATGTCATTAGTTTAGCTACGTTGGCTATGTGGGGAATGGCAAGCTGGGTGGTACTTGGGCATCTGTATTGTATTGTTCGTCATCGCAAAGTCACTTTTATGATTTTGGCGCATATTGGCTTGGCGGTAAGCTCTGTAGGGGCAATGATGAACGCACAGCATTCTTATGAGATGAACAAGAAAATGTCACCAGGAACCTCAATCCAAGTGGCGGAATGGCAAGTCGATTACTTAGAGACAAATTGGTATGTTGGTAGTAATTATACCGCTCAACAAGGGGTATTACAGTTTAGCCAAGGCGAACGAACATTTGTTCTGGTGCCTGAGCGTCGCCATTATCCAGTGCGTGTGATGAATATGAGTGAGTCTGCGATACACACTACTTGGTTAGGCGATTACTATGTAACTCTAGGACCTAAAGTCAGTGCAGGTGCTTATGCGGTTAAAATACAGTTTAAAGCGTATATTAATTGGATTTGGCTAGGTGCGTTCATTGCGGCTTGTGGAGCGCTGCTTGCTTTACTATCCGGTTATCGAATCAAGGAGTGCGAGTATGTGGCTAAGCAAGCATAAAATTTTTGCCTTTATGGTTGGTTTAGCAGCGTTTATTGCTTTGTTATTGCTGGGGGTACAGACACAACAATTTGGACCACAAACACAACCGACAGTAAGGCAATTTCCCACACAACAACTGTCGACCTTAATCAAACAACAGCCGGCAACGGCTCAAGATCTTTTCCAGCAAGAGTATCAAATCGTTAATGTCTGGGCTTCATGGTGTGGCATCTGTCGAACTGAACATCAATTCCTTCATCAACTCGCCGAGCAAGGGGTGCCTATCGTCGGTTTAAATTATCGAGATCAACGACCTCAAGCACTAAGGTATCTAGCGGATTTGGGTAACCCATATCAAACGGTTATTTATGATCCAAAGGGGAGCTTATCGATTGATCTCGGTGTCATTGGCACACCGGAAACCTACCTAGTTAATCGAAATGGAAATATCGTCTATAAATACAGCGGCTTGTTAGACGAGAAAGCGTGGAAGGCGTTTTTTGCGCACTATTTTGCGAGTGTGGGGTAATTCAATGCGATGGTTATGGGGTATTTTGTTATTGATGAGCTCTGTTGTATTGGCAGAGTCTACACAAATATTTGTCGATTCGAGCGAGGAGCAAAAAACACAGGTTGAACTGTTTGAGTTTACCTCGCCCGAGCGGCAACAGCAGGCGATAGCCTTAGCCAAGTCATTACGCTGCCCGCAATGTCAAAACCAAAACCTTATTGAGTCAAACTCACCGATAGCGCTTGATTTACGCCTAGTCGTTTTTGAAATGATAAACCAAGGGCAAAGTGATCAGCAGGTGATTGACTACATGACCGAGAGATATGGTGAATTTGTTCGTTATAAGCCAGAGTTTTCTTTGCGTAATGCCATCCTTTGGGGGCTGCCTGTTGTGGCACTGCTGTTTTTTGTCCTGCGTAGCGCCCTACAGATCCCCCGCCGTAATTCAAATGCCTAATTCTTCATAACTTAGTTTTCTATGCTGATAGTAAAATAGTGCTTTAGTAAGCAAAGTGAATTGTTATAGAGTGGCGACACTCTTTTTCTGTAATTCAATAAGTCCTGTCTCGTGCTTTACTCAATAGAACAATATGACAAAAATGGTTTCCTTCACGCGCCCAAGTGGCTTTGGCTTGGTTGGATGCTGCTCGCCAAAGCGTGGGTAGTATTTGTCGTTGCAGGGGCAAGTCGTGACAGTGGCGCTACGATATTAAGTTATGTTTATCCAGATCACGACATGCTCTACCTTGGTTTGGTGATGGGCTTACCGAGTATTGTTTTGATGTGGCTGATCAGTTTACGTTCGCCTGAACGCCGCTGGGTGGCAAAAATAGTCTCTTGGGGTAAGCCAATTACTTTGATGGCGACAGCGAGTCAGTTACTACAAAGTGGTTACCACGTCTATTTGCAAGCTGGGGCATTCAGCTGGACCAATGGCGTGATAATGTTGGTGTTATTGTGGTTTGCGATTTATGTCTATCAAAGCAAAACTGTCAGAGACTGTTTTAAAATTAATGAAACTGATAGCAAGTGATCGTAATCAATACACGACGCAAAATTACGACTACACTGAGCAAAATTAAAATAATGAGGAGCAAATAAATGTCATACCCTCAAACGGCTATTCTTCCAGAAGCTGAACCGTTCGCACATTACACGCAACTTAAAGTGCGTCAAAACGCACCACAAGTGTTGGCGCAACTGCAAGCTTTGCCAGCACTAGTTGCTGAACTTAATCAACAACAACCAACAGCGAAATTGACATTGTCGATTGCTTTTACGCATGGTTTTTGGAGTCAACTTAATCAAGCGATGCCAGCAGAGCTGATTGATTTCCCTCAGCTAGGGGAAGGCGAAATCGTCGCACCGAGCACTGACGTTGATGTGCTGATTCACTTGCACTCGAATCGTCACGACTTACATTTCTACGTGATGCGTAAGCTACTGGCTGAGATTGCGGATGACATTACAGTGGTTGATGAAACCGCAGGGTTCCGTTACTTAGATGCTCGTGATATGACGATGTTTATTGACGGTACCGAGAATCCGAAAGAAGCGGTACGCCAAGAAGTGGCGATTATCCCTGAAGGTGAATTTGTTGGTGGCAGCTATGTGATGGTGCAACGCTTCATTCACAATCTACCAGCATGGAATCGCTTGAATGTCGCCGCGCAAGAGAAAGTGATTGGGCGTACTAAACCTGATTCTATTGAATTAGATGACGTTCCGGCGGCTTCACATGTTGGGCGCGTTGATATTAAAGAAGAAGGCAAAGGTCTGAAGATTGTTCGTCATAGCTTGCCTTACGGCACTGTGAGCGGTGAACATGGCCTACTGTTTATTGCTTACTGCAATAAGCTGCATAATTTTAAGACCATGCTTGAAAGTATGTATGGTGAGACAGATGGTAAAACAGACCAACTTCTACGCTTTACCCATGCAGTCACTGGCGCTTATTTCTTTGCTCCAAGTAGTGAGATGCTACAAAACCTCGCACTGAAATAACCTAATTGTTATCCCGAAAGCCGAGCACATGGATGCTCGGCTTTTGTTTTTCACATCAAAATCCTTAAAGTTCTCCTGCAATTGCCGATAAAGAAGTAACCACTTATCAGGCTATCTGTTTTATGACCATTACAGTTAATACCAATGTCTCAGCTATGACTGCGCAACGCCACTTGAGCAATGCGACGCATTTGTTGAACCAATCTATGGAGAGACTCTCTTCAGGGAGCCGTATTAACAGCGCTAAAGATGATGCCGCAGGTTTACAGATTTCCAACCGCCTCGAAAGCCAAATGAGTGGCTTAAATGTTGCGATGCGTAATGCCAATGATGGTATTTCCATTATGCAAACCGCTGAAGGGGCGTTAAAAGAAACCACCAATATCATGCAGCGTATGCGTGACTTGTCATTACAATCCGCCAATGGTGCCAACAGCGCTTCTGAGCGACAGGCATTGCAAGAAGAAATGGGCGCTTTGAATGATGAATTGAATAGAATTGCCGAAACTACCTCATTTGGTGGTCGAAAATTGCTCAATGGTTCGTTTAAAGACGCGTCTTTTCAGATCGGTGCTAGTTCAGGTGAAGCGGTACAAGTCACCTTAAAAAATATGCGTACCGATACACTCTCGATGGGCGGTTTTAGTTATATCGCAGCAACAAAGGCGGGCTCTGATTGGGTGGTCGGCAGCGGACAACAGCAACTTAATATGAGTTACACCAACGCCAGTGGTGAGCAAGAGAAGATTCAAATCAAAGCCAAGCAGGGTGATGATATTGAAGAGCTGGCTACCTATATTAATGGCCAAACCGATAAGGTGTCTGCTTCCGTTAATGATGAGGGGCAACTGCAAATCTACATGGCGGGGAGCGAGACCGCAGGAACAATCAGTTTCTCTGGCAGTTTAGCCAATCAGCTCAATATGAGCATGAGTGGCTATGAGGCTGTGGACAGCCTTGATATAACCGATGCGGGTGGTGCGCAAACCGCAGTATCTGTTATTGATACTGCCTTAAAATTTGTCGATAGCCATCGTGCTGAGTTAGGAGCAATGCAGAACCGTTTTGGTCATGCAATTAATAACCTAGGCAATATCAATGAGAATTTGGCAGCCTCAAATAGCCGAATTAAAGATACGGATTATGCAAAAGAAACCACTCAACTGGTGAAACAGCAAATTTTGCAACAAGTGAGTACTTCTATTCTTGCTCAAGCCAAGCAACAGCCTAACCTTGCGTTGACTCTACTAGGCTAGTCTCAAAAAAGAGAATTGTATCGACCGCGCTATATTGAACTTTAGCAAAAATATCTATTTTTTCTTGCTTTTATCAATTTGGTCACACTATTCCCCTCAAACGTTCTTTTATCAAAAAAAACTAAATTTTTTTCTAAAGGTTTTCGAACTAGCGCCGTTAATAAAAGTAACTTTGAGAGAACTACTTGGTTTTCCGAGACGTCGGAAACCGGAAACATCGGAAAATCAATTGGAGAAACCACCATGGCAGTGAATGTAAATACTAACGTTTCAGCAATGACAGCTCAGCGTTACCTAAACCAAGCAACTAGCTCACAACAGACTTCAATGGAACGTCTATCGTCTGGTTCTAAAATCAACAGTGCAAAAGACGACGCAGCTGGTCTACAAATCTCAAACCGCCTAAACGTACAAAGCCGCGGTCTTGATGTAGCGGTACGTAACGCCAACGACGGTATCTCTATCGCTCAGACCGCTGAAGGCGCGATGAACGAAACAACAAATATTCTGCAACGTATGCGTGACCTATCGCTACAGTCTTCAAACGGCTCTAACTCTAAATCAGAGCGTGTAGCGATTCAGGAAGAAGTAACAGCGCTAAATGACGAACTAAACCGTATTGCTGAGACCACATCATTTGGTGGTAACAAACTATTAAATGGTACGTTCACGACTAAATCAATGCAGATCGGTGCAGACAACGGTGAAGCAGTAATGCTTACGCTAAACGACATGCGCAGTGACAATGCAGGCATGGGCGGTACTAGCTACATTGCAACAAAAGCAAAAGAGCCTTCATGGACTGTTGATTCTGCTGCAAACGCACTAGATATCACGCTAACAGACGTTGATGGTACAGCTCAAACAATCAATATCGTTGCTAAAGAAGGTGATGATATCGAAGAGCTAGCAACTTACATCAATGGTCAAACTGATATGGTAAAAGCATCAGTTGACGAAGAAGGCAAACTTCAAGTTTACGCTGATAACAACAAAGTAGATGGCGCAGTAACATTTGCAGGCTCACTAGCTGGTGAACTAACAATGGGTGCTGGTGTTGCGAAAACAGTTGATAATATCGACGTAACAACAGTAGGTGGTTCTCAAGAATCAGTGGCTGTAATCGATTCAGCACTTAAGTATGTTGATAGCCACCGTGCAGAGCTTGGTGCTTTCCAAAACCGCTTTGAACACGCAATCAACAACCTAGATAACATCAACGAAAACGTTAATGCATCTAAGAGCCGTATCAAAGATACAGACTTTGCGAAAGAAACAACTGCACTAACTAAGTCGCAAATTCTTTCTCAAGCTTCAAGCTCAATTTTGGCTCAAGCAAAACAAGCGCCAAACTCAGCACTAAGCCTACTAGGCTAATTGTTCGAGTGAATGAAAAAATCCAGCTTCGGCTGGATTTTTTGTTTTGTAACGAGCAAATATTGCACGTGAGATCTGGAGAGGTCTCACGTTTTTTTTACTAAATGGAGAGTTTAGGAAAAAAAGATAAGTTTTCTCTAAAGGTTATATTTTGTTAGCCGTTAAAGGGCTGAGAGAAATGATATGCATTGAAGTGAGGTGAGAGACACGGATATGCATGCCCTAATGCCTAAGGAGATCAATTATGGCAATCAACGTAAACACGAATGTGTCTGCGATGACAGCACAACGCTATGTCAACAATGCTACCGATGGTATGCAGAAGTCGATGGAGCGTTTGTCGTCTGGCTACAAAATCAACAGTGCAAAAGATGATGCAGCGGGTCTGCAAATCTCAAACCGTTTGACATCTCAAAGTCGCGGTTTAGATATGGCAGTAAAAAATGCTAACGATGGCATTTCGATTTCGCAAACAGCAGAAGGTGCAATGAATGAAACCACCAACATTCTGCAACGTATGCGCGACCTCGCATTGCAATCATCAAATGGTTCGAACTCACGTTCGGAGCGTGTTGCAATTCAAGAAGAAGTCACAGCACTTAACGATGAACTAAATCGTATTGCTGAGACCACTTCTTTTGGTGGTAACAAGCTTTTGAATGGTCAATTTGGCAGTAAATCTTTCCAAATAGGTTCGAGTTCTGGTGAAGCGGTTCAACTGAGCATGGGTAACATGCGTTCAGACACCGCGGATATGGGTGGTAAATCTTACGTAGCAGCAACGGGTAAAGCCGCTGATTGGCGTGTGGATTCAACGGCTACTGATATCACACTTGATTACACTGATGTGCATGGCGCGGCTAAATCTTTAACCATCAACGCCAAAGAGGGCGATGACATTGAGCAACTTGCGACCTACATTAACGGTCAAAGTGAAGATGTTAAAGCCTCGGTTGGTGAAGACGGTAAGATGCAAGTGTTCGCGGCGACTAACAAAGTGGATGGTGATGTCACTATTGCTGGTGCTCTAGGTACTGATCTAGGCTTTGCTGCGGCGAAAGAAGTAACCGTTGCTGATGTTGATGTTACGACAGTTGCTGGTTCACAGCTTGCTGTGTCGGTAATTGACGGTGCACTAAAGTCAGTTGATAGCCAACGTGCCTCACTGGGTGCATTCCAAAATCGTTTTGGACATGCAATTAACAACTTAGAAAATATCAACGAAAACGTAAACGCATCACGTGGTCGTATTCGTGATACGGACTACGCTAAAGAAACGACCCAAATGACGAAATCGCAGATTCTGCAGCAAGCGAGTACGTCAGTATTGGCGCAAGCGAAGCAGAGTCCAACAGCTGCATTGAGCCTTTTGGGTTAAGGCAAACAATGCCGAGCCGATTAGGTAAACAAGCGTGAAATGTTGTTTACCTATGAGGTGGAAGGGAGATTGTTATGGAAATACCATCCTACGCGTCGAACATCCAGTCTTATGGCTCACAAAGTGGCACTAAAATTGCTTCGGAATATGATAACCCGCAAGGTGTTTCCTTACCTTCGAAGAGAGATGTGGCATCAGAAATAGACCAGTTAACCTCACGTGGGATTGAACAGGCAATGGAAGTTGTGCAAGCAAAGCAGAAACTTTCAGAGCAAGAGCGTGAGAAAGCGGTAGAGCAGATGAACGAGTTTATCTCGTCTATCCAAACCGGTTTATCGTTTCGGGTTGATGAGCAATCTGGGCGAGATGTTGTAACTATCTATGAAGAGAGTACTGGCGAAATTATTCGTCAGATACCCGATGAAGAAATGCTAGAAGTCTTGCGACGTCTTAGAGAGCAGACAGCCCGGTATTCTTCTGGGCTTTTGATCGATAAGGTGTAATCGTATTTTTGAGGTGATTGAATGAGTTTAGGCCCTATAGGGATGAATACTGGCATGGATATCAATGCCATGGTGAGCAAGATTGTTGACGCGGAGCGTGCCCCAAAGCAGCAACGCATTAACAACGAGCTTAACCAGATTGATTCTAGTATCAGTGCCTATGGTCGACTCAGAGAGTCGCTGGATACGATGAAAGATTTAATGGCGAGCTTTCGCCAGGAAAAGGCGTTTGCGGCAAGAAAGGTAGATTCAACCGATGATGCCGTTGTGTCAGCAACCGCCACGACTGAAGCGATCGCAGGTCGTTATGCTGTCGATGTGTTGCAACTTGCTCAGAGCCATAAAATAGCCTCAGATGTATTTCCTGAAGATGTGAAATTTGGTGCTGGCGAGTTGCGAATTTCGATGGGCAACAAATCATTTGTAGTGGATGTCAAAGAGCACTCCAAGTTACCGGATGTCGTGCGCAGTATTAATGGCGATAAAAGTAACCCCGGAGTGCGCGCTTCGGTTATTAATGACGTAAACGGTCCTCGTTTAATCGTCGCTTCTGAAGTGTCAGGTCAAGACAATGCGGTAAGCATGAGTGTTAAATCTCAGCAGCCAAACAACCCTTTAAAACAACTCGAATACCTGACCCTTGAGCAGCGTGTTTCCAACTTGGAAAAAGCACGTGCCAGTGCGCAAGAGTTACTTAACCCATTAACTCCTCAAGAGCAGTTAGTCGCTGACCGAATTGCACAGCGAAACGTTGATGCGGCAAGGAGCGTCGACCAAGAAATTGCCGATGCAACCAAACAGGCGGCAACGATTGTCGACCCAAATGCAGCGCAAGACGTTACCCCAACCAACCCTATTTCAGACAAAGCACTTGCTGCGGCTGCCAGTGCAGGGCAAGCGGCGAACAAATATATTAAACCGGAAGACCGTATTCCTGGTTGGACAGAGACAGCTTCAGGCACATTGCTTGATTCTTATTGGGAACCAGAGCCAGAGCTAGATACCAAAGCACTAGAGAAATCAGGCGATGTTCCAGGTTGGACCAATTCAGCTTCAGGCACACTCACTGACTCTTATGTTACTCCTAAGGAAGCGCAAGCGGCGCTAGACAAAAAGCTAGCAGCAGAGCAAGCGGTGATAGAGTCGGCAAACAAAGATGAAATAGACAAAATTGACGCAGCATTAGCTGCGGGTAGTTTAAATGACGCGCAAGCCAAACAGGCTAAGTTAGATTTGCTGCCTGTCGAACAACGTGAGTACTTGCAGCGAATTGAAAAAGCGCAACAAGATCTTAAATTGGCACAGACTTCATTCGATGCCTATGGTGGAATGAGCCAAGTTCAAGCAGCGCAAGACTCGAAGGTGATGCTTGATGGCGTCGCCCAGTTGTCGAGCAACAATAATATTATTGAAAATGCGATTGATGGTGTTGACCTTACCTTGAAAGGTCGTACTCAGCCGGGTAAGCAAGCCTCTGAAATTGATATTGAGTACAACCGCCAAGGGGTGCGCGAAGATATTGAACAGTTTGTCGCCGCTTATAACCAGTTTCACCAGCTTTCAAAAGACCTTTCCAGTGTCGATTCGGTTACCGGGCAAAGAGGTCCACTAGCGGGGGATAGCGTGGTACGCAGTGCTGACTCTCGGCTGAAGTCAGTTTTCTCATCAAGCATTGATCCCGCACCAGAAGAGCTAAAGTCGCTTACCGAGTTTGGTATTACCACCACTCGTCAGGGAACCCTTGAAATAAACTACAACATGCTCGATAAACAGCTTAATAATAACTTTAATAAGCTGGAAGATTTTTTTGGTGGCAACCAAGGTTTTGCTAAAAAAGTCGAGGATGCTATTCATGGGATTACAGGCGTGCAAGGTGCACTTCGTACTCGAGAAAAAAGTTTGGTGGAGCGTAACTATCGTATTCAAGATGATCAAGTCACTCTAGACCGACGCATGGAAGGTTTGGAAAAGCGTACTCATGCCAAATTTACGGCAATGCAAGACTCAACCAGTAAAATGCAACAGCAACTTGCGGGAATGATGAATGCATTTGGCGGATGATTTTTATACCAAAGTGGTCATTTTAAGTGAAATAGATCACATTATTACTAAAGAGCTTTCATTGAGTGACATTAATGCTGAAGAAATTAGCGAGTTGGTCGATAAAAGGGAACAATTATTGCTGAGTCTTTTGAGCTTAATAGACGAGTCACCGCAATTAGCTCAGACTGAGCAGTGGCAATCAGCAATCAAGCAGACACGTACCGTGGTGTTGTTGATGCAAGAGAAAACCAAGTTTATTGGTCAGTCCTTGTACAAATATCGACACGGTAATAAGTCTGTTCAGCAATACAAAAAGTTTTTATAAAGAGGAATGTTATGCGCGGTTCATTACAGGCTTACAAGAAGGTATCGGTAGATAGCCAGCTCAGTGCGGCCTCCCCGCATAAAATCGTACAAATGTTAATGGCGGGTGCCATTGAGCGCTTGATCCAAGGTAAAGCGGCGATGCAACAAGGCAATGTCCCTGTTAAAGGTGAGCGTCTGGGTAAAGCTCTGGACATCATTATCAGTTTGCGTAGCTGTCTATCTATGGATGATGGTGGTGATATTGCTCAAAATCTTGATCAATTATACGAATTTATGATTACACAAATAACTGCGGCCAACCACAAAAATGACCCTCAACTCATTGATGATGTAATAGATATTATTCGTGAGATAAAATCAGCGTGGGATCAGATACCAACTGAGTTTCATAACCTGACAGCCAAAGAAGTCGGTGTATAAAAAACTTGTTAACGGTTTGCTATTAATATTAGCTAGTTAGAACTAACAGCCTTGGGTAAACATCACACCATATAATTGCTTGGTTGCCTTATTTTTTTTATCAAATAGAATAGACGCCACTAATAAGCCTAGTGGCTAATTTCTGTTGCTGAAATCATAATTTGAAAGTCGATTAAAAATTACTCGAACTAAGAGTTGAATTTCAAATTTTTAGCAGAACCAAGTATTAATAAAGGCAATCATTCTCATCTATGCAAGGCTTAGCAAAATTACTGGTCATTGAAGACGACGATCAAGCACAAACCAATCTAGCTTCAATTTTAGATTTTGTCGGCGAACAGTGTGAAGTTGTCAATGTTGGACAACTCGACTCGCTAGATCTTTCCGGTATTTGGTCTGGTTGTATTGTCGGCTCAATAGACAAGGCTGAAGACGCCACAAAATTGAATGAGCGACTTTTAAACGCAAGCCATATTCCACTTTTAATCGCTAATTCTCAGTTTCCGTTTGCCGAAGAACTTACCAACTATGTTGGTGATCTTGCCTACCCACTTAATTACCCTCAACTCAGCGAAGCGTTGCGTCATTGCCGAGATTTTCTTGGGCGTAAAGGGGTTAATGTCGTTTCATCGACTCGTAAAAACACCCTATTTCGTAGCCTAGTGGGTCAAAGCCACGGCATTAAAGAAGTTCGCCACTTAATCGAGCAAGTATCATCAACTGAAGCGAATGTGCTGATTTTAGGTGAATCGGGCACAGGTAAAGAAGTGGTTGCACGGAATATTCACTATCATTCGCCTCGTCGCAGTGGTCCTTTTGTGCCTATCAATTGTGGTGCGATTCCACCCGATTTGTTGGAAAGTGAGTTGTTCGGTCACGAGAAAGGTGCTTTTACTGGGGCGATTACGGCGCGTAAAGGGCGTTTTGAGTTGGCCGAAGGTGGCACACTGTTTCTAGATGAAATCGGTGATATGCCAATGCCGATGCAAGTCAAGCTATTGCGCGTATTACAAGAGCGTTGCTTTGAGCGTGTCGGTGGTAATAATACTATTCGTGCCAATGTACGCGTTATTGCGGCGACTCACCGCAATCTAGAAACAATGCTCAGTGACAGCTCTTTTAGAGAAGACTTGTACTACCGTCTCAATGTCTTCCCAATTGAAATGCCTGCGCTGCGCGATCGAAAAGAAGACATTCCGTTGCTGCTACAAGAGTTGATGACGCGAATGGAAGCCGAAGGTACACAACCAATTTGTTTTGCACCTCGCTCGCTCAATTCGCTGATGGAACATGATTGGCCAGGTAACGTGCGTGAACTCGCTAACTTAGTTGAACGTATGATCATCTTGTATCCAAATAGCTTGGTTGATGTTAATCACTTGCCGACCAAGTATCGTTACAGTGACATTCCCGAGTTTCAGCCTGAATATAACCCGATTGCTTCAATTGAAGAGCAAGAGCGTGATGTGCTGCAGAATATTTTTTCTGAAGACTTCAGTGCCGACCATATGGACATTTTCCCTACTGGTGACAACGCTCCACAATCTCTACCACCGGAAGGTGTTAACTTGAAAGAGATGTTAGCCGATCTTGAAGTGGCTATGATCAACCAAGCGCTGGATGCGCAGGGTGGCATTGTTGCAAGAGCCGCTGATATGCTGGGGATGCGCCGTACTACTCTGGTAGAAAAAATGCGTAAGTATAATTTACAACGATAGAATTTAGACTATGTCAAAATAATGACAATGGATTAAGTTGTTGTATTTAAAGTATAAATGGCTTGGCTTGCTTTTTGCATTCCAAGCCATTGTAGTATTTAAGGCAAAATAACGACGAGTAAGTTGGTCACCGATGGACAATCATTTAGGATCTTTAGAAGAACAAGTTGAACGTTATAAACAAGTCCTCGATGTGATGCCCGCGGGGGTTATCTTGTTGGATACGCAAGGTGTGGTAAGAGAAGCCAACCCTGAAGCGGAGCGTTTGTTAGAAGTGCCATTAGTGGGGCATAAGTGGTATGAAGTGATCCAGTGGGCGTTTGCACCACGTGAAGATGATGGGCATGAGATCTCTTTGCGTAATGGCTGTAAAGTGCGCCTAGCGATTTCTGCCTCGACAACTGGGCAACTTATTTTGATCACCGATCTAACCGAAACACGGTTATTGCAGTCACGAATTAGTGATCTGCAACGTTTGTCTTCATTAGGGCGCATGGTGGCCTCACTAGCACACCAAGTGCGTACACCATTGTCGAGTGCAATGTTGTACGCGGCCAATTTGAGTGCGCCAAATTTACCACCTGCTACGAAAGAACGCTTTCAAAGCAAGTTAGTTGATCGATTACAAGATCTTGAAAAGCAAGTAAATGATATGCTTTTGTTTGCGAAGGGTGGTGACAACAAGGTAGTTAAGCCATTTACTATTGCCGATTTGGTCGCAGAATTTTCACCAATGGTTGAGAGTGCAATTAAGAATAACGCCATTGATTACTGCTTACAGGTGGAAGAGGAATCGGTGCGTTTAATGGGCAATGCCAACGCCATTGCATCAGCATTAAGTAACTTAGTGATGAATGCGATTCAAATTGCAGGCAAAGAGTCACAACTCGATGTATTTTTCCGCCCAGTTAATAATGAATTAAAAATCTCGGTGCAAGATAGTGGACCGGGAGTCGCTAAAGAATTGCAGCAAAAAATTATGGAACCTTTCTTCACCACTCGTTCACAAGGTACGGGATTGGGGCTCGCGGTTGTACAAATGGTGTGCCGCGCACATGATGGAAGGCTAGAACTCATTTCGGAAGAGGGGGATGGTGCTTGTTTTACGGTTTGTATACCGTTAGAAGAGAACCAAGCTCAACCTCTAGACCAATCAGTCACGACTGGAGAATAACATGGCTCAAAGCAAGGTACTTATCGTAGAGGATGACGAAGGTCTACGCGAAGCACTCGTCGATACCTTAGCTCTAGCTGGCTACGAATGGCTCGAAGCTGACAGTGCGGAAGATGCGCTGGTTAAGTTAAAAACCAATGCAGTGGATATTGTCGTCTCTGATGTACAAATGGCTGGTATGGGCGGCTTAGCCTTATTGCGCAATATCAAGCAGCATTGGCCCAATTTACCCGTGTTACTGATGACCGCCTACGCCAATATTGAAGATGCGGTTTCTGCGATGAAAGATGGTGCCATTGACTATATGGCGAAACCATTTGCACCAGAAGTGCTATTGAATATGGTGAGCCGCTATGCGCCGGTAAAATCCGATGACAATGGTGATGCAGTTGTTGCTGATGAGAAAAGCTTAAAACTACTGATGTTGGCTGAAAAAGTGGCGAAAACCGATGCCAACGTAATGGTGTTAGGTCCTAGCGGCTCAGGCAAAGAGGTAATGTCACGTTATATTCATAACGCCTCAAGTCGCAAAGACGGTCCCTTTGTTGCGATTAACTGTGCAGCGATTCCTGACAATATGTTAGAAGCCACCTTGTTCGGTTATGAGAAAGGTGCTTTTACCGGTGCCGTACAAGCGTGCCCGGGTAAATTTGAGCAGGCACAAGGTGGCACAATTTTACTGGATGAAATCAGTGAAATGGATCTGAGCCTTCAAGCTAAGTTATTGCGTGTTCTTCAAGAGCGCGAAGTGGAACGCCTTGGTAGCCGCAAGAGCATCAAGCTTGATGTGCGAGTATTGGCAACCAGTAACCGTGATCTTAAGCAGTATGTACAAGAAGGAAACTTCCGTGAAGATTTGTATTACCGTTTGAATGTGTTTCCAATCGCTTGGCCCGCTTTGTGCGACCGTAAAGGTGATATTGAGCCATTGGCCAAACATCTTGTAGAGCGCCATTGCCAGAAGCAAGGTATACCTGTACCAGCACTTAACCAAGACGCGCTCAATAAACTGCTTGTTTACCCTTGGCCTGGTAACGTGCGCGAGCTAGATAATGTCATTCAACGTGCTCTGATTTTGAGTGAAAATGGACATATCAGTGGTGAGCATATCTTGTTAGAAGGCTTAGACTGGCAAGATGCGACGAGCTTGCAACAAGTGGTTGAAAATAGCAGTGTTGTTGTACCCACGGTGAAACCTATTGCCGAAGCTGAGCCGATTAGCAGTTTAGCGAGCCACTCGGGGCTGGGGAATGAACTTAGGGATCAAGAGTATGC
>ERZ794982.150-NODE-150-length-21821-cov-4.152072_pt1 | contig 21821 bp, 21 predicted proteins | sample MGYA00433071_ERZ794982 | MGnify/ENA primary metagenome ERZ794982 (study PRJEB30140, sample SAMN00862574) | bioreactor metagenome | study: EMG produced TPA metagenomics assembly of the Bioreactor inoculated with sediment Metagenome (bioreactor metagenome)...
CACGCAAATTTTTCTGCCGTTCACTTCTGTCCATGCCAAGTTGCGAACGCGTAGTGCGAGTGCGCCGAAACATGGGTACACAAGGAATATTAAGTCGTTTTGCCACGGCGAGAGCCAGCCATTCACTTTGATTAAAGCCTCGCCAAAACTGCCTACGCCAATGCAACGGAACGTAGGTTATCGCATCAACCTTTACATCTATTCTCTCTACTAAGAGTTGAGCCAACAAATCCGCTTGATGAAGCTGTTGGGAAAACTTGAGCTGATGAACATAATTAGACAGTGGAGGCTGGTAATCACCCACACAATAGAGTTCACGCCAAAGAGGTGGATGCGCAAGGCATTGCCCACAATGATCCATCTCCACTTGGCAACGCAATCCACAATGTCGACAGCGAGGTTGCACCATCGCGGTAATGCATCGTTGGCATAGCACCCAAGGCAAAGAGGATTGCGAATGGCGAGGTTCAATTGGCAATAAACAGTGCTGACAATAATGCGCAATCAGTCGCTGCCTGTTTTTCTGCCACCATTGGGTTAACATAGTCAGTCCAAAAGTGAGAAGTTTTGTTCATAGTGCAAGTAGAGCAGCCAAGCAAAGGATGAATTAAGTGGTGCAAACTGAGAGGCAATCAACAGAGTTACATTGGCAGAGTATTGGTGAGGGGAAAGACCTCGTACTACTGCATGGTTGGGGTATGAATGGTGCGGTATGGCAACAAACAGCTGAGGTACTTAGCCAACATTTTCGTGTGCACATTGTCGATTTACCCGGTTTTGGACATAGCCACCACACCAGCTTTCAAACCCTTGACGATCTCACTGAGCAAGTCTTAGCCCATGCGCCAGAACAAGCAATTTGGCTAGGTTGGTCACTCGGTGGTCTCGTCGCCTCTCACATTGCTTTGCATCATCCAGCACGTATTCATGGCTTAATTACTGTCGCAAGCTCACCGTGTTTTTCTGCCAAAAAACCATGGCGAGGGATTCAGCCTAAGGTGCTGAAAGCGTTTAGTGCTCAACTGATGGAAGACTTCCAGCTCACTATCGAACGCTTTATTGCTCTGCAGGCGATGGGTAGCCCATCGGCAAGGCAAGATCTAAAAGCACTCAAGCAAGCGGTGCTTTCGCGCCCTGCGCCAAACCAGCAAGCCCTATTGGCTGGCTTGCAACTGCTGGCTGATGTGGATTACCGCGACCAACTACAGCATGTTTGCACACCAACTTTGCATATGTACGGTCGACTTGATGGTTTAGTGCCTATCCAAGTAGCTGAAGATGTCTCGTCACTAATGCCAAGCAGCCAAAGCTTTGTGTTTAGCCAGTCCTCCCATGCTCCATTCATGACAGAATTAGACTCCTTTTGCCAGCAAGTTACTGAGTTTGCTTACCTTAAGTAGCCTCACTTCAAATCAGCAGACGACAATAATTTGAATAAAGCGCTAAATTTTTGACCACCTTGGTCGATAATAACTTCAACTGACATTTCTTATAGCCATGTCAGTGGGCGAAACTGAGGAGGTCTCGGTTATGATCGTGTCACCCACAAACGTGAGCGTGCCACTTATCGCCCCATCGGTTAATGTGCACACGGAACAAACAGCGCGCGACAATAAAATTCGTGAGCCGATTCTCCCTACTGTTGCACTAGCCAAAAGTAATGCTGAACGCAAAATCAATTCAGAGGATAAGCGCAGGCGAGAGTCGGCGTGGGACCCCTCAGAACATCCAAACTATGGCACCGATGATGAGCACGTAATTGACGCTTCTCAACATGACCCGCCAGAAAACCGTTTGGATCGTTTGTTTGAACTGCTGGCACTGTCCAGCTATAGCGCCCAGCAAGGTAAAGGCTACGCGATGCGGTTTCGTTTACCTAAACGCGTAATCGATGCAGCGATAACCGAAGGCAATATGGCTAAACGCCGTGTCGTAATTAAGTTTCGTTATGGACATGCCGTTGCGCCACATACGCCTTCAGAGGTCATTGCGGTGTTGTAGTCGCCCTTAGTTGAGGGTGAATACCAGACAAACAAAAGCCCCACTCATTTGAGCGGGGCTTTTTATTTAGAATGGAATGAAGAGTGGCGAGTTAGCGTTTCGCTTTGGCAAACGCGTCTGCAAATGCCCCACCCATCGCACTGTTTTGTGGCTCTTCACATTTACGCGTTTGGCTTTGGCTACGAGCTTGGTTTTGCCCTTGATTGCGCCCCTGATTATGAGCAGGTGCAGAACTGCGTTGCGCGCGGTTATCTTGCCCTGGCTCGTCATTTAAACGCATAGAAAGGGCAATACGCTTACGCTGCACATCCACTTCCATCACTTTTACTTTAACGATATCACCCGCTTTCACCACTTCACGTGGGTCTGATACATAGCGATCGGTTAGAGCAGAAATATGCACCAAGCCATCTTGGTGTACGCCAACATCAACAAAGGCACCAAAGTTAGCCACGTTTGATACTACGCCTTCTAGCACCATACCCACTTCTAGGTCTGATACCGAATTCACACCATCTGCAAAGGTGGCCGTTTTAAACTCAGGACGCGGGTCACGACCCGGCTTATCAAGCTCTTTGATAATGTCAGTTACAGTAGGTAGACCAAAGTTATCATCGGTATAATCAACGGCATGCAAACCTTTAAGGAAGCTTGAATCACCAATTAACGCTTTGACCGCTTTACCGCTTTTCTCTGCGATATTTTTCACCACAGGGTAAGCTTCAGGGTGAACCGATGACGCATCCAGTGGGTTTTTACCATCCATAATACGCAAGAAACCAGCACACTGTTCGAATGCTTTAGGTCCTAATCGAGCCACTTTCTTTAACGTAGTGCGGCTTTCAAAACGGCCATTCTCATCACGGAAGTTAACTATATTTTGCGCCAATGTGGTCGACAAACCCGCCACGCGAGTCAGCAAGGCTGCCGAAGCGGTATTCACATCAACACCCACGGCGTTTACACAGTCTTCTACAACGGCATCAAGACGCTTAGCCAGCATTGATTGGCTCACATCATGTTGGTATTGACCGACACCAATCGCTTTCGGGTCGATCTTTACTAACTCTGCCAGCGGATCTTGCAAGCGGCGAGCAATCGACACGGCACCACGTAGTGATACGTCGAGGTTCGGGAACTCATTGGCAGCCAATTCAGAAGCCGAATAAACCGATGCTCCCGCTTCACTGACGATAATTTTTTGGGCTTTTAGGTTACCGCGCTGAATTACATCGGCGACAAAACTGTCGGTCTCGCGTGAAGCGGTACCATTACCAATCGCAATCAAATCGACGTTGTATTTACGCACCAGTAGCTCAACCACATGCGCAGACTTGTCGTATTGCTTTTGTGGTGGATGAGGGTAAATGGTTTCGGTTGCCAACAATTTGCCCGTTGAATCAACAATCGCAATCTTTGAGCCAGTGCGTAGACCTGGGTCCAAACCTAACGTTGCACGCGGGCCTGCCGGTGCAGCCATCAGTAAGTCTTTTAGGTTGGTCGCAAACACTTCAATCGCTTCGATTTCAGCACGCTCTTTCATTGCGCCCATCAATTCAGTTTCCATGTGCATCGACACTTTAATCCGCCATGCCCAACTGATCACTTGCTTACGCCATGCATCGGCTGGGGCTTGGCTCAGTGAAATGCCATAATGGTCAGCAATCAGAGTTTCGCAGTAAGACTGGCGGGCTCCCTCTTCTTGCTCAGGGTCCGCATTCATTGAAAGGGTTAAGAAGCCTTCATTACGACCACGCAGCATCGCCAATGCACGGTGTGATGGCACCTTGCTTAGTGCTTCATCATGGGCAAAGTAATCTTTAAATTTCTCACCCGCTTGCTCTTGCCCAGCAACAACACGAGACCCTAGCTGTGCATTACGATTAAGGTGATTACGGATTTTCTCAAGCAGGTTCGCGTCTTCTGCGATGCGTTCCATGATGATCGCGCGTGCGCCGTCGAGTGCTGCTTTGTTGTCGGCGATACCTTTGTCAGCATCGATATATTTCGCGGCTTCACTTTCAGGCTCAGTCTGTGGCTGATTCCATAGCTTATCAGCTAATGGCTCTAAACCCGCTTCAATCGCGATTTGCCCTTTCGTACGACGCTTAGGTTTGTATGGCAGGTATAAATCTTCCAAACGCGTTTTACTGTCGGCTTGGTGGATCTCTTGCTCTAGCTCTGCGCTGAGTTTGCCTTGTTCTTTAATGGATTTAAGAATGGTTTGGCGACGGTCATCCAACTCACGCAAGTAAGCCAAACGGCTATCTAAGTTACGCAGTTGGGTATCATCTAGCCCGCCCGTCACCTCTTTACGGTAACGCGCAATAAAAGGGACGGTATTGCCATCATCAATTAAGTTAACAGCGGCAATCACTTGCTCAGAGCGAACATTCAGCTCCTGAGCGATTAATTTGCAGATAGCTTGGCTCATCCGTGCAATCTCTTTTGGGGAATTAGTAAGTATATGAGGGTGGAATTAAGAAAAACCACCCTAGCGGTCGGTGGTCCGAGGTTAATTGTGATAACGAATTGCGTTAATAAACCACTCTTTGTCACCTTCCGGTGTTTGAACTGAAAATTCGTCGTCGACTTCTTTTTTCAGTAACGCGCGTGCCATCGGTGAATCAATAGAAATGTAGTTTTTTGCCCCACCGTAAATTTCATCAGGGCCGACGATACGAAATGACTTGATATCACCTTGCTCATTTTCAATCTCGACCCAGGCGCCAAAGAACACTTTGCCTTCTTGCTGGGGAGAATAATCAACAACGGTCACTTGCTCTAAACGTTTACGCAAATAGCGTACGCGACGGTCAATTTCACGCAAACGTTTCTTGTTATACTGGTAATCCGCGTTTTCACTACGGTCGCCTAAACTCGCAGCCCAAGTCACTTTCTTTGTTACTTCCGGGCGATCTTCTTTCCACAAGAAATCGAGCTCTTGCTTGAGGCGGTCAAAGCCTTCACGGGTGATCAGGTTGGTTTTCACGCTACTTGTCCATCTCGATGAATATCCTTTGATTGTCGCTGTTTTTTAACCACAGGCAATAGATAACGCAGTTGGTACCGTGAATTTTTCTGTTCTCAAACCAAAACCAGTCAAAAACCTTCACCAAACCGCATTGAAATACGGAATAGTTTCAACGAATTCGTTCTCTTTTAGCTTGGTTAAAATTAAAGCAACATAGCCACTAATTACTGTATTTAATAAGGAAATATAAATGCGAAATGATAAGGCACAAGACAAGAGCTCTCGGCATAACTTTATTGGTGACATCGTTCTAACCACAGAGCAAGTCAAGCAAGGTGTCACTCACGTCGCTCAGCATCTTAACCAGCGTTTTGATGGGGAGAAGGTAGTTTTTATTTCGGTAGTGCCCGGCGGCATTTTATTTACTGCCGACCTAATACGTCAGATCGATTTCGATGTAAAACTCGACTACGTCTCTTGCCACCACACTCCAGGATCGAGCACCAACAACTCTGCGATTATTTACCAGCAAAACGTCAGTATTGATGGTGCACACGTGATCTTACTCGATGATGCGATTGAAACTGGCGGCACCATGAAACGTGTGGCTGCCTTTTTTGCTGAGCAAAGTGGTGTTAAATCGGTCTCGATTGCCTGCTTATTTGTAAAGCCCGGTCGAATTGATATCCCATTTACTCAGTATTTTGCCTATGAGATGAAAAATGACGACATGCTTATCGGTTACGGGCTGTCATGGCAAGAGCATTGGCACAACTTACCTTATGTTGCAAAACTAATCCAAGAGCAGTAAGCCCCATCACAAAGACTCGATCAGAGCAGATATATACGAGTAGATTACGCAAAAATGCGCTTAAGATAAAAAGAGTAACAATTTGGGCAAGCACGGTTTTACAAACAGTGATACATTTTTGAGTATATGCGTTGCTTTTTAATAAGGTGTTTCAATGCAAGAAAATCATAAAATACTCGTAGTAGATGACGATGCCCGATTACGTGCGCTTTTGGAGCGCTACCTATCTGAGCAAGGCTTTCAGGTACGTAGTGTTGCCAATGGTGAACAAATGGATCGCCTACTGACGCGCGAAAACTTCCATTTGATGGTGCTGGACTTAATGTTACCAGGGGAAGACGGACTCTCTATCTGCCGCCGTTTACGTAATGCCAACAATGAAATGCCGATTCTAATGTTAACAGCAAAAGGCGATGAGATTGACCGCATTGTTGGTTTAGAAGTGGGGGCGGATGACTACTTACCAAAACCGTTTAACCCGCGTGAATTACTAGCACGTATTAAAGCCGTACTGCGCCGCCAAACCACCGAACTCCCAGGTGCACCAAGTGCAGAAGAGTCTATGGTTGAATTTGGTGAATTCCGTCTTAACCTCGGAACTCGTGAAATGTACCGTGGTGATGAGGCGATGCCATTAACTTCCGGTGAGTTTGCGGTACTAAAAGCACTTGTGACTAACGCTCGCGAGCCGCTATCTCGTGACAAACTGATGAACATGGCACGTGGTCGTGAATACTCTGCGATGGAGCGTTCTATCGACGTGCAGATTTCGCGCCTACGCCGCATGCTAGAAGTAGACCCAAGCAAACCGCGCTACATTCAGACGGTATGGGGGTTAGGCTACGTTTTCGTGCCTGATGGCAAAGAAGCGTAATCAACGATTCAACAAGTGCGAGCATTAGCCTCGCACTTTTTCTAGCTTCGTCTCCTAGCTCTCATATAGGTTATCTCTATGCGCTTCCGCAGTTCTTTTACCCAATCAATTTTACTGTTTGTCACTCTGCTGATTGCTAGCCAAGTCTACTCTTACTACGCGGTGTTTAATTACGCCTTACTTCCCAGTTTGCAGCAGTTCAATAAGATTCTAGGGCATGAAATCAACTTAATGTTGGTTCACCCCGACCACAACGATAATGGCTTAGTCATGGATGCGCCTCTACGTCGTCAGATTTTAGAGCGACTTGGCGTTACCATTCATGCCAAAGATAGCCCAATTGCCGAGCAGTACCACCAAGCGATCAGCATTGATTTGATGAGCGAAGAGATGACCCATGAACTCGGCACGCCTACCGACGTGCGTATGGCGCTGGGTGAAGAGAGCTATATTTTGTGGCTCAATATAGAAGCCATGCCTGAGTCGCTGATCCGCATCCCTCTCTCGGAGCTGCAAGAAGAAGATTTTGCGCCGCTGTTTCGCAATAGCTTATTAATGGCGCTGCTTATTATTGCCGGTGGTTGGCTATTTATGCGTTTACAAAACCGCCCATTACTGGCATTGCAAAAAGTCGCCAAAGAGGTTGGTCGTGGCGAGATACCCTCACCATTGCCAGAAAAAGGCTCAACAGAGATTCGCTCGGTCACGCGTGCATTTAACCAAATGTCAAAAGGCATTCAAGCTTTAGAAGATGACCGCGCTCTGCTTATGGCGGGTATCAGCCACGATTTACGTACACCACTGACGCGGATTCGTTTAGCCACCGAAATGATGTCGCCACAAGACAGTTATTTAGCAGAAGGTATCATCAGTGATACTGAAGAGTGTAACGAAATCATCAGCCAGTTTATGGATTACTTAAAGCCAGTGAACAAGCAATCTTTCACTGCGGTGGATCTCAATGACATTGCGCAAGATCTGGCACACTCTGAAGGTAATGGTGAACATATTGAGATCATCACTGAGTTGAACCAACTCAAACCGGCCTTTGGTAGCCCCATCGCGATCAAACGCTCGATCAGTAACCTCGTGGTCAATGCGGTACGTTATGGTAATGGTTGGATCAAAATTTCAACGGGAATGACTGCAGATAACAAGCTGTGTTGGATTTGTATCGAAGATAATGGTCCGGGAATTGAGAAAGACCAAGTGGCAAAACTATTTGAACCTTTCACTCGTGGTGATACTGCTCGTGGTAGCGAAGGAACTGGGCTTGGTTTAGCCATAGTCAAACGCATCGTCAGCCAACATCACGGTTCGGTAGTGGTCAACAATCGTGGTGAAGGCGGTTTGAAAGTTCAAGTCAGCTTCCCAACCAAATAACCTTTAGCTCAAATAGTAAAAAGCCCCTGGTTGGGGCTTTTTTATTTTCTAAATACAGCTAGTGATAACTTATCGGATTACAAACGACCACGATAACTAAACTGATAGCGCCCTTGGTTATCTGGCTTAGGTAGCCATTTGAGTTGTTCAGCAAAAGCCGTAGGTAGTTCAGGTTGTGGGCTGAACCAAGCTTTAGCGCTATATTGACGATTAGCTTGTAAATCGAGTGAAAACTCACTCGTCACTTGTTTGCTTTGCTGCTTCCCCTGCACCTTAATATTACTCTCTTTACAACTCAAATCGGCGCTAACCGGCCCCACTTGTAATGACGCTAACGGCGTACCTATTTGGTCACTATTCCACACCAAGTTGCCTTTTCCTGCGCGACAATATGGCGAAGCGTATTGCAGTGATTCAATGCTCAACTCAAGTTGCCCAGCAATATCTAATGGTACAGGTATTGGCGGAGCGAGCTTCATCAGTTCCGTTGCGGGCATCGAGGCAATCACCTTTTCCACGTACGCCCCTTGTAAACCATAGCCCACCACACCACGTGCACGTAACTGCCACGGATTACCACGACCCAGTCGAACCTTAGCTTGTAGGTTGCCTGTCAGTAACTGCATTGGCTGCAACTGCCACGAAACTTGCCCCAAGTTATAATGCTGCCATTGCAGTTGTTGAACCTGCCCTTGCCATAAGGAGCCACTGGCCCCCGCGATTTTTAACTGACTAGGTAATGGAGCATGCGTCAATACTGCTTGAATCGGAAGATGAACAATGGCACTGACAACAAACGCCACCACTAAAATCAAAATCAGTACTATCTTGCTCTTCACTGCCATTACCCTTTGCTCAACTGCAGGCGTTTAACCTCAACCATCCCAGCTTGAGGGCTTTTATCAATATCGAGGAACAGCACATCAATCGCATGGTTAGCTTGCATGTAGTCCATCCAATTAACCAGTTGGTTGAATGGTAAAGGTTGCACCCAAACTTGCATTTCATTGCCACGCGGTTGCACGCGCACCAATTCAACGTTAAAACGACGCGCCGAAGACGAAACGGCTTGGTTCAATGGCAATGGCGAAATCGCTTTAGCACCACTGCCACGCAGTTCTACGATCTGATCTGCTTTATCTGTTACCCAGCTCAGTAACTGTTTTTCGTTATTCAGGGCTAACTTTGCTTGCTCAGCGCGCAAGGTGATGGGTTGATAGATGGTCCAGTAAAGTAAACCAAACCCTAACACTACACTGCCAATAACCGTTAAACGCTGCTCACGCGGCGTAATCTGATACCACCAAGCTTGCAGCGAGTTTAAAATACGCTTCATTTTCTTCTCCTCACTGCAATTTCAAAACAAAACTACCCGTGACAAAGTCAGCCGCTTTAGTTAGCTGACCTTGTTCCACCTGAAACTGCTGTTCCAACTGTGTGCGAGCCTGCTCAAACGACTGAAAATCTTTACTGCGAGCTTGCAGATTAATTTCACCACGCTTGCTATCAAACGTTAGCCCAGTCATTTCAAAGTTAGGCACATTTTTAAACGCACTCGGTAGTTTTACCAACCAATGCAAAATGGATTGTTCCGAACTACCACCAGCGAGACGCTTTGCTTCATTTTCCAGTTCACGCTTTAAATAACCGGTGGTCGGGATCTTATTCTTAGCTAAAACCGCACGGAAAATACGTTCACTTTCAGCACGATAAAGGTCCGCTTGTTGCTGAGCCTGATGAGTTTGAATCAAACTTTGTGCCAGTAGGACCACGGCTAATATACCCGCTGCAATCGCCGTTTTCTGCCAAACTTTGACATACTTAGCCAGTGAGGATTTAGGCTTAAACCCACCAGTCAGTAAGTTAATTTTACTGATAATGGCGTGGCGAGCGAGCAACTGCATCACTAAGTGAGGCTCACCTTGTTGCCAAGTTTGCCCTTGCGCCAATGTCAGTTCTGGCAGTGGGCTATAAGCTTCCAAAGCCAACCACTGTTGTTCTTCTTTAACCCAATCCGATTGAGCCACCATCGCCAGCCAATCAGATTCAATCGTCAACGCTTGATAGGGCGATTTTTTCAGTAACCATTGGCCCGACATTTCAACCGCAGCAATACCGTGAACATCGGGTAGTGCCAATGCATCCGGCATGACTTTGCTGACATTAAAGCCAGCCTCAGCTAGTGTGGCTAACTCTTGAGATAGCCACGCTTTATCAACCGCCGCGATGAATGCCTGATCGCCTTGTTTTGCCAAGGTTGTGATATGCAAGCTTTCCACATCTTGTGCGACATCATCTTCAATCAAGTAAGGCAACATGCTATCAAACTGCCTAGCACCGCCTGCTGGAATGGTGACCTGTTTTAACAACACATCGGCGTTATTGAGCAAGACGATGGTAGGTCGCTGCTGGGCATAGCTCTCAATCTCTGTAAGAGCTTGTCCCGCTGCAAGCTCGCCACTGGCGATAACTTCTTGCTGGCTTTCAGACCAAACCAGCCACTGCTGGCTAGTTTGGTGATTATTGCTCAGTCGAACGATTAAGTACTCGCTCACCGATTCCTCCAAAGCGACGGCTAATGACCGTCGCAGTTTCTCGATTTGCACTAAACAGTAAGCTGCGAATTCTCACCCGAGATTCGCCAACGACCACCTGTGCATCCAATTCAAAATAAGCGCTATCCACACTGAGATAACCTTTAACTTGTTTCTTTGTCGCATCGTTAAGTGAAGCGAGCTGCGATTCAGATAAAAACTGTTCAACACTCCCCCAACCATCAAATGGTCGATTCTCCAGTAGCTGTTTGGCATCACTCACACTGAGCTGCTCGCCAAACAAAGCGGAGATTAAAGCCGCTTGCTCAGGTGCAACGGTGTTTACGTTGAGTCGAAACACCGAGGTCGGTAATGCGCATATATATGGACGTACTCGCACCATCACATCACCAGAAACTTGATTGATAGAACGAAATTCACTCTCATCTGCCAGCACACTATTGGCGGTCATATAGTCGGGTGACATCGCCTCGTAGGTACTGTCTTCAACTCCAGTAACCGAGTTAACCACACTATTGCCATCAACAAACTCCCATGTGGAGTGAGCGACAATTTCTGCCACATAAGGATCAACATCTAGCGCTAACATTAAATCTTGCAACACGGTGACCAAATAAGGCGCATTCTGTGAATTACTTGCCGTTTGAGTATCCACTAAGGCATTGAGGTTAAAGCAGGCTTGGCGATCAACTAACTTGCCCGTCAAACTGCCATAATCAAGTGGAAAATGTTGCTCTTCCAAAGCCCACGGCTGCGATAAATTAACCGTGTCACTGTCTTTGTAGCTCTGCTCGATGGCTTCAATCGCCAGCGCTTCTGCACCGATGCTATACCAGTATGCTTGTTGGTAATTAATTTGGTTGGTAGAGCGCTTAAATTGCCCAAACAATCGTTCAGACATGGTAGCAGCAACCGCGGTCATCATTGCCAATAGCAATAACACCACTAACAGCGCGACACCATTTTGTCTACTCTTCATCGCTGCTCTCCAACGCAATCGAGCCACCGCCAGTTAAGTAAATTCGTTCAATCTTGCCATAGTCGCTAAAGGTTAACGAAACCTGTACCGCTTTAGGCAACACCATCGACTTATCCCAACGGCTACTCCACTGCTCACCATCAAAGAAGCGCATCTCGAACGCCTCTACTTGGTCAATGAGCGGCATCACCAAGCCTTGCTGCCCAGTAGGAGTATCGACGTAATGCCACCAAACCCGCTCTAATTGCGAATCTTTAACTCGATAGCCGACTTTGGTCACATCCCCACGAGGAAATTGCTGTGCGGGGTTATGCCAGCCCGATCGCGCAAACATTACCCCTTTCATATCGGAATCAAGTAGGTAATCTTGCCACTCAATCAACTTTTTACTTGGCTCTTCGCCATTGGTGCGCATTTGGCGCAACGCCATTTGACGAAAGTCGTTATCCATAAACACCAGCGCACGTTGCAAGGTTTTCATTCGCTCACTGCGCTGTTGTGATATGTCATTACTGCGATATATTTGGCTTAGCACTTGCTGCGCGCCAATCGCCATAAAGGCAAAGATGGCCATAGCAATCAGCACTTCGATTAAGGTGAAACCGGAGCGTTTTTTCAAACCGATTTGAGCAAACTTATTTAGCGACATAGCTTCTCACCGATACGATAGCCGCACCTTTTGACGCTCGAGCAACTTCGACATCAAATGCACGAATTAACCCTTCTTGAGTTGAGACGGGAGTAATAGTCCAATACCAATCTCTGTCTGCTAATTTATCTTTACCTGATTGTTTCTTTAACCCTTTTGGGGCCAGCATCACTTTCGCCATTTGGTTATCCGCAACCATCGCGGCAAAAGTTTTCTCTTCCATCAAGGTTAAGGTATTAATGTGTTGTCCAACCGAACGAATTAACGCCATGGCTGACATGGCAAAGATGGCTAACGCCACCAGCACTTCAAGCAAAGTTAACCCTCGTTCACAGCGCCTCATCTTGTTCTCCCGGCGCGAGTAAAACGATTTGACCATTTTCTTTTGCAACTACCTGCCAAGCCGATTGTTCTATTTCAGAACCGCTTGGATAAATTGCAATAGAGAATGGGGTGACCTCTCCACTCGACATAAAAAACACTTGTGGCTGAGGCAGGATTTTTTTCTGCTCTAACTGTGCAAACATCTCTTCATCAAATAGTGATGATGGATTAAATAACCGCTGCTGATCTTGCCAAACCGATCCCCCTAAGCTGAATGTCATCGCCACACCCGTTGCAAATTGTGTCTGGTAGGGTAGCCGTTCTAATACCAATGGTTTCCAGCCCTCTACATCTAATTGCTGCAAATAGTAAGTCGACTTTTCTTCATCCACGCGTAAGCCGAAATCGCGCCCACTCAACAGCGCCTCTTCGTTAAGAAGTTGCAAACGAAGCCACAACGACCGCGCTTGTATGTTCGCTTCATCACGCTGATTGTTTGGCAGCGAAAAGACCACGACGGTTACCGTCACGGCAAGCAGTGCAACCACCAGCAGCACTTCTAATAAGGTAAAACCTTTCTTATTCGACATCGCCCATTACATCAAGCTAGAAATGGCGGCCTTAGCCGCCATTGGTATTAAATGAAAGATTACTGGAAATCTGCTAAGTTCCAGTTACCGATATCAGCGTTAACGCCCTCACCACCTTCTTGACCATCAGCACCTAAAGTAAAGATATCAATAGTGCCGTTGTCGCCTGGGCTTAGGTATTGGTAGTCGTAGCCCCATGGGTCTTGCGGTAGACGCTTGATGTAACCTTCTTGCGGGTAGTTGCGCGGGGTTGGGTTACTTGGCTCAGCCACTAATGCCTCTAAACCTTGATCCGTGGTTGGATAGACATTGTGGTTTAAGCGGTAAGTATCTAACGCTGTTTCTAACGCTTTAATATCCACAGCCGCTTTCTTTTGCGATGCAGTATCTTTACTACCCAATAGGTTTGGCGCTACCACACTCGCTAGAATGCCGAGGATTACCACCACTACCATCAATTCTAATAAGGTAAAGCCTGATTGTTTTTTATTGCGTTGGTTTTTCATTTTCTCTCCAATAACACAACTGCGTTGAGCTTTTTATCTGCTCATTAAATTATTCATTTCTAATATCGGCATCATGGTCGCCATCACGATAAACAGCACTAACCCTGCCATTAACGCAATCATCAGTGGCGTAAAGATGCCCAAAGAGATGTTCACCATCGACTCGAAGTTGGCGTCTTGGTTATCCGCCGCTCGGGTTAACATACTCTCAAGTTCGCCACTTTGTTCACCTGAAGCAATCATGTGCAACATCATTGGTGGGAACAGTTTGGTTTGGTCGAGTGACTTACGCAAACTCGCCCCTTCTCGCACGCGCTCCGCCGCCAGCAAGACTTGCTGCTTCACGAACTGATTAGACATAACATCCACTGCGACGCGCATCCCTTCCAAAATTGGAATAGAGCTTGAAGTACAAATCGACAGAGTACGAGCAAAACGGGCAGTGTTTAAGCCACGAGCAATCTTACCGATCACTGGCATGCCAATGACTTTGCGATCCCAAATTAAACGAATCGCGGCCTTCGACAAAGCTAAGCGAGATAAATAAAACAGTGCCACTAAACCGATCAGAATATAGACCCACCAATTTTGTACAAACTCACTGCAAGCGATCAAAACCTGAGTAGAGAAGGGTAACGCTTGCCCCATTTGCACAAACTGACCAACAATCTTTGGCACCACGGATGCTAATAAGAATGCAACAATACTGACCGCAAACACCACTAATACGGTGGGGTAGATCAGTGCTTGTTGTAGTTTACTACGCATCTTCTGCCGATTTTCTGCGTACTCTGCCAAGCGTTCAAGCACACTATCGAGATGACCAGATTTTTCACCTGCCGCCACCATCGAACGAAACAGCTCATCAAAAATATGCGGATAATCTGCCAAGCCATCTGCCAACGTGTGCCCTTCCACCACTTTAGAGCGCACTGCCAATAGCATGGTGCGAATACGCGTTTTCTCTGATTGCTCTGAAACCGCGCGTAAGCACTCTTCTAACGGCATTCCGGATTGCACTAAGGTAGAAATCTGACGCGTGATCAGCGCCAAATCAGGCGTACTGATACCACGCTTAAACGTGACTGTCGCTTGTGCTGCTTGCCCTTGTTTAGCAGAAGCTTTGACTCGTGTTGGCACCACATCAATCGGTACCAAGCCTTGCTCTTTTAAACGGCTGCGAACTTGGCGAGCATTATCGCCTTCGATAACCCCTTTTTGAGATTTACCTTTCGCGTTAAGCGCTTTGTATTCAAACGCCGCCATTAGCTTTCCTTAGTCACTCGCATCACTTCTTCAAGCGAAGTGATACCTTGGCGTACTTTTTCCAAACCGTCACCACGAATAGCCGGTGTTTTTTGACGAATCGCTTTCTCAATCGCTTGTTCACCCGCTTCATTATGGATCAGCTCTTGCACTTGCTCATCGACCACCAACAATTCATAAATGCCAGAGCGTCCACGATACCCTTTACCGCTACAGTGCTCACAGCCTACCGGTTTGAAAAGGGTCAACGCGTCATCTGCCTTTAATTCAAACAGCGCTTTTTGCGCCGCATCGGCTTGGTAGCTTTGCTTACATTGTGGGCAGAGCGTACGCACTAATCGCTGAGCTAACACACCCAGTAGCGATGAAGAAATGAGAAACGGCTCAATCCCCATATCACGCAAACGAGTAATGGCACCAATAGCAGTGTTGGTGTGCAAAGTCGACATCACCAAGTGACCGGTTAGCGAGGCTTGTACAGCAATTTGCGCCGTCTCTAAGTCACGGATTTCACCCACCATCACCACATCAGGGTCTTGACGCAAAATCGCACGTAAACCACGAGCAAACGTCATATCCACTTTTGGGTTAACCTGAGTTTGACCAATACCATCGATATCAAATTCAATCGGGTCCTCTACGGTGAGGATATTGCGCTCATTATTATTAAGTTCCTGCAAACCTGCATACAAGGTCGTTGATTTACCTGAACCTGTTGGACCCGTCACTAAAATGATGCCATGTGGGCGATCAATCATGCTGCGGAACTGTTGGTGAGTATGAGGTTTCATTCCGAGACTATGTAGATCAAGACGGGTAGCGTTTTTATCCAGCAAACGCATTACCACACGCTCACCGTGTGAAGATGGCATGGTCGAAACACGCACATCGACAGCTCGACCACCAATACGCAGTGAAATACGACCATCTTGAGGAATACGTTTTTCAGCAATATCAAGCTTTGCCATTACCTTGACGCGCGAAACCAGTAATGGCGATAATTTTCGGCTCGGTGAGAGCACATCACGCAATACGCCATCAACACGGAAACGAATCGCCAAGCTTTTCTCAAAAGTTTCGATATGTATATCTGACGCACCTTCTTTGATCGCTTCGCCGAGCATGGCGTTAATCAGCTTAATGATTGGCGCGTCATCTTCTGATTCGAGCAAGTCTTCATCGTGCGGCAGATCTTCCGCTAAAGAGAAGAAATCATCGTTATCAGCACCAATGTCCTCCATTAACTGGCGCGCTTCTGAAGAGTCTCGCTGGTAAGCTTGAGTGAGTTTTTTCTCAAACTCATCTTTACTCACCGCTTGCAGAGTAAAGCTAGTTGGCATAGTGCGCTTCACTTCTAGCAAGGCTTCTATCGCTAACGGTTCGACATAAAACAAAGTTAACCCTGATCGTGCTTGATCAAGTACTAAGTTAAATCGCTTGGCAAAGCTAAATGGTAGGCGACGATGATGAGTCACTAACTCCAAATCCATCATTACTTGCTTTCCATCTGATCAATAAACGCTTGAATTTCAGCGGGATGCTGACGTTCTTGCCCGAACTCTGGCAACACCGGAATGTGGCTGTCATCCATCAATTTCAAACCTTGCTCAGATTTGTACAACTGTTCAGCACGGATAAAGTTGTATTTACGCTGAGTAATACCGTCGGCTGTCACGCCATCGCGAATGATGGTCGGCTTGATAAATACCATCAAGTTCTTCTTCTCAACCTGAGTACTGGTTGATTTGAACAGATGACCAAGTACTGGGATGTCGCCCAACAATGGTACTTTTGATTCACTCTCCATCGCGCGCTCATCAATCAAGCCACCGAGCACTATCATTTGACCATCTTCAACAATCACTGACGTGTTTAACTGACGTTTAGCAAAACGCACATCGACCGCACCATTGGCACCCAACACGTTTGAGACTTCTTGTTCAATGTTTAGCTGAACGGAATTGCCTTCGTTGATTTGTGGTACCACTTTGAGTTTGATACCCACTTCTTTACGATCAACCGTTTGGAATGGGTTGTCGTTGTTTGAACCTGCCGTTGAACCCGTGAGTACTGGCACTTCTTCACCCACAATAAATGACGCTTCACCGTTATCCATTACAGTAATACTAGGAGAAGAGAGAATATTTGAATTGGAGTCAGTTGAAACCGCAGTCAACAGTGCCGTCCAGTCACCCATCATGATGCTCACCGCAGCACCATTCACACCAGCGAGTGCTGAGGCTAATGTGCTGTAGTCGCCTGACTCAGTCACACTATATGGAACTCGATTGCCATTGTTATCCGTGTAGTATTCTGTACTTGTTTGATCAGAAGCCTCTTCCAATCCCACCATCACTTGCCCTAACTGAGCGCCAGTATTGCCATATTGAATAACCGTACCACTCTCTAACGATCCCCATTGTACGCCAAGGTTAATGCCGTCGCCTTCTGCCATCTCTACGATCAAAGCTTCAATCAACACCTGTGCTCGGCGGATATCGAGTTGAGCAATCACATTTTGCAAAGCGGTCATAATCGACGGTGGTGCGGTGATCACCAAAGCATTGGTTGAGACGTGCGCAGCAATCATCACTTCACTTGCGGAAGAAGCTTTAGAGCCTGCCGATTTTTCTGCTTGTAGGTTGTCAGAGACCCCTTTAAGGACATCGACTAAATCTTCAGCCTTGGCGTACTTTAGGTACACCACTTGGTTATTGCCTTTGGTCGCCATTTCGACATCAAGCTGTTGAATGAGCTTGCGCAGACGCTTACGTACCTGCGGATCACCAGAAATAAGCACTGAGTTAGTACGATCATCCGCTACTAGCTTAGGTTGTAAGAATCCAGGGGTATTTTTGCTGTCGTTACTCTTATTTAGCGCATCAACAATACGCACCATCTCTGCCGCTGAAGCATTTTTCAGATCGACCACTTCAATCTCTTTATCGCCCGCTTGGTCAACACGCTTAATGATGTCCGCTAGACGATTCACGACTGCCGCACGACCGGTAATAAGAATGATATTGGCAGGATCGTAGTGAACCACGTTACCCGCGCCAGCATTGTCATTAAGCTGACGCAATAAAGGCGAAAGCTCACGCACAGAAACATTACGTACTGTGACCACGCGCGTTACGACTGCATCACCGACCACATTGCCATCACCAACTACAGGAATTGCCGAGGTTTTCGCATCTTTTGATTTAATGACTTTTAAAATGCCATTGTCCATGTCAATAACAGCATAGCCGTACACCTCTAACACATTGAGGAAGAAGCTATAATATTGCTCTTCACTTAATGTATCGTAACTGCGAACGTCAATTTTGCCACGCACAGAGGGATCAACAATGATGGTTTTCTCTAGATTACGACCAACGATATTAATAAATTCTTGAATATCTGTGCCTTTAAAACTGGCACTGTATTCGCTCGCGATTGCCATCGGAGAGGCTGCCAACGATGCAGCCAATAACCATGCGCTTTTCTTAAGCCAATGCTTCACTTTTTTGCTCCTCAAAGGGTAACTCTCTGCGCGTCTTACAATTCGATATAGATATCGTAGGGTTGCCCATCACGCTCTACGGTCAAATTCAATTCTGTTAAATCTGAAAGGCTGTTAAATATTTCACTCATTGCGGCACTATTACGTAAATCTAGCCCATTAAGTTGCGTAGCGACATCGCCCTCTTTGAGACCAACGGCATCAAAGAGTTCACGGCTTTTACCTGGGCTAAGTCGATAACCTACGACGCTTTCATCACGCTTGATCGGCGACATGCGAACATACTGGAAAATCTGTTGTGGGTTGCGGGCAATTTCGGTGCGGATTTGTGCCAATTTATCTTTGGTTTGGGTAGAAATCGTCGCCGCTGGTTGGCTTTTTTGTACTGGGCTAGAAAACTTTAACCCTTCCAACATCACCGTTTCATTGCGTCCTGCATTATCTACGATGACTCGGTCAGACTGCACTTGCACCAATTTTGCTCGCGTACCTTCAATCACTTCATCAATACCATAGGTAGCTTGTTTGCCACCTTGAGCTATTACCGCCAAACTTTTTTGCGCATTGGTACTGGTCACCACGCCAACCACTACGATGTTCAGTCGGCTTTTTGGGGCATCTTCTAGCTTAGGTTGTACCACCGGCTTTCTAGCTGCTTGATAATGACCAAATAAATTACTGTTATGTAAGCTCGCTAAGTCAAGCTTCGTTGGCGCACCTTTCACAGCAGTAGATGATGATGGCTGCCATTTGGCTAATTGAGGCTGCTGATAAGGAAACCAAACCAGACGACCCAAAATCCATGCGGTAAGCAACAGTAAGATTACCGTGACCAATGCACTGATGCGGGCTTGGTTGGCAACTAGCTTTTGTATAGCTGGAGAACTAGAGCTGAGCGGCTTCACTGTATTTCCTTGATAACTGGACTTCCACTTAAGTCACTCGTTTGATAACTATCACGCTATCTATATGACCAATAACCTGTAATTCTAACAAACTATAGAATATGGCTATATAAAAAAGATTCCGACTCAATTGCATGTTATTTATTTTTTAACCACAAACTTGAAAAATGGGCGCAATATCACCATTGTATGGTCGATATTACGAGCTAGTTAGAGGGTAGAGAACGAAATGAGTTCCCCAACAGAAGCGTTAAGATTGGACAAGTGGCTTTGGGCAGCACGTTTTTACAAAACACGTTCCATCGCACGAAATATGGTTGATGGTGGCAAAGTCCATTATAATGGACAACGAAGCAAACCAAGCAAGGTTGTTGAGCTTGGTGCTGTCATTACCTTACGCCAGGGCAATGAAGAAAAAACCGTGATGATCGAGAAAATTTCTGGTCAGCGCCGAGGTGCCCCTGAAGCTCAAACCCTCTACAGCGAAACAACTGAAAGCATTGCAAAACGTGAAGAATTCGCCTTGCAACGCAAGCTTAACGCGCACAACCCAAGCCCAGAACGCCGCCCTGATAAAAAACAGCGCCGCGATCTTATCAAATTTAAAAATCAATAAGCTGGACTGTTCAAATGACTGATACTGTAATCAAGAACAATGTTTTAAACCGCTACCTATTTGAAGAACTATCAGTACGTGGCGAAATGGTGCAACTGGATGAAGCGTACCAACGAATTATTACTAGCAAGGAATACCCAGTAGCACTGCAAAAGCTACTTGGCGAGCTACTCGTTTCAACCACGCTACTGACTGCTACCTTAAAGTTTGAAGGTTCTATCACTATCCAACTACAAGGTGATGGTCCAGTATCGCTTGCTGTCATTAATGGCGACCATGATCAGAAGATCCGTGGTGTTGCTCGCTGGGAAGGCGATATCGCTGCAGACGCAACTCTGCACGACATGATGGGTAAAGGTTACCTAGTGATCACCATCGAACCGAAGAAAGGTGAGCGCTACCAAGGCGTTGTTGGTTTGGAAGGTGAAAACCTTACTCAAGTGATTGAAAACTACTTCGCTAACTCTGAGCAACTGAAAACTCGCCTATGGATCCGCACTGGTGAACATGAAGGTAAAGCACACGCAGCTGGTATGCTGATTCAAGTTATGCCTGACGGTACTGGCTCAGCTGATGACTTTGAACATTTAGAGCAACTGACCAACACCATCAAAGATGAAGAGCTATTTGGTCTGGGCGCGCAAGAACTGCTTTACCGCCTATACAACCAAGAGAAAGTTCGCCTGTTTGACCCACAACCTGTGGAATTCCATTGTGGCTGTTCACGTGACCGCAGTGGCGCGGCGATCATTACCGTGGATCGTGCTGAAATTAATGACATTTTAGCCGAGGAAGGTTCAGTTTCTTTACATTGTGATTACTGCGGCACAACATATTCATTTAATGCTGCCGAAGTGTCTGAACTTTTCATTCAGGCAGAAAATGGTAACAAAACACTACATTAATTATCACTAATTAATAAGTTACGGAAATGTTATACAAGCCAGCGCCTCGCTGGCTTTTTTTATCGCCAAACTCCCGCCATAACTCGCCTCCCCCGCACCGTACGCTATACTTAATTTCTACACATTAATAATCTATTTGATCTAGCGCAATTGTTTGCGCACACGATAAAATAGTCGAACCAATATGTGACGTGTCACCTAAAACCACACAATGATCATGGACGATTTTTGAGCTATCTCCCTGTTTTGTACCCGACCCGTTGCTAGCATGGTGAGCATATAAAAATAAAAGTTCTTACAAAATCCCTACAAAAACTTATCACAAGGAGCACCTATGACCGTTATGGAACATACAAAGGCTGCAACAATTGATCTTTCAAAGCATGGACTGCATGACGTTAAAGAGGTAGTTAGAAATCCAAGTTATGAAATGCTATTCGAAGAGGAAACTCGTGCTGACTTAGAAGGCTACGAGCGCGGTGTGGTTACCGAGCTTGGCGCTGTCGCGGTTGACACTGGTATCTTTACTGGACGCTCACCAAAAGACAAATACATCGTAAAAGATGCCACCACCGAGGAGCACATGTGGTGGACGTCAGACGCGGTAAAAAATGATAACAAAGCGATCGACTTAGAAGTGTGGAAGGATCTAAAGCAAGTAGTGACTTCTCAGCTTTCAGGTAAACGCCTATTTGTTATTGACGGTTACTGTGGTGCTAACCCTGATTCTCGCTTAAGTATTCGAGTGATCACGGAAGTCGCATGGCAGGCGCACTTTGTGAAAAACATGTTTATCCGCCCAACGGAAGAAGAACTGGCGACATTTGAGCCTGACTTCGTGGTAATGAATGGTGCGAAATGCACCAACCAGAAATGGGAAGAGCACGGTCTTAACTCTGAAAACTTCACCGTATTCAACCTTACTGAACGCATGCAGCTTATCGGCGGTACTTGGTACGGCGGCGAAATGAAGAAAGG
>ERZ794982.152-NODE-152-length-21678-cov-5.115525_pt1 | contig 21678 bp, 16 predicted proteins | sample MGYA00433071_ERZ794982 | MGnify/ENA primary metagenome ERZ794982 (study PRJEB30140, sample SAMN00862574) | bioreactor metagenome | study: EMG produced TPA metagenomics assembly of the Bioreactor inoculated with sediment Metagenome (bioreactor metagenome)...
TTGGGCGCGTTTCGCCGGAAGCTGCCAGTGGCGGCGCGATTGGTTTAGTCAAAGATGGCGACATCATTGCAATTGATATCCCGAGCCGCAGCATCGCTTTGCAAGTCTCTGAACAAGAGCTGGCGCAACGTCGCGCGACGCAAGATGAACTGGGTTGGAAACCGGTTGATCGCCAGCGTGAAGTGTCGCTTGCACTAAAAGCCTATGCAAGCATGGCAACCAGCGCAGACAAAGGTGCCGTTCGTGACAAGAGCAAACTAGAGGGATAAGTGATGACGGAATCCTTCCCCAAAAAAGGTCAACAACCAACTGGCGCAGATTATCTGCGTCAGGTTCTACGCGCCCCTGTGTATGAAGTGGCTATCGTTAGCCCATTTCAAGCGATGCCGAGATTGTCAGCACGGATTGGCAACCAAGTGCAGATCAAACGAGAAGACCGCCAACCGGTACACTCGTTTAAACTGCGCGGTGCTTACAACATGGTCTCAAGCTTAACCGAAGGGCAAAAAGCCGCCGGCGTTATCGCAGCCTCAGCAGGTAACCATGCACAAGGCATGGCGCTATCTGGAACCAAACTAGGTATTAAAACCACCATCGTCATGCCTAAAACGACCCCCGACATTAAAGTCGAAGCGGTACGCGGCTTTGGTGGCAACGTGATATTGCATGGTAATAATTTTGATGAAGCAAAAGCCGAAGCCGAGCGCCTTTCGGTGGAATATGGCTATACCTTTGTCCCCCCCTTTGATCACCCATTAGTGATCGCTGGGCAAGGCACTATTGGGATGGAAATGCTGCAACAAAATGGGCACTTAGATTATATCTTCGTCCCTGTTGGTGGTGGTGGTCTTGCTGCTGGCGTAGCGGTATTGGTTAAACAACTCATGCCAGAAATCAAAGTCATTGCAGTTGAGCCGGAAGATTCCGCCTGTTTAAAAGCGGCACTTGATGCTGGCGAACCCGTAGTTCTCGACCAAGTCAGCATGTTTGCTGATGGCGTGGCGGTAAAACGTATTGGTGAAGAAACCTTCCGTTTATGTAACCAGTACATTGATGGTCATATCACGGTTTCAAGCGACGAAATTTGCTCTGCTGTGAAAGATATCTTTGAAGATACCCGCGCCATTGCCGAACCATCAGGTGCGCTCGCACTTGCGGGATTAAAGAAATTTGCGGAGAAGCAGCAGCTTCGAGGCAAGCAACTTGGTACGGTACTCTCTGGAGCGAATACGAATTTCCATGGGCTACGTTATGTATCAGAACGCTGTGAGCTGGGTGAAAAACGTGAAGGCTTACTCGCTGTTACTATCCCAGAGCGTCAAGGCGCCTTCTTTGAGTTCTGCAACTTAATTGGCGGTCGAGCTGTCACGGAATTTAATTACCGTTATAACGACGATTCGCTAGCAAACATTTTTGTTGGTGTACGCCTCAACGGCGGGCAAGAAGAACTACAACATATCATCCAAGATCTGCGTGCTGGTGGCTACCCAGTCGTTGACCTATCTGACGATGAAATGGCCAAGCTGCACGTTCGTTATATGATTGGCGGTCAACCAACTAAGCCACTCAAAGAACGTTTATATAGCTTTGAATTTCCAGAATATCCTGGCGCGCTGCTTAAATTCCTGAGCACCTTAGGCACACACTGGAACATCAGTTTGTTTAACTATCGTAACCACGGTGCCGATTATGGTCGTGTTTTATGTGGTTTCGAGTTAGACGATAGTGACCTAACTCGCTTCTCTGCCCATCTACGCGAGCTTGGTTACCAATGCAAAGATGAAACTGACAATCCGTCCTATCAATTCTTTTTATCTTCGCCCAAACGTGAAACCACTACTTAAGAGTGGTGATCACTTTGACCTTCAGCTCAGTCATACCAACAAAGCCAGTCACTCGACTGGCTTTGTTCTATGCTTAATACGTTGATTTTTAGCCATTAATGCGTTTTCTGCATAAATAAAATGCTAAAGTTTCATTTTTGTCATAGCACTAACACGACTACACTATGTTGGTAAAATTTAGAATAACTAATTTGCTGCACCCATGCGGAGATCCCTATGTTTAACGCTCTAATCCTAAATCAAGAAGAAAAACGTACCATCGCTTCAATTGAACAAATCGATGAAGCACAACTACCTGAAGGCAACGTTCTTGTAGAAGTTGATTACTCATCACTGAACTACAAAGACGGTCTAGCGATTACTGGTAAAGGTAAAATCATTCGTAACTTCCCAATGGTTCCAGGTATTGATTTTGCGGGTAAAGTCATCAGCTCAGAAGATGCGCGCTACCAAGCTGGTGATCAAGTTGTATTGACTGGTTGGGGCGTAGGTGAAAACCACTGGGGTGGTATGGCCCAACGTGCACGCCTAAATGCAGACTGGCTAGTTCCACTACCAAAAGGTCTAGACAGCAAAAAAGCAATGATGGTGGGCACGGCTGGCTTTACCGCAATGCTTTGTGTTCAAGCGCTACTGGATGCTGATGTAAAACCTGAAGCAGGTGAAGTATTGGTTACTGGTGCAAGCGGCGGTGTAGGTTCAGTAGCTGTCGCTCTACTGGCTCAGCTTGGCTACAAAGTCGCAGCGGTAACAGGTCGTGTTGAACAAAACGGTCCTCTACTAGAAAAACTGGGGGCAAGCCGTATCATTGACCGCGTTGAGTTTGAAGAACCAGCTCGTCCACTTGAGAAACAAATCTGGGCAGGTGCGGTGGATACCGTTGGTAGTAAAGTACTATCAAAAGTATTGGCTCAAATGGATTACAACAGCGCAGTAGCGGCCTGTGGTCTAGCGGGTGGTTTCGACCTTCCAACCACAGTGATGCCATTCATTCTACGTAATGTGCGCCTACAGGGTATTGATTCTGTAAACTGCCCTACCGAAAAACGTATTGCTGCATGGGAAAAACTGGTTGAGCTACTACCAGAGAGCTACTTCGAGCAAGCATGCACTGAAGTTGAATTAGCTGACGCGCCAAAATACGCAGAAGACATCACTAACGGCCAAGTAACGGGTCGAGTTGTCATTAAGCTATAACGCTTAGCGAACATGATTAAGAGCCAGCATAGCTGGCTCTTTTTGTTCCGCACATATCTGCAACTACTAGTAGGACGCAGATAATTAATCTAATCCCATATCTTCAATCCGTTTGGCAATCAAACGGCTACACTCTTCTCGTACAACACCACGCAACCACTCTTGTGCTGGAGAATGCTCGCAGCGCGGATGCCAAATCAATGAATAATCAAATGGGGTAAATTGGAATGGGAGTGGCTTCACCACCAAGTCATATCGCTCTGACACCAAGTAGGCGAGATCGGCAGGTACGGTGATAATTAGAGGCATGGTATCGACAATCGCCAATGCGGCTTCTAGATGATAAGCACGCAATACCATTCTGCGTGTCGGCAAATCAACTAAGGCTTGTTCAATCAAGGCTTTCACACCATCACTAATCGCGATCATCGCGTGTGGGTAGCCTAAATAGTCATCCAAGCTCATCTCTTTGTTCGCTAAAGGATGGTGTTTTGAAAGCAAACAAAATACCCCCACACGCCCAATAACTTCGCTGCGTAATGGTTCCACTGCTCCAATAGGTCGGCAAATAGCCAGATCGGCCCCTTCATAAGTAAGCTGATCAGCAAGGCGATCATGATGCAAAGGTAAGAAATTGAGTGAAACCAGCGGAGCTTCTTGATAAATCCTTGGCAAAGCAAACGGCAAAATGGTCTGCATTGCATAATCTGTCGTCGCAATAGTGAAGATTTGTTCGCAGCTTTGTGGCTCAAACTCTGCAGGGGACAATAATTGGCGCAGAGACTCTAAAGGAACCCCAAGCTGAGCATCAATCTCTAACGCTTTTTCAGTTGGGATCAACTGCTGACCCTGTCGAGTAAATAGTGGATCGTTTAATAAGCTTCTCAACCGCCCAAGTACACGGCTCATTGCGGACTGGCTTAAATTCAAACGTGTTGCCGCTTTACTGACGCTGCACTCTTCAATAAGTACTCGCAAAGCAACCAGCAAATTTAAATCTCGGCGGTAAATATCTTCTAATTCCACTGACTGTTTTCCCAACGATGGTGATGACCTAAGTGTACTACACCCAAGTAACCCAAAACTGTATGGCACTGAAAATGAAATCAATCTCTTGAGCACTGACACAGTTTATCACTCAACATAATTGACACGACAAAGGTCGCTCACCCTCAATCCACGTTTTGATTGATAAAAATCTTTGAGACCTTACCTGTAGAACAGTGAGTAAAATTTAGATAAAAAAATCCCGCCTTTCGGCGGGGAAGCCCAAGAAAACTGGGGATAGTGTCGGAATGTGTAGTGTGGAAAGTATCACTTTCACATACATTGATCGGTTTATGCTCTCTCAAGAGTTTCGCCACTGGCGCATCTCAACTCAAATCCCTACAATTGAAGCCAAGCTGCTTAACCATGGTGCTGTATCTCTTGGTTAGCTAGTTACAGTTCAAGAGCACTTAACAAAATCCTCTCTGATTTGAGTTCAATCTCCTGTCGGTCACACAGATTCAAACTCACTTCGAAACAACTTTGTTACCAACTTGTTAATTAAATTATAACAAGATGATCATTTTGCCAAGTGATTATTGAATATTTTTTCTCCACGAGTATTATCAACCGTCTTAAAAGGCAATGAAGTGATGACCATGACAATCAATCTAGATCAGGCTACGCATACATTAGAGGCAGAAGGATTACGCTGCCCAGAGCCGGTAATGATGGTCAGGAAGACAATTCGTAACATGCAAGATGGTGACGTGCTACTGGTAAAAGCCGATGATCCATCAACAACTCGTGATATCCCGAGCTTTTGTCGCTTTATGGATCACCAACTGATTAGCGCGCAAACAGAATCGTCACCGTATCTGTATCTAATTAGAAAAGGATTAAGCTAAGGCGAGTCGTTTGTCATTGCAGACAAACGTATTTATCCCCTTACCAATCTCTAGAATGGAAAACGGCTGCCAAGGCAGCCGTTTTATTATTCGTCATATTCGAGGGTTCGTATTTCTGATTGCAGCTTATTAATTTGCTTTTGCATTGCCCGCATCTCTTCATGCATAGGAATGATATGAGCAACTCGAATCCAAGACTCAACCACTAAACCCGCCAAAATAATTGCCCCTGCAACCATAGGCAGCCACATATCGGTCAACGTCATACCCAACAGGGTTAACACAAACCCGAAGGTGAATAGATAACTTTGATTTTTCGGGGACATCCCCATGTATCGTGTCAACATACTCTTGCCCTCCACCAGTAATGGTTAAGATTAAAGTAGCATGACAAACATGACACTTATATGTCACGGGTCACGCAATTCACCTATTTCACACCGAAAATTGAACGAGCTCAACTTCTTTTAGCAACAGACTATCATCCTGATGCCCACCAACAAATTGCAAACTTAACGGCATAAAAAAAAGGCTCTAACACCAAGGTTAGAGCCTTATTTCATCTACGTAAATTAACTGCGTGGTTTTAGATCCAGCACGTGTAATAGACGTTCAGGTGTTCCTTCCCAAATCATTGGACGCCCTTTCGGATTGTCTTTTGTCCACCAGCCAGTAAAGCGCTTAGTGTTGTATTGGTAGAAGTTAGGACCTGATAATACTGGTACGGTTACTTGATTTTCTGCAATCAGCTTTTGAATGCTATGGGCAATCTTACGCTGTTCTTGGCTATCCGCTGTCTTGTAGAAACTATCAAGTAGTGTATCTAGCTCAGCATTTTGCCAATGGTGCATTGCAAAACGTGGCATTCCTTCAGATGCTTGTAGACGTGAATGGTAACCACTATCCCAATACTTATGAGGGGTTGGACCATGGAAGTAGTTAGTGTAGGCGATGTCATAATCTGCCGAGATCATTCCCTTATTGTAAATAGAGAAGTCAGGCGTACGCGCTTTCACCTTAATACCCACTTCATTAAGTTGTTCAGTCGCTAACATGACGGTGTTATTAAAATCAGTCCAACCTTGAGGTGATTGGATTGAAAGCTCAAACTCCGCGCCAGACGGTGACTCGACAAAACCATCGCCATTAATATCTTTATAGCCCGCTTGCGCTAGTAATGCTTTGGCTTTCTCCGGAGAGTACGTCATAAATGGCTTGTACTTATTATGTACCGCTTCATCAGACCACGTTTCAAACGCATAACCTAAACCTGAAGCAAAATCATTGAGTACCGCGTTGCCATAGTTAGCAATATCAATCAATGTTTGACGATCAAGCGCCATCGAGAAAGCGCGACGGAATTCAATATCCGTCAGTACTTCATGTTTCACTTTATCTTTTGACTGGTAGTTAAACACAAATGCTTGTGTGCCAGCAGGAGGGAACCAGTAACCATGATCCGGTGAAGCCTTAAGGAATACTTCATCAATGTCCGGTACAAATGAGCCAGCCCAATCAATACGTGAGTTAATCAACTCACCCAACACTTGGTCATTGTGATTCATTTGAGGAACACGTAGACAGTCTACATCTAGGTTAGCGTCATCCCAATAATGTGGGTTACGACACTGCACAAACAAGGTTGAGGTAAATTGTGGCAGCTCGGTAAATGGTCCAGTCCCTACAGGGTTCGGGTTCATAAAGACAGCAGGGTCTTCCACCGAATTCCACTGATGCTCAGGCACAACCGGCACTTGCACAATTTCATAGCTGATATTGGTGTTCACTTCACTTAAATGGAAACGAACTTGGTAAGGACCCAACTTCTCTACTGATTTGATTTTGCTGTTAATACCGCGATCATCAATGCTGGAGTGAGCTTTAACTAAGTTGAAGGTAAACACCACATCATCTGCATCAAATGTTTCGCCATCAGACCATTTCACACCTTCGCGTAAATCAAAAGTAATGCTGAGCAAATCTTTACTCAATTCATAGTTGGTCGCCAAACGAAACTCAGGCACATTGCCCTTCAACTCATTAAAAACCACCAAAGGTTCAAAGATGAAATCACGTGCCGTATGCAAGCGTGACACCGCATAAGGGTTGAAGTTACGAATTAGAGAAGCGTTATGGTTTGGAATGATAGTCACTTGCGACATCTTATCTAAATCTGCTGCCACGACGGACTGAGCAGATAAGGTTAATGCTGAAGCAATCACCGCAGAGAGTACTGTTGTTTTCATGATGTTACCTTATCAATGGACATGCACACAAAGTAACCAGTTACAGAACATGCATCAATATGAATAAAAGCCAATAAAAAACAGTAAGTTGTACTATTGTTAAGCTCCATTCATCATTTGATATGGTAGCGACGTTTTTTTATCTCTTTACGGGGGAAATTATCGATATCACTCGAAAACATTTTGATGAAATGTCGAAAAATTACAACACCTTACGTAACTGTTACATCACGGTAAAAGGACCGAAAATGCGAGCAAATTAAAACTCTTAATTTACTCGCCACTCAATATTTCGCTAAATAACAACGATGTCGTTAGAGCAATGCCGCGACTAACGCTAAACCGACAAACAATAATGACGTGATCTTACGAATAAGCGCCAAAGGTAATTTGTCTGCAGAAAGTTTACCCATCATTACCACCGGGACATTCGCAATCATCATGCCTAACGTGGTTCCGATAATGACCATCAACAATGCATCGGCGTACTGGGCGCCTAAGATCGATGTCGCGATTTGGGTCTTGTCGCCAATTTCGGCAATAAAAAATGCCATGAAACTGGTAACAAAGGCACTACGACCAGAATACGTTTCTTCTTCATCAAGTTTGTCAGGTATCAACACCCAACCAGCCATGAGTAAAAAACTTATCGTAATCACCCATTTCAAAACATCAGGGGAAAGGTAGTCAGCAACCACGACACCTAGCCAAGCCGCTAAGGCATGATTGGCTAATGTAGCAAATAAGATCGCTAGAATAATGGGAATTGGTTTTCGGTAACGACTGGCTAATACCAACGACAAAAGCTGGGTTTTATCGCCGATCTCTGCGATCGCAACCGTAGTTAAAGATAGTACTAAAACGCTCACAACATGCTCATGTAGGGCGGGGGTTATTATTTTATAACCATAGACAAACCTCACGCCCCACCCGGTTCATGATGATTTGTCTAAGGTCTTGCTAAGCTCACCTAGGTTGGTAAGCCTTGGACGCCATGGTGATTTTGCACCAATTATGTTGACGAACAAACTCATTCACTAAGCTATGAATAAGTAAGCTACTCCCCAAAGACGGCGCAATTCTAATCAGACAAGAGTCTGCCTGCAACCCCTTACTTGTAAGTAAAAATCACCCATTTAATTCAATTTACCCAGATTAAAGATAAATATGCGGATAAATGGGCAAACTTAACTAATCTGGCTATGAAATAAGCAAGATTGCCTCTACTCCCATCTACAATATCTGGGTATACTTGATTGTTATTTTTTTTAATCATTCAGAAGAATCGCGCGAACCTGACTATGCAAAAATACGATATCAAAACCTTCCAGGGAATGATCCTCGCGCTGCAGGATTATTGGGCTCAAAATGGTTGTACGATTGTTCAACCGCTAGATATGGAAGTAGGTGCTGGCACCTCTCACCCAATGACATGTCTACGTGCACTTGGCCCAGAGCCAATGTCGACAGCTTATGTTCAACCTTCACGTCGTCCGACCGATGGTCGCTACGGTGAAAACCCGAACCGTCTGCAGCACTACTATCAATTCCAAGTAGCTCTTAAACCTTCTCCAGACAATATTCAGGAGTTGTACCTAGGCTCACTTGAAGTTCTTGGTGTCGATCCACTCGTTCACGATATTCGCTTCGTTGAAGACAACTGGGAAAACCCAACATTGGGTGCTTGGGGTCTTGGCTGGGAAGTTTGGCTAAACGGCATGGAAGTGACTCAGTTCACTTACTTCCAGCAAGTTGGCGGCCTTGAATGCAAACCAGTAACGGGTGAGATCACTTACGGTATCGAACGTCTAGCAATGTACATCCAAGAAGTTGATTCAGTTTACGACTTGGTATGGAACGTGGCACCAGATGGTTCGAACGTGACTTACGGCGATATCTTCCATCAAAATGAAGTGGAACAATCTACGTATAACTTTGAACATGCAGATGTAGATTTCCTATTCGGTTTCTTCGAGCAATGTGAGAAAGAGTGTAAGCAGCTACTAGAACTTGAGAAGCCGCTACCACTACCAGCATACGAGCGCATCTTGAAAGCTGGTCATGCTTTCAACCTACTAGACGCGCGTAAAGCAATCTCAGTAACTGAGCGTCAACGTTACATCCTTCGTATCCGCAATCTGACTAAAGCTGTAGCAGAAGCGTACTACGCATCACGTGAAGCACTTGGCTTCCCGATGTGTAAAAAGAACAACGAGGAGAAGTAATCATGGCAAAGAATTTTCTAATTGAACTGGGTACTGAAGAGCTACCACCAACAGCCCTTCGTTCTCTTGCTGAAGCATTTGCAGCAAACTTTGAAGCAGAGCTGAACGCAGCTGAACTATCACACGAAGGTGTGAAGTGGTATGCAACTCCTCGCCGTCTTGCACTTAAAGTAGCAAACTTAGCTGAGAGCCAAGCCGACAAAATCGTTGAGAAACGCGGTCCTGCAGTAGCGGCAGCATTTGATGCTGAAGGCAATGCAACTAAAGCGGCTCAAGGTTGGGCACGTGGTTGTGGCATTACGGTTGATCAAGCTGAACGCATGGTTACCGATAAAGGCGAATGGCTACTGTTCAAGCAAGCGGTAACAGGCTTACCTGTTCAACAGCTTGTTGTCGATTTTGCAGCAAAAGCTCTGGCTAACCTACCTATCCCGAAAGCAATGCGTTGGGGCAGCTCAGACATTCAATTTATTCGTCCAGTGAAAACACTAACGATTCTACTTGGCGACGAGTTAATAGAAGGCGAAATTCTTGGTATTGCGTCTGCACGTACCATCCGCGGTCACCGCTTCATGGGTGAAAAAGAGTTCACTATTGACTCTGCTGAGCAATACCCATCAATCCTTGAAGAACGTGGCAAAGTAATGGCGGATTACGACGCACGTAAAGCGATCATCCTTGCTGATTCACAAAAAGCAGCAGCGGCTGTTGGCGGTGTAGCGGATCTTGAAGATGACCTAGTAGAAGAAGTGACTTCTCTGGTTGAATGGCCAGTGGTACTAACAGCGAAGTTTGAAGAAGAGTTCCTAAAAGTACCTTCTGAAGCTCTGGTTTACACCATGAAAGGTGACCAAAAATACTTCCCTGTTTACGATGAAAACAAGAAACTACTACCAAACTTTATCTTCGTATCTAACATCGAGTCGAAAGAACCTCGCCATGTTATCGAAGGTAATGAGAAAGTGGTTCGTCCACGTCTTGCTGATGCCGAGTTTTTCTTCAACACTGACCGCAAACGTCCACTGATTGACCGTCTTCCTGAGCTAGATAACGCTATCTTCCAAAAGCAGTTGGGTACAATCAAAGACAAGACTGATCGTATTGCTGCACTAGCAGGCTATATCGCTAAACAGATTGATGCGGATGTTGATAAAGCAACGCGTGCTGGTTTACTAGCAAAATGCGACCTAATGACCTCAATGGTATTCGAATTTACCGATACTCAAGGTGTCATGGGTATGCACTATGCTCGTCATGATGGTGAAGATGAGCAAGTAGCTCTAGCGCTTTACGAGCAATACATGCCTCGCTTTGCTGGTGATGACTTACCATCTAACGGGATTTCATCAGCAGTAGCTATGGCGGACAAGCTAGACACTATCGTGGGTATCTTCGGTATCGGTCAAGCGCCTAAGGGTTCAGATCCATTCGCACTACGTCGCGCTTCTCTGGGTGTTTTACGTATCATCGTTGAAAACGGCTACAACCTCGACCTTGCTGATCTAATCCGTGAAGCAAAAGTGCAGTTTGGCGACAAACTAACCAATGACACAGTTGAAACTGACGTAATTGAATTTATGCTAGGTCGCTTCCGTGCATGGTACCAAGACGCTGGCTTTAGCGTAGATATCATCCAAGCGGTACTGGCTCGTCGTCCAACAAAACCTGCAGACTTTGACCAACGCGTTAAAGCCGTTTCTCACTTCCGTGAATTGGAAGCCGCAGAAGCGCTAGCTGCAGCGAACAAGCGTGTTGGTAACATCTTGGCGAAATTCGATGGCGAACTGGCTGCTGAAATCAATCTAGCATTGCTACAAGAAGATGCCGAGAAAGTACTAGCAGAAAGTGTTGAAGTAATGACAGAGGCACTAGAGCCTGCATTTGCAACTGGTAACTACCAAGAAGCCCTAAGCAAACTAGCTGACCTACGTGAGCCTGTAGATGCATTCTTCGACAACGTAATGGTTATGGCAGAAGACGAAGCACTTAAAAATAACCGTCTAACGCTACTAAACAACCTGCGTAACTTGTTCCTACAGATCGCAGATATCTCTTTACTGCAAAAGTAAGCCCCTGCCCAAGCAAGCTTATTATTGAATAGAGATCTCACGTTTCGACGTAATAGCCAAGCCCAGCTCTTTAGAGTTGGGCTTTATTTTTGTCTAATTTTAATTTTGTGCTTTGCGTCTCATTGCCATTACGGTATGTTGAAACATTACTCGATTGGTCAGCAATGTACTGACCCCCATACACATGAAAGCAAACACAATGTATTAGGTTTAACAAAACATGCAATTCTCAAAATTTGGTGAAAAATTTAATCAGTACTCTGGTATTACACAGTTAATGGACGATTTGAATGATGGGCTTCGCACACCAGGCGCCATCATGCTCGGCGGGGGAAACCCAGCCGCCATTCCTGCTATGCTCGACTACTTTCACCAAGCCAGTGAGAAAATGCTCGCCAATGGCGAATTAGTTGCCGCCCTTGCCAACTATGATGGTCCTCAAGGTAAAGACTGTTTTGTTAAAGCGCTCGCTAAATTATTGAACGAGCAATACGGTTGGGACATCAGCGAAAAAAACATCAGCCTAACCAATGGCAGCCAAAGTGGCTTCTTTTATCTGTTCAACTTGCTGGCTGGCAAGCAACCAGATGGGTCACATAAGAAAATACTGTTGCCACTCGCACCAGAGTACATTGGTTACGGTGATGCGGGCATTGATGAAGATATCTTTATCTCCTACCGCCCTGAAATAGAACTACTCGACAATGGCTTGTTCAAATACCACGTTGATTTTGAACAACTTAAAGTGGATGACTCTATCGCCGCTATTTGTGCTTCACGCCCAACTAACCCAACCGGCAATGTGCTCACTGATCAAGAAATCCATAAGCTCGATAAACTGGCTCGTCAGCACAACATTCCACTGCTTATCGACAATGCGTATGGTTTACCATTCCCAAATATTGTCTTTGAAGATGTTGAGCCATTTTGGAACGAAAACACCATCTTGTGTATGAGCCTATCCAAGTTAGGTTTACCCGGTGTACGTTGCGGTATTGTGATTGCCAATGAAGAAGTGACCGAAGCAATGGTCAATATGAATGGCATTATCAGCTTAGCACCCAGTAGCGTCGGCCCTGCATTTGCCAACCATATGATTGAGCAAGGTGACTTACTCAAGCTCAGTGACGATGTAATCAAGCCATACTATAAGCAAAAAGCGTTGCGCGCCGTTGAGTTACTACAACAAGCTATTACCGACCCACGTTTTAAGATTCATAAACCTGAAGGTGCTATCTTTTTATGGCTATGGTTTGATGAATTGCCAATTACCACCATGGAATTGTATAAGCGCTTGAAAGCACGTGGGGTATTAATTGTACCGGGTGAGTATTTCTTTATTGGTCAGGAAGATGACTGGGAACATGCACACCAATGTTTGCGTATGAATTACGTGCAAGATGATGAGATGATGCAAAGAGGCATCGCGGTAATTGCTGAAGAAATTACTAAAGCTTATCAAATGAGTGAGTAGTTTCCATCGAATACCTAAAAGCTAAGTAATAACTAAAAAGAGCGCCTCTAGGCGCTCTTTCACTCACATCTATATGCCCTAAATAATTGAAGTAACAGCTAGTCGAGCAGTAAATTCAGACCAATGAGCATAGTAATCTATGTGATTAGGGTGAATTTGCCCAGTTAACAACGCTGTATCTTAAAATATGACGGGAACATTAACCTTCTAGCAGGTTATTACCATTAATTGCGATCTTACGTGGTTGCATTGCCTCTGGAATTTCGCGTTCTAAATCGATATGTAACAAGCCATTTTCCATGCTCGCCCCAACGACTTTAACATAATCCGCTAATTGGAATTTACGCTCAAAATCTCGCTCTGCAATACCTTGATATACGTAAGTTCGACCCTCTTCCACTTTACGCTCACCTTTTACGATCAGCATATTTTCTTTTTGAGTCAGATCGAGTTGCTCTTCAGCAAAGCCAGCCACCGCCATAGTAATACGGAAATTGTGCTCATCTTTTTGCTCAATGTTGTATGGAGGATAACCGCCAGAAGTGTTTTTCGCTGATGACGCTTCCATCATGTCAAATAGACGATCGAAGCCAATTGCGCTGCGGTATAAAGGAGTGAAATCTACAGTTCTCATAATGCTATCCTGTTAGTAAGCAATAGTCTTAGCCGTGAGTTTGTATGGATCTTCTCAGTGGATGACCCACCTGCTTTGCAGGTAAACGACTAAGGATTCTCCGCCATTCCTCTGACTTCATCTTTAAGTGCGGGGACATGGTGACGAATCAATTTTCAATTATCAGCGGCATCCATCATCCTCTCTTGAGCGATACGTTGCCAGCCAGTTCCAAGGTCCAATCAATGGCATCCTCTTCACAGTTAGATATGCGGACTCGCCAAATCCCTTTCAAGGGATACGTCGGAAAAATATTTAAACCCACCATTTTCCTTCCCTTATAACGCAAAAAAGCACCACCCGAAGGCAGTGCTTTTAAAATTAACTCAGAGATATTTAATTGCTTCGAGGTTAAGTTAGTTCGCATTAGTTCAAGCAAGGCGCACGCAGCATACAAGTGTATGTGAGTACGCCGAACGCAGAAATCATGCGAAATAACGACGCATCGCAGTGATTAAACGTCTAGGTTAGCTACTTTAAGCGCATTCTCTTCAATGAAGTGACGGCGCGGCTCAACTTGGTCACCCATTAGCGTCGTGAACAATTGGTCAGCACCGACAGCATCTTCGATCGTTACTTGCATCATACGACGAGTTTCTGGGTCCATGGTTGTTTCCCATAGCTGATCTGGGTTCATCTCACCTAGACCTTTGTAGCGCTGTAGGCTTAGACCACGACGTGATTCTTTGATTAACCAATCAAGTGCATCAACAAAGCTTGAAACTGGTTGAGTACGCTCGCCACGCTTAATGTAAGCACCCTCTTCAATCAGACCATCTAATGCTTCTGATAGATCCGCTAACTTACCGTACTCTTTTGAGTTCAGTAGATCAGCACTTAGTGCGTACTCATAAGTCACACCATGGGTGCGAACCACAATCTTAGGTAGGTGAATGCCTAGCTCTGCGTGTTGCTCTACTTCAAAGTTGTATTGGCTTGCGCCTACTTCTTTGGCATTTAGCTGATCAACCAATTTCTGAGTCCAAGCTTCAACTGTTGCTGCATCTTGGCACTGCTCTGTGGTGATACGAGAAATGTACAATAGCTCGTGCACTAGAGCGCGTGGGTAACGGCGGCTCATACGATCCACCAGCTTGATGGTCGCATTGTATTGCTGAACAAGCTTCTCTAATGCTTCACCTGCAAGTGCCGGTGCTTCTGCGTTAACGTGAAGAGCTGCATTATCTAGCGCCAATGAGACTTGGTACTGGTTCATCGCATCTTCATCTTTGATGTACTGCTCTTGCTTACCTTTCTTCACTTTGTAAAGTGGTGGCTGAGCAATGTACACATAGCCACGTTCAATTAGCTCTGGCATTTGACGGTAGAAGAAGGTCAATAGTAGCGTACGAATGTGCGAACCATCGACGTCAGCATCGGTCATGATGATGATGTTGTGGTAACGTAATTTGTCTGGGTTGTACTCGTCACGACCGATACCACAACCTAACGCTGTGATTAGGGTTGCTACTTCTTGTGAAGATAGCATTTTATCGAAACGTGCTTTCTCAACGTTTAGAATCTTACCTTTTAGTGGCAGAATCGCTTGGTTCTTACGGTTACGCCCCTGCTTGGCTGAGCCGCCAGCAGAGTCCCCTTCCACAATGTAGAGTTCAGACAATGCAGGATCTTTTTCCTGACAGTCAGCAAGTTTGCCTGGTAGACCCGCTAGATCAAGCGCGCCTTTACGGCGAGTCATTTCACGAGCTTTACGCGCTGCTTCACGAGCACGCGCTGCATCGATGATTTTAGAACAAACCATCTTCGCTTCAGTTGGGTTTTCCGCTAGGAATTCAGACAGTTTTTCACCCATCGCAGACTCAACCGCAGATTTCACTTCAGATGAAACCAACTTGTCTTTAGTTTGGCTTGAGAATTTTGGATCAGGCACTTTTACTGAAACAACCGCCGTTAGACCTTCACGCGCATCATCACCTGAAGTCGAAGTTTTCGCTTTCTTAGAGAAACCTTCTTTATCCATAAAGGTGTTTAGCGTACGTGTCAGTGCCGCACGGAAACCGGCTAGGTGAGTACCACCATCGCGTTGTGGGATGTTGTTGGTGAAACAATAGATGTTTTCTTGGAAACCATCGTTCCACTGCATTGCCACTTCGACACAAGTACCATCTTCACGCTCAGTGTTAAAATGGAATACTTTCTCATGAATTGGCGTTTTGTTGGTGTTCAAGTGAGTAACGAACGCTTGGATACCACCTTCATACATGAAGTGGTCACTTTTATCTTCTTCACGCTCATCCGATAACTTGATAGAAACACCGGAGTTTAGGAATGATAGCTCACGCAGACGTTTTGCTAGGATGTCGTAGTGGAACTCAACGTTAGTAAACGTTAGGTCGCTTGGCCAGAAGCGAATCATAGTACCGGTTTTCTCGGTATCGCCTACAACCGCTAGTGGTGCTTGTGGCTCACCATGGCAGTATGTTTGCGTATGGATATGACCACCGCGGTAGATAGTAAGCTCTACCTTTTCAGACAGTGCGTTAACTACCGAAACACCTACACCGTGTAGACCACCCGATACTTTGTATGAGTTGTCATCAAATTTACCACCCGCGTGCAGAACCGTCATAATAACTTCGGCTGCAGACACGTTCTCTTCCGAGTGTATTTCAGTTGGAATACCACGACCATCATCACTAACAGAAACAGAGTTATCCTCATGGATTGTCACAATGATGTCTTTACAGTGACCTGCCAACGCTTCATCAATTGAGTTATCCACCACCTCAAAGACCATGTGGTGAAGACCGGTACCGTCGTCCGTGTCGCCGATGTACATACCTGGGCGCTTACGAACCGCGTCCAAACCCTTCAGTACTTTAATACTCGATGAATCGTAATTTTCAGACATGAGTTATCTTCCGCTATTTATAGTTGCTCTATTGTGCCATGTTCCACATGGAACATCTTGCCTTTATCGTCGTACATATCGGCAATTTGACCCTCAGTAATAGAGCTTACAAAAACTTGAGCCCCCGTCTCCTTCAAGCAGTCCGCTAGGCGCTTGCGACGTTGACTATCTAATTCCGATGCAAAGTCATCAATTAGGTAAATGCATTGCTTGCCGGTCATTTCGGTTAAGTGTTGCCCTTGCGCTACGCGTAGAGCACACACCATCAGTTTTAACTGACCACGTGAAAGCACATCTTCTACTGGTGTACCGTTCACTTTTATGCGCAGATTCGCTTTGTTAGGTCCGCTAAAAGTGTAACCTAACGCTTGATCGCGCTCGAAGTTCTTCTCAAGAATATCTTGATATGGCGTATCCTTATCCCACCCTCGATAGTACTTCAATTGAATATCAAATTCTGGCAAAAACGTGCGACAGATTTGTTCTGCTTTGACGCTCATTTGTTCAACGTAGAGTGCGCGCCATTGGCTAATATTTTCAGCCAAACGCGCCATTTCTTGATCCCAGTAGCTAAGCTCTCGATAACTACGGGCCGTTTTTAACAACGCATTACGTTGCTTATTCAAACGTCGAAATCGCCCCCATGCATCATAAAAAGCCGACTCGGTATGAAACACACCCCAATCGATAAATGCACGGCGATGTTTGGGTCCATCAGTCAACAAATCAAACCCTTCAGGGTGGAGAAGTTGCAATGGTAATACTTGAGCGAGTTGTGCTAGCTTTTGCCCAGATTGACCGCCTATTTTAACCTCTGTTGTACCATCGCGCTGCTTATTAATCCCAATAGGTAGCTCAAATTGATCCGAGTTCAAAAAACGGCCATGTACAAACAGCTCGTCACATTCATTTTGGATCACTCGTCCAGTTAAGTTGCTCTTAAATGAACGTCCATGACCCAGTAAATAAATGGCTTCAAGCACGCTAGTCTTACCGCTACCGTTAGGTCCGATAAGAAAGTTAAAGCCTGCTGATAGGTGAATATCACAGGCTTTAATGTTGCGAAATTGCTTAATAATAAGGCGAGAAAGCGGCATGCTAGAGTCGGATTGGCATCACCACGTAAAGTGCACTATCGTCATCGGCATTCTCGATTAACGCACTCGCATTGGCATCAGACATTGATATACGCACTCTTTCACAACGTAACGTGTTAAGTACATCCAATACGTAGCTTACGTTAAAGCCAATTTCAATTGCATCACCCTCAAAGCTCACATCCAACATCTCTTCCGCTTCTTCTTGCTCAGGGTTGTTGGCGGTAATACGCATTTCGTTATCCGCTAGATTAACGCGCACACCTCGGAACTTCTCATTGGAAAGAATCGCAGCACGTGAAAATGCTTGGCGCAATTCGTCGCAATTGGTTTCTAATGTTTTACTGGTACTTTGTGGCATAACGCGGCGGTAGTCAGGGAAACGACCATCCACCAGCTTAGAGGTGAAAACAAAGTTATTCACTTCCGCACGCACGTTTGAACTACCAATTTGCAGCACAACAGGCTGCTCTGGTGCATCCAAAAGCTTAACTAATTCTTGGACACCTTTACGCGGAACAATGATTTGTTTATTGGCGAATTCAGCGCCAAGTTGAACCAAAGAAACCGCCATACGGTGACCGTCAGTCGATACACTGCGCAACGTTGTGCCGTCAATTTCAAACAGCATACCGTTAAGGTAGTAACGCACATCTTGGTTCGCCATTGAGAATTGCGTTTTCTCAATCAGACCACGCAATTCAGCTTGTGTGAGTGATACTTCCACTTCACTTTGCCAATCTTCAATGTTTGGAAAATCGTTGGCTGGTAGCGTTGCTAAAGAGAAACGACTGCGACCAGAACGCACTTGCACGCGATCACCGTCTAAAACAAAGGTAATCACCGCATCGTCAGGTAGACCGCGACAAATATCGAGGAACTTACGTGACGGCACAGTAATACTGCCCGCTTCAAAATCACCTTCCAACGTTACACGACTAATCAGTTCGACTTCCAAATCGGTTGCGGTCATTGATAAGGTATTTTCTTCAACCTTAAGCAATAAATTACCTAAGATAGGTAATGTTGGTCGTCCGCCTAAAGCGCCCGACACTTGTTGAAGTGGCTTAATTAAATGACTGCGTTCGATGGAAAATTTCATAATGCGCTCTTACTTGAATTCTTGATGGCGTTTTGATCAGTCGCCAATACTAGCAACTGTTAAGAATACAGCGAATTAAGAAGAAAGGGTACGAATCAAATTCGAGTAATCTTCTTTGATGTCGTGGCTCTCTTCACGCAGTTGAGCAATCTTACGACATGCATGCAATACCGTTGTGTGGTCACGACCACCAAATGCATCACCAATTTCAGGCAAGCTATGGTTCGTTAACTCTTTTGCCAGTGCCATCGCCAATTGGCGAGGACGAGCAACTGAACGGGAACGGCGTTTAGACAATAAGTCTGCCACTTTAATTTTGTAGTATTCGGCAACCGTTTTCTGAATGTTGTCGATGGTGACCAACTTTTCTTGCAGTGCTAGTAAATCGCGCAATGCCTCTCGTACAAAGTCGATAGTGATAGGACGACCAGTAAAGTTAGCATTGGCAATAACACGGTTCAATGCACCTTCAAGCTCGCGAACATTTGAACGTAAACGCTTGGCAATAAAGAACGCCACTTCATCGGCGAGATGAATTTGGTGATCTTCAGCTTTCTTCATCAAAATAGCCACTCGAGTTTCTAGCTCAGGTGGTTCGATCGCAACAGTTAGACCCCAACCAAAGCGTGACTTAAGGCGATCTTCTACGCCGTTGATCTCTTTAGGGTAACGATCTGAAGTCAAAATGATCTGTTGGTTACCTTCCAATAACGCATTGAAGGTATGAAAGAATTCTTCTTGAGAACGCTCTTTGTTAGCAAAGAACTGAATGTCATCGATAAGCAATGCATCCACACTACGGTAGTAACGTTTGAACTCTTCAATTGCGTTGTTTTGTAGCGCCTTCACCATGTCTTGCACGAAACGCTCAGAGTGCATGTAAACTACTTTCGCGTTCGGCTTGTTGTCGACAATCGCATTGCCCACTGCATGCAAAAGGTGCGTTTTACCTAAACCCGTACCACCATACAAAAACAGTGGGTTGTAAGCTGCGCCTGGATTATCCGCCACTTGACGTGCAGCAGCCAGACCCAATTGGTTCGACTTACCTTCAACGAAGTTATTGAATTTATGCTTAGGATTCACGTTCGAGCGGTGATTAATGTTTGCCATCGCTTGCGCATCATCATCCCAAGTTTTATGCACAGGCTTACGTGCTTGCAGTTGTGCTGGAGCTGAAGATTCAGCAGCAACATCGGCAGGCGTGCGTTTCGGTGCAGGTGTCGGTGCAATTATGCGGCGACTCCCCACCTCAAAACGTAAGTTGGGAATATCGTTACCACAATACTCTTGCAGTAGACGATTAATGCTATTGAGATACTTATCGCGAACCCAATCCAATACAAAACGGTTAGGTGCAAACAAAGTGAGTGTATTGTCATTAAGCTCCGCCTGTAACGGACGTACCCACATACTAAATTCTGTAGCTGGTAGCTCTTCTTGAAGCTGTTGCAAGCATTGCAACCAAAGCGAAGATGACACAGGGACCCCACTCGAGATAATTGATCGGAAAAGAGGAGCGATTTTACCTGTTGATAACCAAGATCTCCAGCAATTGATCGACGATCCGGTGAATAAGATCTAAGTTATTCACAATTTCCTGGGAATTATTCGACGGATCATCACACCTAATCCCTTTTTTACCCACAAATTGATCCACATTTGCTGTTTTTTACACAGATCCTGATTTTGGTGATAACTCTGTGAATGATGTTTCTTTTTTTTCTGCTTATCCACAAGTTGGGATCATCATTAAACAACGGTTAATTAATAAACTTATTACTAACGCGTCTAGGTTATCGCTCTTAGTTATTTATCTAAGTTAATTATCATATGTAGTATTTGAAACCATGAATTTATGAGGACGTAATATGAAACACTGGATAAAAACAACAATTGCTACCATCGCTCTTTCTACTGCTGCCATTCAAGCTTCGGCTGAAACCGTGATTGATGAAGTTAAGGTTGGTATGTCTGGGCGTTACTTCCCATTTACTTTTGTTGAAAAAGACAAACTGCAAGGGTTTGAAGTGGATCTTTGGGATGAAATAGGCAAGCGTAATGGCTACCAAGTTGAGTATGTTACAGCCAGCTTCTCAGGGTTATTCGGTCTACTTGAAACTGGACGTATTGATACAATTTCTAACCAAATCACCATCACCGATGCGCGCAAAGCAAAATATTTATTTGCCGACCCATACGTAGTGGATGGTGCACAAATTACCGTACGAAAAGGCAATGACACGATTAAGTCAATTGATGATCTGGCAGGTAAAACTGTGGCGGTAAACCTAGGTTCAAACTTTGAGCAACTACTACGTCAATACGATAAAGATACGCAGATCAATATTAAGACTTACGACACCGGTATCGAACATGATGTCGCACTTGGTCGAGCAGATGCCTTTGTCATGGATCGCCTATCCGCGCTGGAACTGATCAAAAAAACCGGTCTGCCATTAGAATTGGCGGGTGAACCATTTGAAACCATTCAAAATGCTTGGCCATTTGTTGATAACGCACGTGGTCAACAACTGCAAACGGAAGTGAACAAAGCTTTAAGTGATATGCGCGTAGATGGCACGTTAACGACCATCTCAGAAAAATGGTTTGGTGCCGACATTACTCACTAGATTCATTAACCACTTGTTGTAACTGTAAAGGTGGAATGGTATTCCACCTTTTCTTTTCTGGATAATATTTATGGGATTCGATTTTAATTACATGCTGGAGCTGATGCCGATTCTGCTGAAGTATCTAGGCACCACCATGGAAATGGCGACGTGGGGATTGGTATTTTCTCTCATTTTATCTGTCGTGTTAGCCAATATTCGCGTCTTTCGTATCCCCGTATTGGATCAACTCAGCCAGCTCTACATCAGCTTTTTCCGTGGCACGCCATTATTAGTACAGCTATTCCTACTCTATTACGGTTTACCGCAAGTTTTCCCAATAATGGTAGGGGTCGATGCCTTTAGCGCCGC
>ERZ794982.156-NODE-156-length-21169-cov-4.674387_pt1 | contig 21169 bp, 18 predicted proteins | sample MGYA00433071_ERZ794982 | MGnify/ENA primary metagenome ERZ794982 (study PRJEB30140, sample SAMN00862574) | bioreactor metagenome | study: EMG produced TPA metagenomics assembly of the Bioreactor inoculated with sediment Metagenome (bioreactor metagenome)...
CGAAATCCTCTTTCCTAAGCAACAAGGCTGCTGTGGTCAACCTTCTCTTAATAGTGGGTACATAGAACAAAGCAAACCTGCCATGAAAAATTTGATTATGGCATTTGAAACAAACGATTTTCCAATTGTTACCCCGGCTGGTTCTTGCGCCGCATCCATCAAAAAGTACCCAGAATACTTGGCGGATGAACCTGAGTGGGCACAAAGAGCACAAAAAGTGGCTGAGCGCTTATTTGAGTTGACTCAGTTTATTGTTAATCAGCTTGGCATTAAAAATGTTGGTGCACGTTTGAAAGGACGCGCGGTTTACCACCCATCATGTAGTTTGATTCGTAAACTTGGCGTACGTGAAGAGCCGCTTGCGCTACTGGCGAATGTCGAAGGCTTAGAGATGGTGCCGATTAAGAACCAAGAGACCTGCTGTGGTTTTGGTGGCACCTTTTCCGTCAAAATGTCGGAAATCTCCGGCGAAATGGTTAAAGAAAAAGTGCAGCATATCAGCGCAGTAGAGCCGCAATATCTTATCGGCGCAGACATCAGTTGCTTGATCAATATTGGCGGGCGTATGACTCGCGAAGGTCAGCCCGTTAAGGTGATGCACATTGTCGATGTTCTGTTGAGCCGATAGGAGTTTAAGTTATGTCTATGAAAACCAGCGATGTTAATTTTAAGCAACGAATTGACGTACAAATGAAAGATGATTTCATGCGTAAATCAGTGGCGAATGCCCAAGAGCGCATGTTCACTAATCGACAAATTGCCGCAGACAAACTTGGAAACTGGGAAGAGTGGCGTGAGATGGGTATGGATATCCGTAATCACGTATTAGAAAACCTAGATTATTACCTGCACCAACTCAGTGAGAAGGTGTTGGATAATGGTGGACATGTCTTTTTTGCCAAAACCGCTCAACAAGCGACGGATTATATAGAGCAGATCATCCAAGCAAAAAATGCCAAGAAAGTCGTTAAGTCGAAATCGATGGTGACGGAAGAAATCGGCTTAAATCAGATGATTGAACGCAATAACTGCGAAGTGATTGAGACGGATCTAGGTGAGTATATTTTGCAAGTGGATGACTGCGATCCACCATCGCATATCGTTGTACCTGCACTGCATAAAAACAGAACACAGATCAAAGAGATCTTTAAAGACAAACTTAATTACCAAGGCAGTAATGACCCAGAAGAGATGACGCGTTTTGTGCGTAATCACATTCGTCATGACTTTTTAGAAGCAGACATTGGTATTACCGGTTGTAACTTTGCAGTTGCCGAGTCGGGTACTGTTTCTTTGGTAACCAATGAAGGTAATGCTCGTTTAGCCCCCAGTTTACCTAAAACGCATATTGCAGTAATGGGTATGGAGCGGATTGTTCCTACTTTTGAAGAGCTGGATATTGTGATCAGCTTACTGTGTCGCAGTGCTGTCGGCATTCCTCTTACGGGATATGTGACCGCTCTAACTGGACCACGCGAAGATGAGCAATGTGACGGGCCTGAAGAGTTCCACTTAGTCATAGTGGATAATGGTCGCTCAGATATTTTAGGCTCCGAGTTTAAAGATATTCTGCGTTGTGTGCGCTGCGCTGCGTGTGTAAACACCTGCCCAGCATACCGCCATATTGGTGGGCAATCATATGGCTCAATATACTCGGGTCCGATTGGTGCGGTGCTCTCTCCTTTACTTGGCGGGTATGACGACTTCAAAGATTTACCTTATGCGTGCAGTTTGTGTAAGGCTTGCCACGATGTATGCCCAGTTAAAATTCCGCTGTCTGATTTGCTTATGAAGCATCGCGAGAAAATGGCTGAACAACATATCACCCCGCTCAGTGAACGTGTAGTCGTTAAAGGTTTTAACGTGCTAAACGCCACGCCTTTGTTATGGAATATGGGTGTTAAAGTAGGGGCGACGATGGCAAGCAAGATAATCAAAAACGGTAAGATGCCACTCAATGTTGGCGCGATTGGCAAGTGGGCAGAGACGCGTGATTTACCACAGCCGGATGGGCAATCCTTCCGCAGTTGGTTTGAAACAAGAGACAAGAAATAGGAGCGATGATTATGTCATACGATAACACAGCGAATAGAGCGCAACGTCTGCATAATCGAGAGTCGTTTCTCGATAATATTGCCAGCCAACTTGGTCGAACTCAGCCGTTGTCACAAGTTGAACGCCCGGTATTGAAGTACTCTTGCCACCAAGAGGTGATGGCAACATTCAGTCAAGATGAGCTTAAAGATGCGCTAGTTTCTTATGCCAATACAGCCTTAGGGGCAAATGCGATTGTCACCACCCAAGCAGAACTTGAAGCAACCTTGAAACAAGTGTGCTTAACATATTGTCAGGATGAACAAGGTCAAGCTATTCCCGGTGAGACTATTTTGTCGGCTTATGAACCCTTGATGGAACTAGTCTCTGCGCAGGCGTTAGAGACAGAACAGCATCATGTTTATGTCTGGGACCAAAGTGCCGGTTATGAGGCGAATATTGTTGTCGCGGAGCGAGCGAAAGTAGGGGTTGTATTTGCAGAGCAGGCGCTTGCGGAATCAGGCACAATGGTTTTATATAGCCGTGCTGATCAGGGTAGAGCGGTGAGCTTGTTGCCTGAAGCCTCAGTTTTTGTGGTACCGAAAAGTGCGCTGGTGGCTCGTTTAACTCAAGCGACTGATAAGTTGCATGAAAAAGCTAAACAAGGTGAGCGTTTACCTTCTTGTGTTAATTTTATCTCTGGTCCTAGCTCTACTGCAGATATTGAATTGATCAAAGTTGTTGGGGTTCACGGGCCTATTTATGCGACTTACGTCATCATTGATGATATGTAATTGATTATAGGAAATTAATGATAGGTACTAACGCCAGCTGAGAACTGGTTGGCGTCGTATCTAGCCAGAGAGATGTATATAATCAAACGATCAGTAAACATTTAGAGCGCAGGATATGCCCCATATTGATGACCTTGTCTTATTTACTCAAGTTGTTGAGTTTGGCTCATTTAGCAAAGTGGCTGAAGCGAATAACATCACCAAATCGATGGTGAGTAAACGAGTCAGCAAATTGGAGGCAGATTTAGGAACCCAACTGCTTTATCGTACAACTCGAAAGCTGACTTTGACTGAAGCGGGCGAGGTGTTGTTCTATCGCTCGAAAGATATCCATTCTGCGGCAAAATCGGCGTTTGATGCCGTAACTGGCTACAACGACAACTTGTCTGGGCATATTAGAATGTCGGTACCGACGATTTCTGGTGAGTTACTACTGGCGGAAGCGATTTCTGATTTTTGTCAGCAGCACCCGGGCTTAACGGTCGATATGTCGATGGACAATAACTTCGTCGATTTGATTGCCGATAATTATGACTTGGTCATTCGTACCGGTTATCTCGAAGACTCCAGCCTTATTGCTCGCTATATTTTCAATTCACATTGGATAGTTTGCGCTTCGCCTGAGTACTTAAGTGAACGCGGCACACCAGAAACGCCAAAAGAGCTGCGTCATCATAACTGTTTGGGTTATACCCATGACAGCGGTGGTACCTTTGATTGGCAGTTCAAAAATAATAGCGATACCTACACTCTGAAGGTGACTGGCAATTTTTCTTCTGATAATTCAGCGGCATTGAAACAGTGTGCCTTAGTCGGTAATGGCGTGGCATACCTTCCTACTTGCCTTGTTTATAATGAAATTCAGCAAGGGAGGTTGGTTGAAATACTGCAGCCATACAGTAGTAAAATTGTCGGTATTTACGCCGTTTATCCTTACACCAAAAGACCCGCCAAACGTATTCAAGCACTGATAGAGCATATTCGACAGCGTTATCTCGATATGCAAGAGTGCTTTTAGAGTAGTTAAGTAGCTAACTCTTGATTAACCAACGCTGTTACCCAATCGGTATTCGACCGAGTAGTTAAGTCATTTTCATAGCTGTGCTTTTGTTGCTCAAACTGCTGAAGCGCAAATAGAACTTGGTGTGGTGTAACACTCTCGTTGTGTAGCAAAAAGAAGTAATAGCTAGGCGAGGTGTTATTGGCACTATCGCCAGGTTGCAATATCACCTGAAGGGTTGAAGCTTGTGATGTTGAGGCGGCTTTAGTTGAGTACAAATAGACATTTGAACCGATATGCAAATACCGGATAAAACAACTCACGACATTGAGTAACGGGTGTTGAACTTGTTGATAGTGGATACCCAGTTTGTTGGCTAAATGGAGTGCTCCCAACTCTGCGATGTCAGTTAAATTGGCACAGTGATTTATTCGATGAACATCGGCATGACTAAACCAATCAGGTTGTAAGTACTCTGGGCGACCTTGGTCTGAAAGCAGAGTCGGGTATTGGTTTAACAGGGCTTTCTTTAATGGTTCATAGTCCATCTGTTTGACGTGTTTTCCCACTATCGCAAGCAAATCATCTAAAGCAATTTTGCTCGACTCCTCATACCCTTTCACTTGTTCTACAAATTGAGCAATTTGATAGAACTCTTCGTCTCTTAGTGGCTCTGGTAGCCAATGCTGGCAAAAAGACATGGCGTCTACTGTGGTTTGGTAGCGATTAATAGCATGCTGACTATCGTTTGGTGTTGAATGTAAGCGAACATGATTTTTTATACGATAGATAGCCGAAGGCAAATATTGGCAAAGTAGTGTATGTAGCTGCGACAATTGTTTATTTGACAGCGATAGTGTTTGAGCTAATTTACGTAAAAATAACATCGAACACATTTCGACACGTAACTGATTTTCATGGAAATTGTCTTCTTCACACCCGCTAAAGAAGTACTCGGTTAAATGTAGGTGTTCATACTCTAACTGCTCATTGATCAGTAGGCTTAGTTGTTTGTATACCAACTTATATTTGGTTGTTCGTCTTAAATAATCAGCATTATTCTTTTGTAGAATAAACCGTTGTTGCTGTATTCGATACAAAGAGACGCTCAAATAAAGGAACATTAATTTAATAAAGTTAGCCGGGAATTTACCATCAATAGCGTGAGAAATATTGCTAATAACCACGTAAGTTTCTTTTAGCGGCAGCGTTGAAAGTAGCTGGGAAATAACACATTGAGTATGGTGCTGCAGTGGCGTTGTTGCGATACAAAACTCTATTTCAGGGTGTATTTTCACAACCTGTCTATTGATCCTCTCCATCATTAAGTGACGGAGTTTTTTTTCTGTTCCACAAAGTGAAAAGCTTCCTTCGTGATATTGAATAGAGAGACCGTTAAGTTGCAGTTTCGACGACAGTTCATTTAAGTCTTTTTTGAGAGTAGGACGGGAGATAGCCAGCAGTTTTTCTATCTCTTGGTATTTGTCTTGGGCTAAAAATAGGTAGTTGTCGAGTAGGTAATCTTGCCGCTCACAAGAGAGAGGGCGGTAGTGCGAAATCGGTATTTCTCTGATTTTCTGCGCCCATTCCTCTCCACTCATAACAAGGGTCGCACAGCCTTTCTCTACACAGACAGCGTGTTCAATATAGTAATTGATATTGGCGATATAGTTGTGAATATGGCGGTTGCTAACGTCCATTTTCGAAGCCAATTCAGCAATGGTTTGAGACTTTTGTAGCAATGTATTGATCAACTTAACTTCGTTAGAAGTGATGCTCATGAGGTATCCGGATAGAAAGTATGGTGAAAATCACATTAATGATTTGGTTTAGGCGGTTTTATCATACAGGTTTGATTTCGTGTGTGACTTTGAGCTTGTTTTTAAGCCTCACTGACCAATTATCTGAAAATTTTGTTCCGTTTTTATAGAAGCACATTTCGATTTTGTTTTTACACAACCTTGAGTAAGGTGTCGCCGTTATCCCTACAAATATAAAATGAATATAAGAATGGAGTGGCTACTATGAGTCATAAATTGAAGCTTTGGGGTTTTATCCAAGGGTTAGGTAAAACGTTTGTTTTGCCAATCGCTCTTTTGGGTATATCCGGCATATTGTTAGGTCTAGGCAGTTCTTTAACTGGTGCACAACTACAAAAACTTTGGCCTTTTCTTTCCTACGAACCGATCAATATCTTTTTTCAATACGTCACTATGATCGGTGTATTTACCTTTAAGAACATGCCAGTTCTATTTGCCATCGCTATTCCTTTGGGTTTAGCCAAAGAAGAAAAAGGCGTAGCGGCATTTTCTGGTTTTGTCGGCTACCTCATTATGATCATGGGTACCAATTTTGTCCTGAAACAAACGGGGGCATTAGCTGGACCTGAAGAAATGAGAGCCGCAGGGCAAGTGATGATCTTAGGGGTGCAAACCATTGGAACGGGTGTTCTTGGTGGTATCTTCTCTGGTGTGATTGTTGCTCGTCTTCATGAACGTTACAAAGATACTCAACTGCCAGATGCATTTGCCTTTTTCGGTGGTCCACACGCAGTGCCGATTGTTTCTTTGGTCGTACTGTCGCTATTTGGTATGTTCATCCCTTACATTTGGCCGTTGTTTGATACTTTAATTAAAGGTCTTGGCTATATCATTCAGCAATCAGATGTTTTTGGACCAATGATTTTTGGTGCCAGTGAACGTCTTTTGATTCCACTTGGTTTGCACCATATTTTAACCGCGATGATCCGTTTTACCCCTGTTGGTGGTGAAGCCATTATTGATGGTCAACAGGTGATTGGTGCGCTGAACATTTTCTACACTAACCTTGCTGCTGGCTATGAAACACCAAGGGAGACGGTGAGTTTGTTGTCTCAAGGGCGCATGCTGAGTTTCTTCTTTGGTCTGCCTGCCGTTGCTTTGGCTATCTACCATACTGCTAAGTTTAAGAACCGTCCGTTGATTCGTGGTTTATTGATCTCTGGTGCGGTAACTGCAGTCGTCAGTGGTATTACAGAACCGATTGAGTTTATCTTCTTGTTTATTTCACCAATGTTGTACTTGTTCCACGCCTTTATGACGGGGTTGGGCTACCTGACGCTTTCACTGTTTGACGTCAATATTGGTCCAAGTGGTGACATTATCGGTTTCTTTGTCTTCGGCGTACTGCAAGGCTTTAAAACTAATTGGTTCTTCGTGCCACTACTGGGTGTCGTTTGGTTTGCCGCTTATTATTCAGTTTTCAAATACGTCATCGTCAAAAAAGACCTGAAGACTCCAGGGCGTGAAGATGAAAGTGACTCAATTGCAAGTGCATTGGGTGCGGAAGGTTTAGCGGCGCATATGCTTGAAGGGCTGGGCGGCAAAGACAACATTGTCACTATTGACAACTGTGCAACTCGATTGCGTTTGGTATTGCATTCGACAGAAATCGTTAACGAGAAACTGCTCAAGAGCGCAGGTGCGATCGGTGTTGTTCGCTTAGATGGACAAAATTTGCAGGTTGTTATTGGTCCTCAAGTACACACAATGCGCAAAAAATTAGAGATGGCAATGGCATGAAAATAGATTTCAACGGCGTAATCGATAGAACGAATACCTACTGTACTCAGTGGGACTATGTTGAAGACCGCTTTGGTAAATCGGGGTTATTACCTTTTACGATTTCAGATATGGATTTTGCTTCGCCAAATGAAATACAACAGGTGCTGAAGACGCGTATTGAACACCCGGTCTATGGTTATAGCCGTTGGAATCATGATGATTATAAACAGGCTATTTGTCACTGGTATCAAAGCCGTTTTGACAGCTCGATTGCCGATGGCTGGATAGCCTATAGCCCAAGTGTTATCTATTCAATTGCAACACTGATTGCTTTAAACAGCCAAGTAGGGGACAACGTTTTACTGTTTACGCCTGCTTATGATGGTTTTTTCAACTGCATTGACCATTCTGGGCGTAACATGGTTACCAGTGCGCTAGTGGATGATAATGGTTATTTTGAAATCGACAAACTCGACTTTGAGAAAAAAGTGGCGAACTGTCAGGTGTTGTTGCTGTGTAACCCTCATAACCCAGTAGGGCGGGTTTGGCAAAAAGAGGAGTTAACGTATCTACTTGAGGTTTGCCGACAACATGGCGTGTTCGTTATTTCCGATGATATCCACATGGACATCTGCTTTGGAGTGCCATATTGTCCGATCACGACATTGTCTACAGAGAACGTTGCTATTTGTACCTCTGCATCGAAGGCGTTTAATATTCCGGCATTGGGTGGCTCATATGTGTTAATCCCTGATGCTGATTTACATAAGCGATTTATGGATGTGTTGAAGTTCCAACATGGTTTGTCATCACCTTCAATCTTTGGTGTACTTGCCACCATAACTGCTTACAGACAGTGCGGTTACTGGATGGATGAGTTGAAAACTTACTTGCAAGATAACTTACATTTTGTGCAGTTGTATCTGCGCCAAGAAATACCTGATCTGAAGATGATTTACCCAGAAGGTTTGTATTTTGCTTGGATTGATTATTCAGCCTTACAAGTGAGTGCTGAGCAGTTGAAACAACAGATGATCCAGGCTGGCGTCGCGATCATGCTCGGTGATGTTTATGGCGAAGGCGGTAAGCATTACCTTCGACTTAATGTTGCCTGTCCTCGCAGCAAAATTGAGCAGGGGCTTGAGTGCTTACAACAAGCAGTTGCGCGGCTGAGGGAATAACATGTACAAGGTTATTGAACACTTTTTAGCGATGGCAGCGATAAGTTCGCCATCCTACAAAGAAGCCAAAGTGAGTGCGTATATCAAAGCGCAATTGTCAAAATATGGCATTGATTTTTATGAGGATGATGCTCAGCGAACTTATCAAGCAGAAGGGGCGCAATGCGGCAATTTGATTGCTACATTACCTGGTACGCTTGAGGGTACAGTTGCGCTATCAGCTCATATGGATACCGTAACTCCTTGTGATGAGATAACTATCATCGAGGATGGGGATTGGATCAAAACCGATGGTAAAAGCGTACTCGGCGGTGATGATAAAGCTGGCATTGCCGTGATACTGGATGTTTTGATTGAATTGGCAACGAACCCAAGACCTCACCCTACCGTCGTTGCTATCTTTACCATTGGTGAAGAGGTTGGTTTGAAAGGGGCGAAGGTGCTCGATTTCGACTGTTTACCATCGATAGATGTGGCATATGTGATTGATGCTGGTGGTGAAATCGGTACTGCCTATATTTCCGCGCCATATTCAGCCAAAGGCATTGTAACGGTCAAAGGTATTTCTGGACATGCCAGTGAACCAGAAACAGGCTGCAACGCAATGGTCGTTGCTGCACAATTGATTACTCATCTACCAATAGGGCGTGTTGATGAGGAAACTACTAGCAATATCGGGCTGATTAATGGTGGTAACGCGACTAACATCATTATGGAAAGTGTCGATATTACCTTTGAGGTGCGATCTCGTACTCAAGAAAAAGTAGTATCTTTTATCGAAAACGTTTCAGCTCAGTTGCAAGCACTACAACAAAGCTATCCGATCAACTATGAAAACCGCTTGGCACAAGGGACACCAGGTTTTCGTTTAGATCCAAGCTCGGCATTGTTAAGTCGGTTTGCATCGTGTTGTTCTGCTCAAGGTATCGAGGTGAAATTGTTAGATGGAATGGGTGGTTCTGATGCCAACATCTTCAATAAACAAGGCATCCCGTGTGCTGATATCAGTGTTGGCATGCAGCATATTCATAGTGTTTATGAATGCATTAAAAAATCGGATGTCGTAGCTTGCCGAGATTTAGTCATGAGTTTGCTTATCGATTATTAAAAATATCATTTCTTTATTCAATGGCTAACTTTTCATAGCCCAATTAATAATAATCACTAATTAGCCCTAGCCGAAATGCTGGGGCTTTTACTTTTTGTACGCCTTAGATTAAGCTTCGCCGCCTTTGAACGTTTGCGATATATTTCTAATCAGAGTCATGTTTAAATGTAGGCAAAACATTCCCTGTCGTAACGATTAGCATTTGTTTTCAATAATATTTTTAAGATCACTGCGAAGTCACTCAAGTAGTTGATTTTAAACCATTTACTGAAGGGTCTGCACGCGTGTTCTTGTAGTGAACGCGATGATAGCAAATGTATTTGGTGAGACTTTTAGTAGGCATTGATTCATTTTTAATCAAGGTTATGAGAAAATGGTATGACATACTGAAAAAGTTATCGGTATGTAAATAATTATAAAAATGAATAGGATGATTGTAATAGAATGTTTTTCAAAAAGAAACCAGCGGTAAGTCAGCCGACATTTGAACAGAATTTATACAAGGCTATATTTAAAAATACGGCTTATATTGAGTTTGATAAGAATGGCAATATTCTTACCGCCAGCAATAAATTTTTAAATTGTATGGGCTATACACTCGATGAAGTTAAGAACAAGCATCACCGTATGTTTTGTGAAACGAGTTATACTCATTCGGCAGAATATACTGATTTTTGGCGAGCGTTAGCAGCCGGTGAGTCTTTTGAAGGCACGTTTACACGTATCTGCAAAGGTGGTCATTATGTGATTCTTTCTGCTACTTATATTCCAGTGGTTGATGACCAAGGTAACGTTGAAAGAGTCTTCAAAGTTGCAGCGGATGTGACCAGTGTGCACAAAACTGAGGCACAAAAACAAAGCGTGATTGATGCGCTAAATAAATCGATGGCAGTGATTGAGTTTTCTGTTGAAGGTAAAGTGATTAGCGCTAATGATAACTTCTTAAGTACATTGAAGTATCGCGAGAGCGAAATTCTTGGTCAGCATCATCAAATATTCTGTTTTGATGAGTTTTACCGTGAAAACCCGGAATTTTGGTCTGATCTAAGAGCGGGTCGACACAAGTCTGGTCAATTCTTAAGAAGGGACTCATTTGGTCGCAACGTTTGGATTGAAGCCACGTATAACCCGATATTTGACGAGCAAGGGAACGTCGCGAGTGTGGTTAAATTTGCAGCAGATGTAACCGCGCAGGTTGAACGTAACTTGGCAATATCGCAAGCGTCTGAAATTGCTTACAGCACCTCGGTTGAAACTTCGCAGATCGCATTAGAAGGCTCGAAGTTACTGCAAGAGTCGGTTGAGGTTTCGCATGAAATTAGTGAGAAAGTCGCAGGTGCGGCAACTAAAATTGCTGATCTAAACGAAAGATCACATAACATTTCTCAGATAGTGCTAACCATCAAGGGTATTGCAGAGCAAACCAACCTGTTAGCGTTAAATGCTGCCATTGAAGCGGCACGTGCTGGTGAGCAAGGACGAGGCTTTGCCGTTGTTGCTGATGAAGTGCGAAAGTTGGCATCAAGAACAGCAGAATCAACCGCAGAAATTACCCATGTTGTCGATGAAAACCAAGAATTGACTACCGACATCACCCAGTTCATGCAAGAAGTGGCGACGATCTCTGATCATGGTAGCGCGAAAATGTCGGAAGTCTCAACTGTGATGGAAGAGATCTATAAAGGCGCAGAGAATGTTTCAAATACTGTAATGAGCCTAAACGAACAGAAAATGACTTAGTTACTACAGATTAATCTATAGAGCGCTAGAAACAATAAAGCCCGCAGATGCGGGCTTTATTGATGAGTTAGACATTAGTGGGTAGGCTTAGATCCATTACGCACTAGGTCTTGACCGTTTTTGAACACTTCTTCGGTTACCCAACGACCAAGTAGCAACTGGTGCTTATCATCTAATACCGCAACAAAGTGACGACCATCAGCATTGTTGGTTGCCAGTGCGACACCTGCGACGTTCTGCAAGCCCAATACACCGCTTTCAATCGCCATAAGGAATGACTCTAGCTCGTCTAGTGAGCTAATCACTTTATCGTCGTTAATCATTATATTGTCTCTTTCTCGACCTTTGTAAACACGAAATGCATCGTGAATTTTGCGCGTTACTTTAGCTATCTTAGCGTTGAAAATCTATACCTATAGCCGTTTTGTTTATGACTTGTTCGCAGTTCTCTTTTCCTCATATTCAAAATGAGAAAGAGAATTGTCAAATCACTCTCAAATAATGTTTATTTTAGTTTCCAGGCTTTATTCGCAATGCCATTATTCGAATTGGTTAAAATGTGTGCGCCATTTAATGTTTAGTCAGTAATGTCATCAAATGAAAATGAGATTAGATGATCTTTATTTTGGTTGCAGTTAAATAAATTTAGGCATGAATGGAAGGTGTTGTGAATTCTAAACGTAAAATAAAAATAATGAAGTTAGGGTTTGTTATTGTATTTGTGTTATCGCCTATGGCTCTAATCTTTAAATATCTTCTCTGGCCGACAACACCTGATATTAGTCATTTTAACTGGACGCAGACTGCAATACAGAATGACTGGTCTTCGACCTCACCGGAACTGTTAGGTTTTTCTCCTAATATTCTTATAAACCTTCATTCAAAGATCGCATCAAACCGATCTAAAAATGTACATTCGCTGCTGCTTGTACGCCATGGTCAGTTAGTTTTTGAGCAGTATTATCCGGTTCCTGCCGAAAATGATAGAACACCTTTACCTAATTATTATCCGCCTAACGCTGATACCTATCATCAAATGCGTTCAATCACCAAAACGATAATATCGACCTTGATTGGGCAAATGTTGTATCAAAATCAGCTCTCGAATGTTGATACGCCACTTTATCCATTTTTTGAAGATATTAAATTTGTTGTACCGGAAGATAAGAGAGAAATAACCATTCGGCATGCACTGAATTTTAATAGTGGAATCAATTGGAATGAATGGGGAGCAATGCCTAGTGACGCAATGAATATGTGGCTATCAAGTGATCCTTACCGTTATGTTTTGTCTAAAGGAGTCGCTTATCCACCAGGAGAGAAGCATGTCTACCAGGGTGCGATGAGCGTGCTGATGGGCGGAGTCATTGAGAAAGTGTCGGGTGTAAATTTAAGAGAATATGCTGATCTTAATCTTTTTCAACCCTTGGGTATTAAACATTTTGATTGGTTTGTTCACGAAGTAACAGGAGAACACCTCGGATCATCTGGACTATATCTACGTTCACGTGATTTAGCTAAGTTAGGGCAGTTGTATCTTAATAAAGGGGTGTGGGATGGACAGAGACTGTTTGCAGAGAGTTGGGCTGAGGATAGCTTAAAACCTAGTGGGCAATTCTGGGACAATAAGGCGATTCAATATGGCAATAACTGGTGGTTTCCGCGTATCACCGTTAATAATAAGGCGCTTATTATAGCGGGTATGCGAGGTTCAGGTGGCCAAGAAATGTTTATTTTACCCGAATATGATCTTGTATTTGTAATGACCTCTGGCGCGTATATTACTCAGGATGAAGATTACCCATTTGAATTATTGGTAAATTATATTTTGCCATCGATAGGTATAAAAAACGCAAAGTACATCGCTAGAGAATAATTATATTTTAATGAGTTAGATTGTAACACGCGCAAGTTGTATTAGAGATTTTAAGTATTTTGGCTAGAAACAGTAGTAGGGAAGATAATGACGAGTTTGACTAGAAGGAATGTATTAAAAGCAGGTGTGGCGGTTGGATGTGCAGGAGTAGGTTTAACCGTCGGATATGACCTTCTCAAAGACCCACTCGTTAAGTTGGATGAGGATTTAAATCGAGCATTACAAGATTTACCCGCTGCCAGTATCAGTGCGGCAATTATTAAAAATAATCAACTCTATTGGCATAAGAATTACGGGTTTGAAGATCTTGATTCAAAAAGAAAAATGACAGAAGAGAGCGCTTGGCAAACTATAGGCTCTATTTCTAAACTGGTCGTTTGGACAGCGTTGATGCAATTGGTAGAACGTAGCGATCTTGATTTACACCGTGATGTAAGTGACTACCTTGGGTTTAAATTGCGTTCCCCTTATTACCCGCAAACATCGATTACTACCTACCACTTGATGACACATAGTTCTTCGCTATCATCAAGAAAACTGATGTCGAAGCCATATCCGATGGCTGATTCATTTTGTCAAAACCAAGATCAAACGCTTGCTCAATGGGTCGAGCAATACCTGAACCCTTCGAGTGAATCGTTTTCAGACGTTATGGTATTTGATGAATACGAAGCCGGCGACTTTGCAAATGTAAGCCAAGACCCGCTTGGCGTTGTTTCGGGTTACTCTAACTTAAACGCAGTGGTGGGAGCTTATCTTGTTGAGCGGATAACCGGTCAGAAGTTTAACGCCTATTGTGAAGACGCGATTTTCGAACCTTGTGCGATGAAGCAGACATCGTGGAGTAAGGATAAACCGCTGCACTGGATGACTCATTATGAAGCGGAGTACAGCCCAAGAGCACCAATCATGCAGGTTTATACTAAAGCGATGATTGATCAAGGCTATACCGGTGAAGCATTTTCGTTTATGCCAGATGGAAGGAAATTTCTAAATTTTTCCAACTGTGACTATTTTTCTCCTGTTTATCCAATGGGGTTACTCGGTACGAGTATGCAATCCTTGGCTCCGCTCTTTCTTGCTTTCGTTAACCAAGGTCGGGTCAACGATGTTGCCATACTACAGCCGGAAAGTGTGGCTAAGATATTGAGCATTCAACGACGTGATAAATCGTTGGGTATCCATCTTGGTTTGGGGTGGTTCAGAAAGCAAGATGCTTATGGTAATCAACTGTGGGGACACGATGGCGGAGGTCCGGGCGTGGTATCTTCTGCATACGTCAACCCGGCCAAAGGAAGTGGAGTACTTCTGTTTATTAATAACTTCCATGTGAGTTATTCATTACGCGAGAAATTACTAGCTGCAATGAATAAAATCGCTCACTCAGTTTAGTGAATGATTCTAGATGTTGATCCCGCGCTAAACTCGTCTAAAAACGCTTGGGATCAGTTTCTTACCAAACACATTAATCAGCGCACCTGTGACAATAAAGCCACCACCGAGATAAGTCCAAACAGACGGTACTTCATTAAAGATCAATACACCAAGTAGGGTTGAGAATACGATCTGAACATAAGAGTAGCCGGACGCTTTGCCTGCTTCTTGTGTTTGCATTGCTTTGGTTAAACCATACTGGCCAATTTGGGTAAATATTCCGACGAAAATCAGTACGATGGTGATCGCTAAGCTTGGCCAGACAAATTCATTCCACATTAATATCGTTGAGGTAGGCAGTGCGACTAATGGGAAATAGAAAATGATCACTGAGCTATCTTCTGTTTGGCTTAGCTTTCTCACTATCACATAAGCGATGGAACTACCGAACGCGCCAAGCAAGGCTATCATCACGCTCTGTAGTGGCAGTGCTTCAGCGGTAATGGAAGTCGCCATATTGGGTTGCACCATGATGCCTAAACCAAATAAGCACAATACAATGCAGATCATAGTGGCACCTTGGACTCTTTCTTTAAGAAATAGCACCCCAAGCAAGGCAGTAAAGACCGGATGCACATATTGCAGGATGGTCGCTTCAGCCAGCGGTAGGGTAGTGACGGCATAGTAGACACACATCAGAGCCATGGTGCCAACGGCGCCTCGTAAAAAGAGTAGCTTGCGGTTATTGCCCCAAATGGAAATGCCTTTACGTTGTACATCGACAAAACTGAGGATCAAAGAGACTAAAGCACGCGCTGCGACAATTTCGAAGACAGGTATGCCATAGACGCTAACGTACTTAACGCACGCAGACATAAGCGCAAAGCCGAGTGCAGATAGCAGCATAAAGCGAACCCCTACCGGGATTGCGTCGTTAATTCTTGTAAACATGGTGAGTCACGTTGGATTTTGAACCTGCCATAATACGTGAACTGTCAGTTGAGAGATAGACCGATCCAATAAGCAAACAGTGTATGTTTGTTTATTGTTTTTTACGCCTGTAAATGAACAACCTACGTTATTGCCGACTTTGACTTTAGCAAAGACAGCCCTAAGCATCAGCAGATAGGCTGATGCTTAGGGGAGGGGGTGACTCAATGTACCGTGGTATTTGGCACCGTTGGGATAAAAATAGTATCGCTTTCTATCAATGCTGGTGACATATCTGCCAACACGATATTGAGAGTTCCTTGGCTAATACACTGATTAAACATTTGGCTCTCTTGTTTGGCTAAAATACCAAGCGAGTGAAATAGCGCCGCATTCTCAGGTAAATCCTCAGGAATAAAATCATGCTCAGTCATATTAATGGCTTGCAGAACAAGCGCGATAAACTCTTGGCATGGGAAATGGTAGCTGGTGGATTTCTTGTGCGCCGCGTGATGCAGCCAAACGGTTACGGTTTGGTTGGGGTCATAACGTAGTAAATCATGGCTGTGTGGGTTGTAAAATAGCGATACTGAGCCGTGTAAGTCTTCAATTTTTATAAGCTGTTGGTCAATCGCAAGTGCCAGCAGTAATTGATGCGCTTTATCTTTGGCTTCGTCGGTATCTTTGGCAAAGTAGCCTTCGATAATTGCCAAAGGCTCAATTCCAGCTTGTTGATAGGCGCGAACTCTTTGCGCTATGGCGTCCATATCGTCAAAAGTTGTCGTTGCTGGGCAAAGTACTAAGTGTCCAGCAAGATTTAAATGGATATCCATGCGTTACTCGTTTTCTGGTTTTTCATCGCTGGTTTTACCTAAGGTAACCCACTTCAAACGCCCATTGCTCTCAAACTCATTGGCGTCATCACAGCGCATTAAATACCCGCCAATCTCAAGTAATGCACCTTGAGAAAAGGCCTGGTCTTGGTAGAAGCAAAGGCGATGATTGGCGGCTTGTGCGTCAACGACGATAGCAGCTCGACTGGGTGTGGAATAACTTTTCTCGCTGGCAAAACTGCTTAAGGAGAAAATGCTTAACCACAGCAACAAAACAACTTTCATATTAATCTCCATATTTTCGTTGATAGCGGGGCAGCATACTGGCATTGCCGAGCAATCCACCTTGATGAATATAGATCAGCTGCTTGTGTTGATTTTGTGGGTACCAGCTAGTGAGGCAGCGCCACATCATTGGGTCGTAGAGTAACTCAAATTCCACGCCGATTTCTTGATGAAGTTGCTGCCAAATGCAGTAATCTTGTTGGTAAAGTTTACCAAAGTGATGCTTTGTTTCCAATTCAAGTATGGTGGGGTGGCTGCTCTCTCCAAGTTGCTCGAACTGCGCTTTTAGGTACTCTTTTCCACCCACACAGGCGCACGTTAAGACCTCGATACCATGTTTTGATAAGGCTTTGTGTAAGAAGAGCGCTGTGGTGCCCGTTCCTGATGGCAGAGCCACAACAAACTCTTTATCGGTTTTAGGTTGCGCCCATTGCAAGATTTCTTTGGCAAGCTGTGTAACACCATATTCAGCCAAGCCACATCGACCACCTTCCGGAACCACAAGGCACTCTTGGTTGGGGTGGCGAATACTGTTTATGTACTCAGCAGGGTGAAGTTGGCTATCCGCGACAGCAATGATTTGCGCACCGAGCTCTAGTGCGGCTTGGTAGTTACCATTGGGCTGTTGTTGTAGCCAGCTAGGAATTCGGTCGACATAAAATTCTAGCTGCCAACCTTTAAGGTTAGCCAGTGCTGCCATGGAGTAAAGCGAGTTAGCTTGCGCGCTACCATAACCGATGAGTGTCGTTATCTCAGGGTAATCGTTATCTAATAGCGCCATAAATTTACGCGCTTTGTTACCCGAAAACTGAGGATGGAGTAGGTCATCACGCTTAAGGTAAAACGGGATATCTGCAAAATGATGTTGGGTAATTGGGGTATCGGCAAGTTTCATTTAAGGTAAAAGCCAGAGTAAACTGGCTCTATCATACTTCAGTAAGGGATATCTTTACCTAGCTTTTGGTCAAAATTTTATGTTGGCGACACAGCCTCTTTCTGGATGGCTCTGTAAACTAAATTGCCATTGATAGCGCTGGCTTAAATCCTCAACAATCAAAAGCCCTAGCCCGTGACCGCTAAGGTTAGGCTCGTTGGTTAACCCCGGACCATCATCCGTGATAGTGAGCATGGTATCGCTGATATCGATGGTCACTTCACCTTTCCCCGTCGCGGCAATGGCATTGCGAATCAGATTACCGATGACCATATTCATTACTGGTGGTGTGGCACGAACGGTTGGAGTAGATGAGATGTTTAGTCGAATGGTAACGTCTTTCTCACTGGCCTGAATGGAGTTGTCCGCCACAATGGTGTGTAACTCATCATTTGGTATTTTACGTAGAGGTACATCATCAGTATTGCGCTCGTAGCGAACTAGGCTGAGTAAAGCATCAACCATGGTGATCATCTGTTCAGTGGCATTATCGATTCGGTGTATTTGTCGTTGGTTAAAGTCGTTCTGTTCAGTACGACCGAGCAGTTTACCAGCTCCTTTAACCACTGTGAGCGGTGTACGTAGCTCATGGCTAGCGTAGCGGGCAAATGCTTGCTCCCGTTTTAACGCTAAATTTAAGTCGGTACGATATTGGTTTAAGCGCTCAGTGAGTGTTTGAAACTCAACCGCAGCTTCTGTTGAGATTGTAAATACGTTTTCACTGTTGCCACTGTGATTCTCTAATTGCTCAGCTATTTCGTTTACAGGCTCAATTAGCTGGATAGATAACCGATACAATAAAGTACCAAAAATACACATTAAAGAAGTCACTAACGTAACTACAATTAAACTAGAATAGATAAACTCATCAAGTCCAAACTCCACATTATCAATACGGGAGAGCAGGATAATGTCGTAGCTCTTTCCTTTATCGGTATAACTTCCTTTGTATACCATTTGAGAACTATCCCCTTCCGGTTCGACTTCTCCTAAATAGGATTCACTGTGATGAAGGTACTTTGCGTAATTGGCAGGAACGAGATCAAAGTTGTTATAGGCATCAGTTAGAAGATCAACCTCAATTTTGCCTTGCTCACCCTTAATAAACCGCTCGATAGCAATATCTCGGTCGAGTAATATGCGCCTTTCTCCCATACGATCTTCAGACCAATGTATGGCAAAGTAAAATAAACAAAAAGCAATCACCCCAACGGCAAATGAGATCCCTATAAAGAAGAGAGCTAGGGAATTAGTGAGGGATTTTGTACTACGAAAAAAGCCGATCATGAAGGGATCTCTAAGCGAAAACCTATTTTTGGTACGGTGACCAAGATAGGGCTGGCAAAAGGTTTGTCTAACTGAGTACGGAGTTGGTAGATATGGCTGCGCAGAACATCATTGTTAGGCTCAGATTCATTCCATAATGTTTCTGCAATCTCTTGGCGGGTGACTAGATCTGGAGCTCGTTTACTCAGCATTTCTAAAATGGTGTAGGTTGTTGGGTTTAAAGCTAGTGGTTTTTCATCACGATAGGCTTTACGTGTTTTTTGGTCAATGGTAACTGGTCCGGCGATAATTTTAGTGGTGGCTATTTTTCCACGGTAGCGTTTGATGAGCGCATGCATACGAGCTTCTAGAATTTCTAGATCAAACGGTTTAGTTAGGTAGTCGTCAGCACCATGGCTAAAGCCTGCCAGCATATCTTCGCGGTTATCCAGTGCGGTCAGCATCAGTACCGGGGTTGTGTTCCCGGCATCTCGTAGTTTGTTGCATACGGTTAGACCGTCCATTCTAGGTAGCATTAAATCGAGAATAATGATGTCAAAATTCCCTTCAAGTGCGAGCTGCAGCCCCAGTTCTCCGTTGTCGGCATAATCGAGCTCCATATCGAGGCATTCAAAGTAATCGAATAAAATCCCTGCTACTTCGCGATTGTCCTCAACCAATAATATCTTATTCATATTTCTACCAGTGTTAGCCCGACCGAGGTGATTCAAGCTGGTTTACCTCTATATAAGCAAAAATCGCGTGAAAAAAACGTCAATAACATTCTTTCCACATATCGAACAATAGAGTAATCGCAACTTATCGCAAAGTGTTGTGCTTTGCGTCTTCAACATTCAGATACAGATGAATATGGCGGTTTTATGGATTTGATCTCTATTACTCAAAAACGTTTTGAATCTGCGATTACTCTGTCAGTTATCGTTCCTTATTTCAATGAAGCACAAGTACTTCCCTCATTACATGCGCGTTTAGCTGCTGTGTTGGACGGTTTACCGGAGCGTTGTGAAATCATTTATGTCAATGATGGTAGCAGTGATGACAGCTTGCAGATTGTCGACGGTTTTCAATCGAGTAGTAGTATTGTGCGTAGTCTTTCTCTGAGTCGTAATTTTGGTAAAGAATCCGCAATGAGTGCAGGGCTTGAATATAGCCGTGGTGAAGCGATTGTACTCATCGATGCAGATTTGCAAGATCCGCCGGAGCTTATTCCTCAGATGTTGGCAAAGTGGCGAGAAGGATATGACGTGATCAACATGCAGCGTAGAGAACGTCATGGTGAAACGTGGTTTAAGCGCCAGTCTGCTGCGATTTATTACCGCTTGCTTAATACGTTGGTTAAGTCAGATATTCCAGAAAATGTCGGCGATTTTCGTCTATTGAGTCGCCGAGTTGTCGACCACATCAATCGTATGCCTGAACGTAATCGTTACATGAAAGGGATTTTTTCTTGGCCGGGTTTTAAACAGTGCATTTTGCAATTTGATCGGGATGCGCGCTTTAGCGGCGAGACCAAATGGAATTACTTCAAGCTCCTCGGCTTGGCTATGGATGGTATTACCTCTTTTTCTATTCGCCCTCTGCGCTTAGCGACCGTTTTTGGTAGCGTGATCGCTGCGGGTTCACTTTTCTATGGTTTGTTCATTGTGGCTCAAACTATGTTATGGGGGAATGCCGTCACGGGCTATCCGTCGTTGATGGTGGCGCAGTTAGCTATTGGTGGAATACAACTTTTGTGTATTGGCTTATTAGGCGAGTACATAGGCAGAATATTTATTGAAGTGAAACAACGCCCACTGTTTTTGGTTCAGTCGGTTAAAGAGAAACCCGCGGTTATGATTTTTGACCAGATGGAGAAACGCGCATGAGCATTAACCGTGTGCATTTGTGGGCGATTCTAGGGGCATCACTTTTTATTCGGTTGATTTCTCTGGGCGCTTACCCGTTGATGGATACCACCGAAGCAAGATACGGTGAAATGGCTCGCTTGATGACGGAAACGGGCAATTGGCTTACGCCTCAATTTGACTATGGTGTGCCTTTTTGGGGTAAGCCACCGCTGTTTACTTGGATGAGTGCGAGCGGGATTGAAGTGCTGGGTATTAACGAATTCGCGGTGCGGCTTCCACATTGGATTGCGGGGGTCGTGGTCATATTCTTGATGGCGTACTTTGCTCGTAAGTTAGGCTTTAGTGGATTGATCACCGCGGTGGTGCTGGCGACTTGCGGAGTGTTTAGCGTATCGGCTGGGGGT
>ERZ794982.157-NODE-157-length-21141-cov-4.899791_pt1 | contig 21141 bp, 21 predicted proteins | sample MGYA00433071_ERZ794982 | MGnify/ENA primary metagenome ERZ794982 (study PRJEB30140, sample SAMN00862574) | bioreactor metagenome | study: EMG produced TPA metagenomics assembly of the Bioreactor inoculated with sediment Metagenome (bioreactor metagenome)...
TGCTAACGATGCACTGGTAGGTATCACAGAGGCAGTAACCCGCATTAATGATGCCAATACACAGGTAGCGACGGCAGCAGAGCAACAATCGCAAGTAACCCAAGACATCAATCGTAATGTGGTTAATATGTCGGAGCTTGTGAACCAGAATGTGACGGGCATTAGCCAAAGCGCGAGTGCAAGTAATGAGCTCTCCCAGTTGGCTGAGAAGCAAAAAGAGCAGTTGTCGTTTTTTAAGCTGTAAAAGCTATCGGAGATACCATCTCAAAAATGTCCGATAAAACACCGCAATAGAGCATTCCTTGCGGTGTTTTTTTTATTTTTTAAAAACGTCATTTCTGAGAGTAAAGATTGCTAAGTAAATTATGTGAACTTGATTGTTATTTTGAAAACTTCAGTTACAATGTGCGCCTGTTCGTAGAAAGGGGCATCCGTATTTGTCTCTAAATGCGAGTAAAATAAACAATTTTCTTAATCGCGGCATCTCGATGAAGCGGTTAAAACCAGCAAGTGTTGCTTGGTATGCAACACCACTGTAAGGATTATACATGCCTATTATTACACTTCCTGACGGCAGTCAGCGTCAATTTGACAACCCAGTATCTACTCTTGAAGTCGCGCAATCTATCGGCCCTGGTCTTGCAAAAGCAACCATCGCTGGTCGTGTAGATGGTCAACGCGTTGATGCATGCGATCTAATTGAACAAGATGCAAGCCTAGAAATCATCACAGCAAAAGATGAAGTAGACGGTCTAGAAATCGTTCGTCACTCTTGTGCTCACCTTCTAGGTCACGCAATCAAGCAGCTTTATCCGCAAGCCAAAATGGCGATCGGTCCTACAATTGATAACGGTTTCTACTACGATATCGATCTAGAAGAATCATTAACGCAAGACGATCTTGAAAAGATTGAAAAGCGTATGAAAGAGCTTGCTAAGACCAAATACGAAGTTATCAAGAAGAAAGTTAGCTGGCAGGAAGCGCGCGATGCATTCGAAGCGCGTGGCGAAACTTACAAGATGGAAATTTTGGATGAAAACGTTGCTCGCGACGATCGTCCAGGTCTTTACCATCACGAAGAATACATCGACATGTGTCGTGGTCCTCACGTTCCAAACATGGGTTTCTGTCAACACTTCACTCTATTGAATGTGGCAGGTGCTTATTGGCGTGGTAACAGCGACAACAAGATGCTGCAACGTATCTACGGTACTGCTTTCCATGATAAGAAAGCACTTAAAGCGCACCTTACTCGTCTAGAAGAAGCGGCTAAGCGTGACCACCGTAAAATTGGTAAGCAGCTAGACCTATTCCACATGCAGCAAGAAGCACCTGGTATGGTGTTCTGGCATCATAATGGTTGGTCTATTTTCCGTGATCTAGAAGTATTTGTACGCTCTAAGCTAAACGAATACGGTTACCAAGAAGTGAAAGGTCCTCTAATTATGGACCGTGTTCTTTGGGAACGTTCTGGTCACTGGGACAAATACGCAGAAGCGATGTTCACGACCTCTTCTGAGAACCGTGAATACGCACTGAAACCAATGAACTGTCCTGGTCATATCCAGATCTTTAACCAAGGTCTGAAGTCTTACCGTGACCTACCATTACGTATGGCAGAGTTTGGCTCTTGTCACCGTAACGAACCATCTGGCGCACTACACGGCATTATGCGTGTACGTGGCTTTACTCAGGATGATGCACACATCTTCTGTACAGAAAGCCAAATACAAGAAGAAGTTACTTCTTGTATTAAGATGGTCTACGATACATATCAAACATTTGGTTTTGACAATATTGTTGTTAAACTATCTACACGTCCTGAAAAACGTGTAGGTTCAGATGAGATCTGGGATCAATCTGAAGAAGCATTGAAACTATCTCTTGAAGCGATGGAAATTCCATACGAAATTCAAGAAGGCGAAGGTGCGTTCTATGGACCTAAGATTGAATTTACGCTGTACGATTGTTTAGATCGTGCATGGCAATGTGGTACGGTTCAGCTAGACTTCAACCTACCAGGTCGCCTTGGTGCAACTTACGTGGGTGAAAACAACGAACGTCTCGTTCCTGTTATGATTCACCGTGCAATTTTAGGCTCGCTTGAGCGCTTCATCGGTATTCTGATTGAAGACTATGCTGGTTTCTTCCCTACGTGGTTGGCACCAGAACAAGCTGTCGTAATGAATATTACTGACAAACAGTCTGATTACGCACAAGAAGTTGCCCAAAAACTACAAAAATGTGGAATTAGAGCTAAAGCGGACTTGAGAAATGAGAAGATTGGCTTTAAAATCCGCGAACACACTTTAAAGCGTGTACCGTATATGCTGGTTTGTGGTGACCAAGAAATGGAAGCCGGCGAAATCGCAGTACGTACTCGTAAAGGTAAGGATCTCGGTAAGTTCAAAGTGGATGATTTTATAGCATACATCCAAGACGAGATCGCTAGCCGTAAGCTCAATCTGGAGGAATAAGCTATTAAAGGCGGAAGACGCGGCCAACAGCCGGTAAAACAAAACCCACACCGTTTAAACGGTGAAATTCGTGGCGTTCGTGAAGTTCGTTTAACTGGCGCTGACGGTGAATCAGTTGGCGTAGTATCGATCCAAGAAGCGATCGCAGCTGCTGAAGAAGCAGGTATGGATCTTGTTGAGATCAGTCCTAACGCTGAGCCACCAGTCTGTCGAGTGATGGATTACGGTAAATTCCTCTTTGAAAAGAGCAAGTCTGCTAAAGAGCAGAAGAAAAAGCAAAAACAGGTCCAGATTAAGGAAATTAAATTCCGTCCTGGAACTGACATTGGAGACTATCAGGTAAAACTACGCAACCTGACTGGTTTCCTTGAAGACGGCAACAAAGTGAAAGTAACTATTCGCTTCCGTGGCCGCGAGATGGCTCACCAAGACATCGGTGTTGATGTTCTTCGTCGCTTAAAAGAAGATACTGTAGAATTTGCTGTAGTAGAATCTTTCCCAAGTCGTATCGAAGGTCGTCAGATGATCATGGTATTGGCCCCTAAAAAGAAGTAATTAACGGCTTTACAAGTAAGAAAACTCAGCTGTAATCCTTTTATAAGGTTTGGCGGCTGGGTTTTGTTCGCCCTGATTACTATTGTTATAAACAACTCAACAATGCGGAGTTATTCATCATGCCTAAGATGAAAACCAACAGAGGTGCTGCTAAGCGTTTTAAGAAAACTGCTGGTGGTATTAAATTTAAGCACGCTACAAAACGTCACATCCTGACTAAGCGTACTACTAAGAACAAGCGTCAACTACGTCCTAACGCAATTCTTCCTAAATGTGAAGTAGCTGCAGTTATGCGTATGATGCCATACGCTTAATTCTTTTTAGTTTAATAATCGTTTAGTTTAGGAGAAGCATAATGCCTCGCGTAAAACGTGGTGTACAAGCTCGTGCACGTCATAAGAAAGTTCTAAAACAAGCTAAAGGTTACTACGGAGCACGTTCACGTGTTTACCGCGTAGCTTTCCAAGCAGTTACCAAAGCTGGTCAATACGCTTACCGTGACCGTCGCAACAAGAAACGTCAATTCCGTCAACTATGGATTGCACGTATCAACGCGGCATCTCGTCAAAATGGTCTATCTTACAGCCGTCTAATTAACGGTCTTAAGAAAGCATCTATCGAGATCGACCGTAAGATTCTTGCTGACATCGCAGTATTCGACAAAGCAGCATTTGCTGTACTAGTTGAAAAAGCGAAAGCTGCTCTTTAATTAGCAGTTCAGGTTTAAATGAAAGGAGAGCTTAGGCTCTCCTTTTTTCTTGTCTGTATCTTGCTAATATCAACGGGCATTACAGGCTTGATAGTGGGCTTAAAACACCACTTGCTCCTCTGTCGATGACGTGTGTATAGATTTGAGTGGTTCTTACGTCGCTGTGACCAAGTTGTTCTTGTACGGTTCTAATATCGGCTCCTGACTCCAATAAATGCGTTGCAAAGCTATGCCTAAGGGTGTGGCAAGTAACGTTCTTATCTATCCCTGCCTCTTTCGCTGTTTTCTTCACTGAGCGTTGAATAACCGTCTCCGCCATGTGATGGCGTTTTAATAATTCAGAATGCGGATCTTTGCTTAAACGATGTGAAGGAAACAAGAAGTGCCAACGAAACTCGTACTGTGCGTTTGGGTATTTTGCTGTTCTTGATTGAGGAATATAAACGCCGCCATAACCTTTTGTTTGCATGTCTTTTTGATAATAACGTTGAGTCAATGAAATCTGTTCTCTAATTAACGGGTGCAACTCTTTTGCCAGCGTTACGGTACGGTTCTTTCCTCCTTTTCCTTCCCAAACTCTAATTGCACCATAGTCAAAATCAATATCTTGTATTCGCAACCTGATGCATTCCATCAACCTTAATCCTGAGCCGTAAAGCAACATAGATTGCAGTTGATAACGAGGATCAATATGGTCGATAAAGTGTCGCATCTCCGTTTTAGTCAACACTAATGGCAATTTAGAATGTTTGAGGGATTTCTGAAATCGCATATCAGGCTCGACCTTGACCTGAAGGTAATCACGATACAAAAACAATATCGCGTTGAGTGCAAGCGCTTGAGTTTTTACCGCGACACGATGCTCTACAGCCAAATGCGTAAGAAACTGTTCAACATCGCTTGTTCCAAGCTTAATCGGGTGCTGCATATCATGGTATTGGATATAGCGTGATACCCAGATCATATAAGATTCGATGGTTTTCTTCGCGTAATACCGCTGTTGCATATATTCTTTGAAGCTGAGTAAGAATTGGCTTTTCATGTCAATTTAATACTGGTTTTATATACATACATAAAGAGTAAGTCAGTTGTGAGAATTGTCGATCCTAGAGCACTCAAAACATCGTCCGTTGGACAAAATCTCACACTGATAAGCGATAAGTTGCATTTCTATGTGTGATAAGACTTGTTAATCGTAGATGATGGAAAAAGTGTTTTTCTGACTAGACTGTCTAGATAATGATTCTTCGTTCAGGCTACATATTCTTCTATTTCCATAAAATTAAGTTTTTAATATGGATAAATCCAGTGAGGAATGGACACAAAATTTGTTTTTAGTTGGATCTAAATCGCATTTGTGCTGTAAGTCATGTGATGGATTAGACAAATATTCGATAGGCATCACGTTAGATCGTTTAGATGTTCAATAGTATGCGCATGATCTATTTATAATCAGACGAAGAGCGACAATGAAAAAAAATCTCTTATCTAGCGCAATCTTACTCTCTCTAGCTTTTCCTACCTTTGCAGCCGATGGCGATATGCATCAGGTTACCATTTTAGGCACCTCGGATCTGCACGGTCATTTTATGGCATGGGACTACGCTGCAGATAAGCTCAATATGCGTGGTAGCTTGAGTCAAATCGCGACTAAGGTTGATGACATTCGCCAAGAGCAACCAAACATCATTTTGGTGGACGCCGGAGATACAATTCAAGGCAACTTTGTTGAGACATTTAAAGATGAGCCTGTCGATCCAATGATGCTCGGTTTCAACCAAATGAAATACGATGTTTGGGTACTTGGAAACCATGAATTCGACTTTGGCTTAGGTGTGCTTGATCGTTCTTTGAGTCAATTTAAAGGCCAATCACTTGGTGGTAACATCAAACGTGCTGATGGTAATCCATTCTTGCCGGGTTATACCATCATTGAGCGTGATGGCATCAAAATCGGCGTGATTGGTATGGATACGCCAATGACACAGGTCTTCGCTGAAGGTACCAATCGTTTAGGCGGCGTTACTTTTACTAACCCGACACTTGAAGTAAAAAAAGTGATCGAGCAAATTGATGACAAAGTTGATGCGATTGTCTTAGTTGCACATATGGGCTTAGATAATGAAAATGACATCGCAAATACCGGTGTACGAGACATTGCTAATGCCAACCCTGAGCTGGATGCTATTGTCGCCGGACACATGCATACACGTATCGATAAAGCAGTGGTCAATGGCGTTATTATTACCGAACCGGACAAATACGGTAGGGCTCTATCTCGTATTGATCTTCAGTTTGAAGAACGTGATGGTAAATTTAACCTGGTGAATAAAGACAGCTACACCTATAAGATCAAGGGTATTGAGTCCGATCAAGAGATGGATAAGTTGTATCAGCCTTATCATAAGCGCTTGCGTGAGATGGCAAATAGAGCAGTGGCAGAACTAGAGGGGGTCGATCTCGTACCGGAAAATGAAATTCGCGGTATTCCACAAGTGCATATTCAAGATACCGGTATCAGTGCTTTGTTCCAAGAAGCGAGTTTCTTCTATGCACCCAAAGCGAACGTAATCGCATTGCAGATCGATAATGACAATGCCGAGTTAGATGTGGGTCCGATCAAGGCAAAAGATATCGCATATAACTACCAATACGCTGGCGGCGAGATCACTGTCTATCAAATGACAGGTAAAGAGCTAAAAACTTACATGGAGTGGTCTGCAGGATACTTTAACTCGGTTGAGCCGGGTGATGTAACTTATAGTTTTGATCCTATTCGCCGAGCTTCTAAGTATTCAACCAATGATTTCTTCTCTGGTGTGACTTATACCATCGATTTGACTAAGCCAAAAGGTGACCGCATTACAGAGCTGAAGTTTGCTGATGGTACGAAGATAATTGATGAAAGTGACGTTCGTCTTGGTATGAACAGCTATAGAATGGGTCATTTAACTAAAAAAGGTGGAGTATTGGAAGGTCGCGATTTCCCAGTGCTGTTTGATACTGAAGTCGCGTATGGCGAAGATGCGGGCACTATTCGTAATTTGACCATTAAGTACCTGACAGAAGAGAAAAAGGGTGTTTATCAAGGAAAAGCAATGCAGCGTTGGAAACTGGCGGGTATGAATGACCGCTATGCAGCGCAGCGTGAAATTGTTAAGTCTCTGATTAACTCTGGCGAGATTGATGTACCGATGAGCGATGATGGTCGTTATACCAATATAGCCTCTATAAATGTACAAGGTTTGTTGTTTGATAGTGAGAAAGCGATGCAAAGTGCGATTTCACTGAGAAAAGAAAAACTCAGCAAAGCGAATGAAGCAGACAGTATTAACCTGCAACGTGAGTTAGTTCTAATCGATGCTTTAAACAAGTAATCCTAGCCTCGATCCAAACCAACCTAAGCCTAGCTAACCGCTGGGCTTTTTACATTAAGAATGCACACAAAATAGTTTAGTTAGGTAAACGTTACGGACCTTGTTAAAATGCCAGATTAAGAGTCGCGCAGCACGCCGATTTCACTACTGTTTTGCATTAGGAATTTTAGTTTCATGAAACAAGATCAACCCAATAATCCTCTTCATGGTCTCTCTCTCGAGAAAATTTTGACTCGTTTGGTCGAACACTATGGCTGGGTAGGTTTACATAATGAAATAAGAGTGAACTGCTTTACTAACGATCCTTCGATTAAGTCATCACTTAAGTTTTTGCGTAAAACACAGTGGGCTCGTGACAAGGTAGAAGCGTTATATATCAATACCTTTTCCTAAAAAGCTAAGCGATACGGGCGCTACACTACTATTGAGTTGACTTGAATCTTACGGCACTATGTTGAATTAATAAACAGCATGGAAAATTAAGGAAGATTTATGAAATGCTTAGTAGTCGTAGCGCATCCGGTTCTAAAAAGCCTCTGTCATCACCTATGTGATGAAACCGTCAAGCATCTCGAAGCGAAAGGGTATGAGGTCACGCTGCTCGACCTATATCAACAAGAGTTTGAACCAAGTTTAAGGCAAACTGAGAGGCAGAGTTATTATGCTGACCAGTTTGACCAAAATCAGGTAACGCAGCGCATCACTGAACTTAAACAAGCAGAGTCCTTAGTTTTGGTATTTCCAACTTGGTGGTTTGGTTTTCCTGCTATATTGAAAGGCTGGTTTGATCGAGTATGGGCACCAGGGCATGCTTACGATCATGCTTCTGATCTTGGTGCTATTCAACCACGACTCGATAATTTAAAAGAAGTAAAAGTGATTACCACGTTAGGCTCGCCTTGGTGGGTTGATACTTTTATTCTTTGGAAGCCAGTCAATCGAGTGCTAAAAATCGCTCTACTCGGCGCTTGTACGAAGCGATGTAAATTTAAGATGCTATCGTTATATAAAAGTGAAGATGTGACCAAAGAAAGAGTTGAGAGCTTTGTAAATAAGATTAGATCGGAGTTTTAGCTAAGTTTGAATTACTTATGTGCAGTTTTGGAAATATTGGAGCGGTTAGAAAGTGGAAATAGCAACAGCAAGGCTCAAGTTAACACCAATTACAGAACAACATTGGCAGCTTTTCTACGACTTACATACTGATCCTGAGGTAACGTCACTCTGTTTTGATCCCCCTTCAATTGAGGATATTCAAGCGAAGTTTCAATCACGCTTAACTGCCTGGAGTAAAGGTGTGAATTCTTGGCTATGTCTAGTGATATCCAATAATGATACAGATACGCCCGTGGGGATTACTGGATTTTCATTTGATGATGGTATTGCCGAAGTTGGTTATTTATTTTTACCGCAACACTACGGTAACCAATATGCGACAGAATCACTTGATGCGCTACTCAAGTGGGCGGTGTCTGAACACAACATCAATCAATTCAAAGCGGTGGTTACTGAAGGGAACATAGCCTCTGAGCGGGTACTACTAAAGTGCGGTTTCAAGCTAATTAATGTTGTGCCTGAGGCATATGAGATTGGCGGAAAACGTTATTCTGATTATCTCTATCAATATAGGGTCAATCTTGATTGAAGTAATGAGGGCATATCCGTCGCCTCATTAAGATATCAGCACATGCTGTGATGGGCTGATACCTGTTTTATTACTTGTCTAATGGTTGACTGCGTAAGTCGCGACAAAGCCTTTAGCTGCCTGTCCAATCGCTAATTTTACTTCTTCACAGCTTGGTGGTGCTTGATGCGCTAGCAGTTGTGGCCAAAATACCACGGCTTTAATACTGCCAATATATTGATCGACAGCTAACGAAATGTTGTCGACGTCTAAACAGTTTACTGCAATGCCTTGGCGTATCCATTCATGTAGCCCATAACTGTCTTCGATTGAACCAAACTTGCTCATTAACATCCCCGAAGCTTTTGGGCATCGAATGCACTCAGTCATTACCATTCGTGCGGTAATTTGAAAATCTTCGGTATTAATATGACAAAGTTGCCTCAATGTGAGCTCTGTGAGCTGTTCCGCTATTGGGATTGAAGGCTCGAATTTTGCCGTAGCGTGTTCATCAAATCGACATATCAACTTGTCTACAATCACCTCAAATAGTGCATCTTTGTTCGGATAGTATTTATAAAGCGTGCGTTTTGAAACACCGGCTTGCTTTGAGATACCTTCCATACTTGCTTGCTCAAAACCCTTTTGAGAAAAAACCAGAATCGCAGAGTTGATGATATTTTCTTGTTTTATGTCGCTAATCTTTACCATGGTCTATTTCCATAGCAGATAAAAGTAAACGAGAGTATTTACTTTTAATGGATTGGTTTGCAAAGTATACACCATCGTTTACTTTTTAAGGTAGCGAATAGGTCATAAAAATGAGCAACCTGAACAAAGTGGTACTTAGTTTTTAGATCAAAGAGTGGCAGGTACAAACCAACAGCAAAAAGCCTTCTAACAAGAAGGCTCCACTGTTTATTGTGCAATCATCGTTGGAATTTCACCCGCACTTACCGGGTCAAATTTTATAGTTTGGGTAGGGAAGGCGATATCAGCACCATTTTCATTTACGATGGCCATGATTTTCAATAATACGTCTTGCTTCACTTCTTGGTAGCGCATCCAATTCACCGTCTTGGTAAAGGTATAGACCATCAAATTTAAAGAAGACGGACCAAAGCCATTCAAGTTAACAATGAGTGTTTGCTTTGCATCAATATCCGCGTGGTTTTTCAACATATCTTTAATCTGCTGGGCAATTTGTTCTATTTTAGTGCCATCTTCATAGCGTAGCCCTACGGTTTCAAAGATGCGGCGGTTGAGCATGCGTGATGGGTTTTCAACCACAATGCTGCTAAATACCGAGTTTGGGACGTACAACGGGCGTTTATCGAACGTTCTTATGATGGTCATTCGCCAACCAATACGTTCGACAGTCCCTTCAATTTGACGATCTGGAGAGCGGATCCAGTCGCCAACCTTAAATGGGCGGTCAAAGTAGATCATCATGCCGCCAAAGAAATTGGAAAGCAGATCTTTCGCCGCTAAACCGACAATTAGACCACCAACACCACCAAAGGTCAGTAAGCCTGAAAGACTAAGACCGAACGCCTGCATAATGGTGAGCGCACCGATGGTGAGAAAAAATAGACGGGCGACTTTGGCAACGGCTTGAACAGTGGTTTCATCGCGTTTTTTCTGTTGCAACACATACTCTTCAACATTGTTGATGAGTCGCATCGTAAACCAGATAAAAATGGCAATGACCAAAATTAGCTTTAATGTACTTAACCAATCTAACTTGGTTCCCATTTGCTGCTGAAGCAAGAAGCCAAGAGAGATAGTCGCTGGCCAACACCAAATCAGGGTGCTAATTGGCGTTTTGAGAGCATGAAGAGTTAAGTTATCCCAGTGGATTGTTGTACGAGCCACTAGCACTTCTAGGCGACTGTAAACGACACGCCAAATGAGCCAAGCAACCAAGCTGATAGCGGTAAGAAGCAGTACATTTGAATCAAGCTGTTGATAGAAAGACTCCCAAGTATTGGGCAGCAAAGATTTTAGTTCATTCATTGTTCGCGTTCTAAAGTGAGATGAAAAAGGTGACGGCTAATGCCATTGGATGCACGAGTATATACATTCAATGGCGAGGCGGAAACGCTTAGAGGGGAGATATAACGAGCTTCTGGGCTACTTTTCATTGAAATGTTGAGCCAGTGCCGCGCGGCGGCGTTTAGCTATGCCGCCACCTTCCATATCAATGGTGTGTTCGTAGCCTTGTTTTACGAAACGCTGAGTCGGGCTATTAGGCTGGATCCTCTTTAGTTGAGGGGTATTTTTGGCAATAGTGAGTTGGTATATTGAAACGCCAGAACCCGTAGTAACGTGAATCTGCTGTCCATCAAACTCAAATTGCGTTGCCACCATGCGCTGATTACGAAATACGCCTTCTTGATTAAATTCGATTGAAGAACGGTCATAAGAAGGTGTGCCTACTTCAAGCCAACGTCCATAGACGTTGTTCGGAGCAATATAGTCTTGATAACTTGAATAGACCAGAACTGAAAATCCACCTAAAACGCCGAGCATACAGCACAAAAACACGATGTGAAGAATGGATAAGTTCGCTTGAGTTTTTTGACTGGTAGATTGTTTGTTAAATGAGTACATCGCCACTACTACTTACCCCACTGTTACTGCATATGGCTGAAACGCTGTCTCAGTGATGCAAAGCTTGTAAGATATTGTCTTTGAAAGCAATATTGATGTGAGGAAGTTTGATCTCTAGCGCAAACTGAAATCACATCTTGATATAAGGCATAACCAAACTTTGGATGTCGATCCTAGCTTTGAGTCTTGCTGCTAAAAGATAGAGTCCACCGATTTTTCTATGGAGGAAGATGGCATCAATAGGAGGGGTGTGCCAATAGTTTTCCTGCAGGCTCAATGCAGATCCTCTTTGGCGAACTTTATTGGCCAGATCAGATTGCCCAAAATCATAAGCACCTTGATGACACATCGGCTCGCATGCAAGCTTCACTAGATCGAGAATGGCAAGCTTTTGGCTCTCAACAATACTTTGGCTAAAAAAACCAATTTGAGTCAGGGCGGCTTCCAGGGCTTGATCATCGTTTTTAATGGCAGCACTAAAAGCTTTACGATAACCCATGCTGATTATATCGCTGTATTCTCGAGTTGCTCCAAAATCGAGAAGTACAATTTTATTGAGTTGCTGGTTGTACAGATAGTTGGCAAAGTTAGGGTCTGTTTGAACCAGTTGAAACTCAAATAACTCAGCAAATAAAAGCTCAAGTAAATTATGCATTACCTGATCTCGCAGAGTTTGAGGTGCAGTCACTAAGCTTTCAATGCTGTCACCTTCGATAAACTCCATTGTTAGCACGGTTTCACTGCTTAAGTTTGGGTAGGCATTTGGCACAATGAAGTAAGAACGATCGCTAAGGTGTTTTTTGTAGCGTGTTAAATATTGGCATTCGAGCTGATAGTTTGCTTCCGCATGCAGTTGCTTCTTGGCTTCATCAAGTAAGCTTTTTACGTCGATATCTTTTGGAATGATCCCGACAAGGTTTAACAATGTCGCTACGTTATTTACATCGCTGTCGATGCTATTGCGAATACCTGGATACTGTACTTTAACGGCTACATTGTCACCGTCATCGGTGTATGCCTGGTGTACTTGTCCAATGGATGCACTGGCGACCGGTTTGAAGTTAAATGAGAGGAAGTGCTGCTTCCAATCGCTTCCTAGCCCCTGTTCAAGTACGCCGTTTAATTGCTTCGAAAGCATTGGGTTAGCATCAGAGCGAAGCCTTGCTAGTATTTCTGCGAGCTCTGGTGAGAGTAAGTCACCACTATCCATAGAAAGCATCTGACCAACTTTCATTGCCGCGCCACGTAAATGGGCCAGTTGATCGGCGACACGTTTGATGTTGGATGGCGTAAGCAAAAGCTCTTTAGTTTGAGGACGTTGACCTTTCAGCCATTGCTTTGTTCCTTCTGCAACAACATTACCGCCAATTCGGGTCGCGAGTGAGGCAAATTGACCGATGCGAGAAAGTCGGTGTGTCGGGATTTTCGATTCGTTATCTGACATAGAGTTTCTTCAAGTTGCTTTCAAAGAGCATGGTTAAAAGGAGCCAATAGTTAACTGGTTGATTATGGAACCCTAAGTTAATGCTTGTTGTAGTGCAAGTTTTGATATACAAGATTATATGTTCTGGTTTTTACGTAAACCGCCAAATATTGTTCAATAAAACAAGGAAGAAAAATGAAGCACAATGTTTATTTCGAGGGGAATGTACAGTCACTAGCTTTTACACAACACAGTGACGAGTCGAGCGTTGGTGTGATGTCTCCAGGTGAGTATACATTTGGTACCGCGGCACCTGAAAAAATGTCAGTAATTAAAGGTGCCTTGACGATTAAAAGAGACGGGGAAGCGGATTGGACTACGTTCCGTGATGGTGAATCTTTTAATGTGACTGGCGACTCTTCTTTCCAATTGAAAGTGGAAGTTGCAACCGCTTATTTATGTGAATATTTGTAACGAAAAAAAGCCGCGCTTTTAGCGCGGCGATAACCCGATTTTATTACGAACAGATAATGATTGTAATGAGCTAGGAGTGCGTTAGAAACAGCCGTTTATTGGTGTAAAACATTTCGTAACGCTTTTGTTTTATATCCACGTGAGTGAACAACATCATATTTACGCTAGTTAATAGCGTCTCTAAACCCACCTCGATGGTATTATTCAAGAAAAGCGATGTTTCGATTCGAAATATTCGTCTAATATTTATCAACCTTTTGACTATACTGAGATTATTGGTAATCGTTTACATGAGGAGGTTGATATGGCTGTAGGATCAAGAAAAACTGACTCAAATGTCCGTTATGACCCAAACCAAGATTTCACTCCTGATCAACTACGCCGTTTTGGTAATGTCGCCAATCGCGCCGAACGTGACCGCGAACAGCGGGAGCGCCAACAAAAACTCTATTCTCCAGATTTAATAGAGAGCGCCAAACGCAATGCTCTTAAGCCAGTGGGTAAACCTAAAAATGACAAAGAAGCGAAATCATTAAGATATGCCGTGTGGCTCTCTGTCGCGCTGGTTTTCCTTCTTTGGCTCATGTATATGACGGGGTGAAGCCTGCTTTATATCGTGCACATTGTGTTCACTAGGTATCTCTTTCAGTGAGCAGAAAAGATCACTTTGATAGTATCGATATTGATTTTTCCCTGAATGTTTGGCGGTATACATAGCTTTGTCGGCACAACGAGTAAGTTCAGTTAAGTTGTCGGCATCTTGTGGGTAGAGTGCTACGCCAACACTAATAGTTAAGCTACTTACTCGGTTTGAACTCGCATAACTGTCTTGAAATAAGTGACAAATTCTATGCAGGATCCCATCAAGATCTTTCTTATTGCGCACGTCATAAAGCAAAATCACAAACTCGTCACCAGCAAACCGGGCAATAGAATAATCGTGATGGTTGTTTTTTCTGTCGCGAGTGCGGATGTTATTTTTGAGTCGACGTGAGAAGTTCTGTAATACGCGGTCGCCGGCTTCATGCCCGTAGGTATCATTGATGTTTTTAAAATCATCAATATCGAGGAAAATGAGTGCTGTGGTGGTTGATAAATTGCTAACTTCAATGAGCTTTTGTTTTGCCCAATTTTCAAAGCTCCATCGATTAGCCAGCCCAGTTAATTGATCCAAATAGGCGAGATCTTCAATGCCTTCTTTGTAGAGTAATTGAATGTAGTTGAGTAGCTTTGAATAATAAAAGGAGGCGGTATTACAAATTATGCAGCAGACTAATACACTCAGTAGAAAACTACTTTGTAGCTCAATTATGGCGTAGTTGGTTGGCAGAAAAAAATGAGTACTAAGGAGCAGCAAGCAAAAAATGAGGCTACATATCAATCCCATTTTAAATTCATTAATGATGATGACGGATATCATCAATGGATATAGCCAAACTAAGCGCTCTGGGTATTGCCCACTATAGAGTACAAGCACAAGCCCTTGAAGCATCAAAACGCCAGTTAACATGATATCAGTGTACTGCAGACCCTCACTGCGCTTAAGCTGCCAATAATTCAAGGTAACGATGACACAACAAATCAAATTGATACTGGCACGCGTGTACTCTTGGTTAAGTAAGTGAGCTAATCCATAAGCAAACAGCACAACGAAAGAAACGATCGAACAAAGGCGAACGATCTTACACTTACGTGTAGCGCGTATATCCGCCATTTCTTCTAGATGACTCCCGACAAAATTCTTTACGCTCATCCATGCGCCCTTATGTTCATAGTGCAAAGGTAAGTCTAGGAGAATAATTGTTTCATGAGAAAAATCGAATAGTAAAATAGCGTGATATTCATCAACTAAATGCATGAATGTCAAAAGTAAGTCTAATAACAAAAGAGTAGTAGCTCATATTCATATCTAAATTCAATGAGTGAATGCCATTTATTAACCTAACTTCAGTCAACAGCATACTTACAGTACCAACCAGCTATAAGTGACGGCGATATAGGTAGCCAATAGTCTTGGCTTACATGAAAAAAAGCCCTCGATGAGAGCTTTTTGATTTGTGTGTGACCCGTTTTACTTTGGTTCTAATCCGTAGGGTAAGCGAGAGAAAACGTCAGGTTGATTTTTCAAAGTAGGCGCTTGGTTAACCTGCTGCCAATCGAGCAACATGATAGCAAGTACATTGCGATGCTCACCTTTAGAGAAATCAAAATCACCAGTGTCAGATGGCACCATGCCATGTTGTCTATTGATGGCTTTGTTGATGGCTTTACGTGTTTTCTCGACCACAGGGTCGTTATCTAGACCTGCTAATAAGAAAGAGATACCGACTTCAGCGATCACATCCTCTTTCGCTCTTAAAATAATTTGGTCAATGTGGGTGCGAAAGTAGTCGTAGATCCATTGATGGTCTTTTTCACTCACTTGGCGTTGGTAGTACTGTGAGTCGGCAAATATGATATGAGTCATGCCATAAAGTTTGTTGTCGTATTGCTGTGGAGACAGTTTGCTGTCGATAGTGTCAGGGTAAGTTTTACGGAAACTCTCAATAAAAGGCTCAACGACGTCTTGTTCACCCAATTGGCGTAACCAATATACTTGATTGGCTAACTGTGCCGCCCACGCACGAATCATATCGGGATCAGTGGCATATCGGGTGAAATCATAGCGACGTATCACTTGGCGTAATTTTTCATCTTGTTGATGCTTTAACCCATATTCGTTAGCGCGCGCCATTGAACCCAATAAGTCGACCCCTAAATAGAGATATTCAGGCATATGTTTGGTGACATTGAAGCGGCGAAGACTGCGTTCATCGTCATCGCCGATATAGCCTGCAAGTCGCTCTTCAGAATAAACAAAAATGTTTTCCGGTGTATTTACTTCGGCAGCAAAATAATTGAGTCGACTTGCAACACGGGCGAGATCACTCCAAATTGCGGCCGCGTATTTATCATCAAGAGTTTGACGATACATTCTTAAGCCATAATGACCCTCTTTGAATGCAGGTAAAGTGAATAATTTTTGTTCATAGGTCTGTTTGATCAAGTCCGCTGATTTTTGGTAGGTCGATGAGCTATTCGCAAAAACGGAATGCGAAAGGGTGAGACCAAGAATGAGACAGAATATTTTACGACGCATCAGCATATCCTAGCTATGAGTATAGAGTGGTAGACTTTAACAAACATCACGCATATCAATGTGAGCAATATGTCAGATATGCCCAAGTCACCCTACCTACATTCAATATAGCGGAATGTGAGGTTAATGCGGGGCTCGGTGATTAAGGTGGTTTTGGGCAGAGCGTGCTTCCAGTAGTGTTGCACTTCGCCTGCCATCACAAATAGACTGCCATGGGAAAGTTTGTAATCAAGCTTCTGCTTACTGTCTTTGTGTTTTAAGGTAAATTTTCGTTCTGCACCAAGACTTATTGAAGCAATAATTGGGTTATGACCTAGCTCTTTTTCATTATCTTGATGCCAGCCCATATAGTCTTGTCCATTTCGATACAAATTGAGTAAAACACTATTAAACTCCTGTCGACATATGTGTTCGCATTGTTTTTTTAACGTGGCGATTGATGGAGGTATGGGGGTAGGTTTAAGCAGTAACCCCGAATATTGGTAAGCGTGCTCACTGAACCAAGCTTGCAGTCTTGGCTGAAGAACCGAGCGCCCAAATAGAGTGATGGATTCCTGACGCCAGTGTGTCTTGGTATACAGGGAGTGATAGAGCTCATCTGCTTGTTGTTGTGAAAGAAACTCTTCCCTATAAAGCAACCTTCCGTTATCGATGTTTTGCCATTGAGCTGAAGCAGTCATGCTATTTACCCTAATAATAATCTGGTTGCCTATTAATTTATAGGAATGAGATGATTTTTGCTCTTCTCATTATTATTGTTGAAAAATTGAGAAATATATTACTAAGCTTAAAGTAAACCTTTATTGCTTGAGCGTTTAATGGCAAATGATGGCGCTAGACCGTCTGTCTCTCAAGTAAGCTTGCTTATTTTGCTCATATTTACGGGGGAGTATATGAGGTTAAAACGTAGCTGGCACCGTTCGCTTACGTTGTATTTTTTTGTCCTCATCGTTATCTCGAGCGTGTGCATTGAATATATAAATGACATACAGCATCAGTATGTTAAACAGAATGAGCAAGAGAATGCTCGAGAAGAGTTGTCCGTCATTCGCTCGCAGTTGGAATCTTTGATCGTTTCAGATATCTATTTAGTCAATAGTTTACCGGTTGTTATCGCAACCAACCCTGAGATTACTCGACCACAATGGGAAAGGATTGCGAGTAGCATCATTCAGCGAAGCTCTCATATAAGTGCGGTATTTTTAGCACCAGATGACGTTATTAGTCATGTGTACCCAATAGAAGGTAATCAGCACTTTATTGGGGATTTTTACCGTGCACAACGTATCAATCAACGCCTACATCGCCCTAATTCACTAAAAAAAGCACTGAATCCAGATCCGATTCGTTTACCTGACGGCAATTTAGGGCTGGTGGCAAGAGTACCAATATTCGTTGACCCTCCATTTTATCGACAATACTGGGGGTCGTGCAGTGTAGTGATAGATTTGGATAGTCTGCTCAGAGATGCGGGTGTATACCAACTTGCTAATCAGTATGATGTCGCTATTCTCGCGATCGAAAGTACAGATGAACAAGACGCCTTGATTTTTGGTCTACAAGAGACATTTGAAAATGCATTTATGACCGAGTTTGTTCACTTCCCTCATGGGAATTGGTTATTGGCCGCGTCAACCGAACATGGTTTTTTAAACGATATCAATTGGTATCAGCTCAATAGTGCTCGGCTGATTGGGTACAGTGCGCTGCTTATGGTCGCGGTTGCTTTTTTTGCTGTGTATCGGTTATATCACAAAGCTAATGCCCTTTCGTTGCATGATGAACTTACAGGGTTGCCCAATAGGCGTTATTTTATGTTCACATTAAAGCGTCAGTTTTCTATGGCCAAAAAATCACTATCCAAAGAAAAATTTGCCTTGCTCAATATTGATTTGGATAAATTTAAAGAGATCAATGATAGCTATGGTCATGACGCGGGAGATAAAGTGTTACAAACGGTAGGAGTAAGAATACAGCAAACTATTCGGGCTTCAGACGTTGTCGCGCGAGTTGGTGGGGATGAATTCTTAGTTCTATTACCAAGGATAATGGAACAAAAGGATACTCAAGCCATAGTGACATCGATTTTAAACAACCTATGTAACGATCCTATCGAATACGATTCAAGCCAAATCTGGCTGCAAGCCAGTATAGGTTGCGCTATTTACAATCAAGATATGGATTCTACCGAGGATATTTTGAAAGCAGCCGATGCGCAAATGTATCAGGATAAATTACATCGAAGTAATAAGTGAATTGCAAAATGCAAAGTCATTAGTATGCAATTTGGCATTTAATTCGCATTTTGCGATGGTGCTATGCATGCTGTTTTGCTGAAACTGCTGAATAATTAGTCGAATCAGCTCTGAAACGTTGTTTCTCAAAGTTGGCACGTATCGTGCTTTTTAACAAATGACCCTTATTAAGCCGAGGGTCACCTAGCCAACTGACGTTGTTAGTGAATCTACTATTGTTCACATTCATATATAGCCAATCATATTTATTGTGATTGGCTTTTTTTCTGTCCATCTTTCTAGCTTTAGTCTTTAAACGCGCACTTAGCCTCTGACGAAGCATTAAGGACCATCCCTTAATAAATTGAAACGAACGGCGACTTCAATGAGTTTAAACGAAGTTGATTGATGAAAGGGGTGAAATAATGACGCAGTCTCGGCTACGGATAAGTGTTTAACTTTGAGTCAAAGTGATCGTGCCCATACTGACTAAAAAGTCGATTTAGCCAGTATGGTAAGGAATTAATCACTGTAGCAGCTTGGTTTCCTTGGGCATACCGCCCCTCTAGAGCAGATGACGCGAGCGTCAGAATCGAGCCCTCTTTCGACCCAATTGATATTGAGTATCTTAGCGATAGTGGTGAATTCTCGTTTGATGTGATTTGGGATCGAGGCACTTCCACCATTCGCTACACATAAAGCTTTTAACTCTTCTGCAATGGAAAGAGCATGCCCACCTTGTGCGTCAATCGCGGGGTTAAGATCTATCCCCGCACAGAGGACGCGATTGTTACCAGCAGGGTCGGTCATATTCATCGACTCACAACAATAGATCCTAGGTTCATCACCAACGTGCAGAATTGAAATTTGTGCAGAGCTACCGTTTTGTGGCTCTGATAGCCTGCGGAAAACCGCCCAATGTTGGCAAGGATCATTAACCTTGCGCATATTGCCCCAAGGAAGGGGGATACCATTGCCACGATAAACCGCTTTAAGCTTATTCTGCCCATAGGCATCAAAGTAGTGCCAATGCGGGTAAGGAGAAACGACAGTCATTCTGCGCATTGCCACTGAAGGTGAAACCCCCGCCTTTTTGTGTACATCAATTTCGTAGCCATTGCGGTCGAGTAGTTGTCGAAAAGGGACTTTAGGGCAGAGCAATGCACCAGCAAAAAAGCTTGATTCAAAGTCGCGCCATGCTTGCAAAATATGTTGTGAGTTAAGCTCAGTATTATTATTTTGGTCCGCTTGCTCTTCCCAACTATTGGCGTGTCCCACTGATAACACGCTTTTTAGCCCTTCTTTGCTATGAAGAACACAGTGTCCAATGTATACCGCTAAATCGTATTTTAAGCGGGTAGGGTAATCGCGGAGGATCTCGTTAAGATAAATACTTCCCGGTGGTTCAAAGAATGAAGTGACAACTTGCTTCGCACTCACGCCTAACTCATCAACCACATCTTGTGGGGCACGCGAGATCCAACGAATAGTGAGCCCCATGCTACGTGCAATATCCATTAAATCTTGCGTAGAAAGGTTAAGTCTTTTCAATCCCACTTCTTCAGCGGCACGTTCTAAATCAGGGAAATGGTTCTGATGACTTTCCTGATGGGCTCGGATAAGAAGATGAGCAAATTGACGGCCGGTGATGCCTGTTTGCGACAACATCTCTGGGATAGCGATTTGCAGAATTTCTTTGGAGAAAAGAAAGCTCGGCTCTAGTGCCATACCACTAATACCACCACGATTACCTTTATCGGGTGTAATCGCTTCTTGAGTAGGGGCATCGTCTAAGAACCAAGCGGGGTCTTTTTGAAAAACCTCGGCAATCACCTCAAGCATATCAATGCTAGGAACTCGCTTTCCTCTTTCAATCATCGAAAGGTAAGAAACGGAAGGTGCATACTCTGGGTTAACGCGAATACAGCGCGCAGAGAGATCTTCCATGGTTAAGTGGTTGCGTTTTCTAAGATTTCTTATCTTGGTCCCTAAAAAATGGGACTGACGGATCAAACTTTTTGACAGCTGCATTTTGTAAAATTCACATTGTAAAATTTTTGTTGTGAAATTGTAGTCAAAAATTCGCTAATCTACCTAGTAAGCAAGTTCACAAATTTGTCATTAAATTGAATTGCAAATTACATGAGCTGCCAAGGATCAGAAAATTGTGCGATTTACGCGAGGGAAAGACTATGAATATGCAAACGTTCGAAAACAATGAAATCCAAACAAATTCGACTTCAGTTATTGCAAGTGCTGTCTTTGCCGTGGAAGCGATTAAAGCAGAGCAAGCACAAGAGAAGCAGATGAAGTCTAAGCAACTTCTTGACCGCTTATTTCCGCTAGAAAATGGGTCGCACAGTGATGTAACGGAGTACGTAATCGACTTACGCCATGTTTTGGCATTTTTCAAAGATGGCTCACACAGTGGCTTGAAGCACCCAAAACACTTTGTTGCCTTTACTGCTGAAAAAGAGGAACCACATTCGATTCTATTTAGAGATGGAAACGGTAGC
>ERZ794982.158-NODE-158-length-21104-cov-4.840135_pt1 | contig 21104 bp, 17 predicted proteins | sample MGYA00433071_ERZ794982 | MGnify/ENA primary metagenome ERZ794982 (study PRJEB30140, sample SAMN00862574) | bioreactor metagenome | study: EMG produced TPA metagenomics assembly of the Bioreactor inoculated with sediment Metagenome (bioreactor metagenome)...
GGTGTAACGCCAACATGACGAGCTGCGGCAATCGCCATTAAGGCATTATCCACATTGTGATCACCCACTAAGTCCCACTTAACCGTACCAACTTGCTGCTGTTTCAGATAAACATGAAACTCTGAGCCATCTTTTTTAACTTTTTCTGCGCGCCAGTCACCTTGCTCGCCAGTAAACTCATTTTCACTCCAACAGCCACGTGCTAACACATCCTCAATTGCCGGATCTTTGAGCGGCGCAAGAATGCGTCCATTACCTGGCACAGTACGCACTAAATGATGAAATTGGCGCTTAATCGCTTCAAGATCGTCGAAGATGTCTGCATGATCAAACTCAAGATTATTCATCACTAACGTACGCGGATGGTAATGAACAAACTTTGAACGCTTGTCAAAAAAAGCACTGTCATATTCGTCAGCTTCTACGACAAAAAACATGCTTTCGCCTAAGCGCGCTGAAATACCAAAGTTCCCCAAGACCCCACCAACCAAAAAGCCGGGTTGATAACCACAATCTTCCAATACCCAAGCCAGCATACTTGAAGTCGTCGTTTTACCATGCGTACCCGACACTGCCAGTACCCAGCGATCATGCAATAAAAACTCCTGCAACCACTGCGGTCCCGAGGTATAACGAAGATTACTGTTGAGTACATATTCCACGCAAGGGTTACCACGACTCATCGCATTACCAATTACCACCAAGTCTGGGGCTGGATTTAACTGCACAGGATCGAAACCTTCTATAATTTCAATACCTTGAGATTCAAGCATTGTGCTCATTGGTGGGTAAACGTTTGCGTCACTCCCCGTGACTTTATGTCCGAGCTGGCGAGCCAACATTGCTGCACCACCCATAAAAGTGCCACAAATCCCCAAGATATGGATATGCATAAACTTAACCTTGTTCTACGCGAAAATTACCACTTCATTATGGCGATAATAGCTATAAAAGCGAACCATTTTGATCACGCGAGTGAGACTAAAACTGACTACTCGCTAACTATTTAGCTTCTCGCTTTTCGCTATGAAACACATAATCAAGCAAGTAAATAAATTGAGATCTCAATCCGTTACTTCATTACCCATAATAAGATCTACGTCATACAATTAACCAATTAGTATTCGTTCCATCTATAGAACGTGACAAAGCCGATGAGGCTTCGCCGAAAGTCCATTGGTTATTAAGCCCCCAATAGCTAAATTTAAAAAAGGAAATATCATGTCTGGAATGCGCACCCTTGGCGAATTCATCGTTGAGAAACAAGCAGACTTCCCTCACGCAAGTGGTGACCTTTCTTCGTTACTCTCATCTATTCGCTTAGCCGCTAAGATTGTAAACAGAGAAATCAACAAAGCTGGTCTTGCGGATATCACAGGAGCTGTAGGCGCAGAGAACATACAAGGTGAAGAGCAGCAAAAGCTCGACCTGTATGCGAATGAAAAATTTAAGGCTGCCTTAGAGGCTCGTGACCAAGTTTGTGGTGTTGCCAGTGAAGAAGAAGATGAAGCTGTCGCATTCAACAAAGAACTCAATAAAAACGCCAAATATGTAGTATTGATGGACCCGCTTGATGGTTCTTCTAATATCGATGTTAACGTTTCTGTTGGGACCATTTTCTCTATTTACCGCCGCGTTTCACCTATTGGCACTCCACCAACTGAAGAAGATTTCCTTCAGCCTGGTAACAAACAAGTTGCTGCAGGCTATGTTATTTATGGCTCATCGACCATGTTGGTTTACACCACAGGTAATGGTGTCAATGGCTTTACTTACGATCCTTCACTGGGCACTTTCTGCCTATCTCATGAAAACATGATGATCCCTGTTGATGGTCAGATTTACTCAATTAATGAAGGTAACTACGTTCGCTTCCCTCTAGGTATTAAGAAATACATCAAGTATTGCCAAGAGAATGACTCAGCAAGCAACCGCCCTTATACATCACGCTATATCGGTTCACTGGTGGCAGACTTCCATCGTAACCTTCTTAAAGGTGGTGTCTACCTTTACCCAAGTACACAGAGTCACCCACAAGGTAAACTACGCCTGCTGTACGAGTGCAACCCGATGGCTTATATCATTGAGCAAGCAGGCGGCACTGCATCGGATGGCGTCAGTCGTATTATGGATATCAAACCGACTGAGCTACACCAACGTGTTCCGTTTGTTGTGGGCTCTAAAAATATGGTTCGCACTGTCGAGCAGTTCATCGAAAAATACCGCGACGAACAAGAATAAAAACAAGCGCCTTCGGGCGCTTTTTTTGACTCTTTTTTACACCACCGTTTACCATTATAAGGTAATAGACGCATTTTCGACCAAGTAAGAAATAAGGACATCACTCATGAGCTTAAATGACGTACCCGCAGGAAAATCACTCCCAGATGACCTATATGTTGTCATTGAGATTCCCGCCAATGCAGACCCTATCAAATATGAAGTAGACAAAGATTCAGGCGTCTTATTTGTTGACCGATTTATGTCAGCACCAATGTTCTACCCATGCAACTATGGTTATGTAAATAACACCCTTTCTCTAGATGGTGACCCTGTCGATGTGCTGGTTCCAACCCCTTACCCACTCATGCCGGGGTCGGTGATTCGTTGTCGCCCTGTTGGCGTACTGCAAATGACCGATGAATCGGGTGAGGATGCGAAAGTTGTCGCCGTACCACATAGCAAGCTTTCGAAAGAGTACGACCATATTCAAAACGTCGGTGACTTACCTGAGTTGCTCAAAGCACAAATCACTCAATTCTTCGAGCGCTATAAAGAACTAGAAGTAGGTAAATGGGTTAAGGTAGATGGCTGGGGCGATGCCGAAGCGGCTCGCCAAGAGATCCTCGAATCATTCCAGCGCGCACAGAAATAACTAACTACTCAGCACTATCAAAAAAGCCAGCATTCGCTGGCTTGATAATTCTATATTGATTTAAGATTCGTCACTATTACCACAATCTATACGCATTATCGTAATCTGATTGAAAGAACGGGTCGATATCATTACATATCCCACGATAAGGCTTTCCTAATCGCCCAAGCATTCTCGCGTCTTGTTGACAGTATTCTTCTTTACCTAGCTGATAACCATTTAAATATGCTTGATACTGCTCAGAAGTAACCTCTCCAGATATAGCGTATGCCAAAAGTTTTTTCTCTGATTGAACAATATATCCATCGCTCGCTCGTTGCTCACCATAACTTTGCCAAGCGTCTACATCATCCGAAAGCATTGGCGTTATTTGAGATGAACAACCAACCAAAGCAAAAGAGAACAATAATACTTTCCATTTCATTGGCTTTTCCTCACATCAGTATCAGGGAGAGTTGCGATTATATTCGTTGACACCAATCACCCGATGAAATGATCACATCTAGCATCGAAGCATCTTGATAAAGGTATATCCAAGCTTGACCAAATGGAGTATCTATCAGCTCCCTGCGGTACTCAACAGGCACCTCTTCCAATTTATCTAGCGCTTTCAATACCCCTTCATCAATCAGATAAACTTCACCGAATATAACTTGGTGTCCAGTTATTACGGCTGGATAAGCGCCAAGATCATAAAGTGCATATTCTGGGGGAGTTTCATGTTGACCAAGCAATTGTGCCTGAGAAAGTACATCGTGATTACTCTCCCCTTGGCGTAAGGTCCCATAAACAAAAACCAAATGCTGCATCACATACCCCTTAGTCAAATTGAAATTGGTAAAGCAAATCTACAGCGCTATCTAAGCCTGAAACTGCTTCTAAATAAAGGTTTTTCATCAATCGATAACGAACGGTAAACTCACCAACAGAATCAAAAATACCGACGCCATATTTCACTTGTAAGCCCGGCAATACATAACCACTTACCGTAACTTGAGATTCGTCTCCCGAACCTGCGGTATCCAACTGAAGATCTTGTACACCAAACGCTTCACCAAGCTCTCCAACCACCTTACCACTCTTAGCCAGGCTTAAACCGATCAAGGTGGTAGTCATTGCATTCCCGCCAGACTCGCCATCAATGTCTTGACCTCGCAGTAGATAAGAGAGTGCGTTGGCTTGCGGCATTGCCGGATCAGAGAAGATGGTCAGTTGAGGCTCATCAGCTGGACCAATCACTTTCACCCCAGCAGTAACATCATCTTGAGTATTTTCCGGATTACGTATCGCTGTGATCTGCACGTATGGCTGATCGACGGGACCATTCATTAAAATCTTACCTTCCGAAATCAGCAAGTCTTGACCAAATGATTGGTATGAACCGTCAACAATGTTCACTTCACCAGTAACAAAGGGACCTTTGTTTTTCTGAATCACGTTAAGCTTACCAACCAAGCCCCCCTCAAGACCAAACGCCGACAATTTGAAGTCATCACCAATACTAATATTGATATTAGTTTCAATATCAAACGGCACTACGCTGTCTGTTTTTATTGGCTTACCTTCAGCATCAACTATCACTTGATCTTTCGATACACCAATCGCACTTGGTGGCAAATCATCAATCACAATCCGCCCCCAAGGCAAGGCTATATTGCCATCAATCCGAGCAAACTTCGGCGAGGCTGTGATCGTCATATCAGGGACCACTTTCACGCGAATCATCGGCGGCATAACCACTTTCAACTCTTGGGCAAATACACGAGTTTTGGCCCGCCAATCATTGAGATCTTGCCAGTTTGCATCACCAGTTACATTGAGTTGCCCATCCGGAGTTTGTAACGCTGCGTTTAACTCTGCATCGTACCCGTTAAAGCCAATCGTCAAACGACCAGAATCGACTTCAATCGGTGAAATATCACCACGAAGCAACATATCATCCACGATAAACTGACCATTTATTTTCGGATGCAACAACGGACCGGAAATTTTCAAATCGGTCTCAATGTTTGATTTCAACTTACTGTATTCGCCCACCAGCACATTGAGAAAATCAAGATTAAAAGTACCCAGCGCTAATCGTCCATCGATTTGCTTATCTTGCGCCTGGATATCTGGGATGGTTAATTCACCACTAACATCACCATTGTCCGTCACATCAAATAGCCAATCTGCTTTTAAACTACCATTGGCAATTGTTGCGTTGAGCTTGACACTATCCCAACCAAATACCAACGGCTGCTCAAGAAGCTGAGTTACATTGCCTTTTGGCATCGTGATTGATGCCCTTAATTCAGGCGCAGTATTCGGCGCCCACTTTGCCCACACAGAACCGTCCACTAACCCGGTTAAATCAGTCTTATCCGGTAAGAACATACCTATTTGAGCAAAGCTAAACTGATTGATGGAGAGCTGAGCCTCGCCACTAGTCCCTACTTTGGTGTCTTTATCTAAGCACACCGAAGCATTATTTTGTAGCCAACAATGAGCCCCTACAGCCGCCATCTGTGTTGCCATATCAAAGCCAATCGGCGTGGCTTCATTAAGCTTCCAAACTCCTTGTTCAGAACGCACCATCATGCGTTGCAGCTGACCAAGCCAATTAAGTTCGGGTTGAGTGGTTAAGCTGCCACTTAACGCAAGACTTGTCGAAACTAGGTTTGATTTTACATCAAGCGTCACATCGTGCGCTTGCTCAGTACCTGAGGCGTTTAAGGTAATATCATCAATTATCGTACCTTGGTAATTCGCCCCTTTAACGACAAGGTTTACTTCTCCATGTGGCGCAGGCAACGGCACGATATCGGCTTTCAATTGAGCAGAGGTAACTTGGACCTCGTCTTGCCAATCAATATTGTTGACGGTCAAGTTCATGCCAACACTTGGTTCATTAAGCTTGCCACTTAATTGCATCGAGCCAACAGCACTGCCTTTTAGCTCTGGAACTGATTTAGCCATCTCTGGTAAATTCAAAGCAATCATCATATCCCACTGCTGTTCAAGCTTACCTTTTGCTTCAACTGAGTTAGGTCCGTGAGACAATACTAACTGTGGTGTTTGCAGGGAAAGAACACCTTTTCCTTTCCGATCAGACACATCCACGGCGCCAACAATATTGAGTGGGTACTGGCGCAAAACGCCATCAATATCCAGCATCGGCACAGAAACTTGCCAACCACCCTGCTCGGTGAGGCTACCTATCGTGCTTAGCTTACCGCTGATATTGCCTTCGGCTTGTTGCCATTGCAGACCCGGCTGAATATTGGTCATATTCAAATCAGCAGCCCAATTAATCGGCGTTTGCCAATTCGCCATTGCACTACCTTTTACCGAACCGCCTAAAGTTTCGATATCCAGCTCTGAAAGATTTATCTGCGAAAGATCGCCTTTGCCTTTAAGCTGCAAAGTGGCATCCGGTATTTGTTGTCCTTTCACTTTGCCATCAAGAGCGACTTGATAGCCTTTCAGCGAGCCTTTACCACTAAAACGAGTGATATCCGCTTGGAAATCAGCTTTACCTTTCAACGGCCATTGTGCTTGACCGTGACGCAGTGAAATATCAAAAGGAATATTAGAGTCGAGAGGTTCAAGTTGAGCATCAATATCTGCTTTAACTAATTTATCCAGCTTCGCCTTTAACTTAAGCTTTTCAACACTCCCTGAAACCAGCAAATTGACTTGTTGCCCCTCAACTGGATCAATACCTAATGTGGCATCAAGTGATAATCCAAGTGGATAGCCTTGTGTTAAGGTCAACTCACCTTTGAGGGCACCCTTTATTTGTGGCATATCCAATTCGAGGGTCGAGACTTTAATCTTTGACCCAGAGGCCAACGCCGCCAACCCTAAATGATGCACGAGGATAGGCTCTGCTTGATCAAGCTTGAAATCTTTAATATCTAAGCGACTTAAATCGATGGAAAGTGGCAATACCACCTCAGGTAAGACAATCGGCTGACTATCTTTGGTTTTGCTCTCTTCAGTTTCAGGGGCTGCTTCTGGGCTATCTGCCAGCTTAATGCTTGCGCCATTGAGTACCGTTTTATTGATACTCAATCGGTTACCTTGAAATAGCAGCCCGGTACCAAAGGTATCCCATTGAATCTTATTGCCCAAAATATTGAGGTCAATATCTTTGAGCAATACACGACCAACTCGGATCGGCAAGGGAGACGTAATAGCTGCATTGCTGGTCGTCGTTGGTTCTTCTGCTGCTTGGGATTCCGGCAACTTCGACAATGAAAATGTCATCCCTTCAATAGCCAGTTCATCGACACACACGCTTGGCTCCGTCAAACACGCGGGCTTTATGGCGAGCGATAAAGACTGAATCGATGTATCCACATGCAATTGCTCATCTTTAAACGTCACTTGCTGTAAGGTAAAACGTGGAAATACTGCTCCTTGATGATCCCCCACTTTCAGTTGTGGGACGATGTGCTCTGCCCCCCACACCACCACCCCCAAGCCTGGTTTGGTAAACAATAATACTGTTAGCGCCAACAGCAGCGTCAGCACTAAGCCCAATAGCGATATAGAGAACCATTTAGACCACTTAAGTATTACTTTGGTCATAGCTCAGGTCCTAAAGTAAAGTGCACTTGGAACTCATTTCCCGGAGTAGCATCCAGACCCCAAGCAAAATCTAAGCGGACGGGACCGACTGGTGATGCCCAGCGAATACCCACGCCCACACCCCGCTTAAAGTCGGGTGTATAGTCAAACGCATCACCATAATCGTAGAACATTGCGCCCCACCAGTTACCAACCACACGGTATTGATATTCAAGAGAAGTCGTTGCCATAAACTTCGCGCCGCTTAAAGCGCCACTACTGTCACGCGGTGAAATCGATTCATAACCGTAACCACGCAAATTATTGTCGCCACCAGCAAAAAAACGCAAAGAAGGAGAAAGCTTATCAAAGTCCTCAACAAAATTGGCCCCACCATCAATACGGAAAATACCACGGTGATTTTCGCCAAGGCTACGGATCCATGACATACCGCCAATCGCCCGCAATACTTGCGTTTCTGACAAGGCATGAGGGTCTCCATATTCTAAAGATAGGCTTTGTCTATCTCCCCACGTTGGCATAGCACCACCACGGGAACGAGTCCGAGTAAAGGAGATCCCTGGAAGTAAGAATTGAGCACTATCATCTTGAATACCTTGCTCATAGTTTTCCAGCAAGTACCGAATAAACAGCGTACGGTGCCAACCATTGTCTAAGGTCCAGTGGCGCTCTAACGCTAAATTCGACTCCAAGCTTTTGGTATCACGATTGTCGAGTTTTTTCATGCCATATTGAACACGGTAGTACTCATTCAATACATCATCCAATGGAATACGATAACCCGCAGTAATGGTCTGTTCCGGCTTAGAGAGTAAAAAACTGCTATCAAAACTATGACCGCGAGAGTTTATCCACGGTTTTTTCCATTTGATGGAACCACGAACCCCTACGTCTGTGGAGTAACCAATACCCGTTTCTAGTTTATTACGAGCTTGCGGTGCGAGTGACACCTTTATCGGCAATTCACGCCCTTTACCTAAATAACTTAAATCTGGCTCAACAAATACCGAAGAAAACCAATCCGTATTGGACAAGTTTTGATTATATTCTCCCACCTTGGCAACAAGATAAGGGTCATTGATCTTGTAAGGCTCAAGTGAGTAGACTCGATCGAGCTCAATTTGGCTGCCAGTAACGGTAGTTTCACCAAAGTGATAACGAATACCGCTGTCGTAATGAAGACGAATATAAGCTTGGTTGAGATCAGGAGAGACTTCTAAACGACTGATCTTGTAGTCTCCTTCAAAATAGCCCTTTTGCAACGCAAGGTTACGAATACTCGATTTAAGCGCATCATATAAACCGTGGTTCAAACGCTTACCGACTTTTAAACCACTCTCTTTTACTAACGAGGCAAAGTCAGGGTCCTGTTTAGCCTCGCCCTCAAATTCAATGTCTAATTGATTAATCAAAACAGGTGGACCAGGAGTGACGGTGACGATCAGCTCATCACTTTTGTCTGAAACACGAAAACTAAACGCTGGATGGTAGTAGCCTAATGCGTTGAGCGATTCTGTAATGCTACGCTCTAAACGCGATTGAAAACGCAATGATGTGTCATATTCCTTTTGAGGAATTGAAGAGAGGTAGATCTCCACATTGGTTTTTACTTTTCCCTTTAAGCCTTCTATCGATAGCTCGACATCGTTCGCCATAGCCAGACTAGACAGGCATAAAGAGGCAATGACGATGGCTAACGGCTTTTTTATCATGGGCTTTCGGCACTATTGTTACGTATTGTTTGTAGTAAATGATAACTTGAGTTATTAAATTCGTCTGTAGAAAAAGCGTTAAATTCCCGGTCTTGTTTATCAATAGCGATTTTTTGATGTAGAACGACTCGATGTTCAAATTGGTGTCGCATTTACCAAGCAAAGCATTCTCGCTGAACCAACTCTCTCAAGATTACTTAGGGATAACTGTATAAGGAAAGCAGCATGTTAGACAAACAAACCCTCATTTCAGCTGAACTCGCGTTAGTAGGACGTAATGAATCGCTTATCATTGAAGATAAGCACTATGTTAATGGTAGCAGTATTAGCGCTGATCTCGCTGGCGATCAACAACAAATTTTACTTGGAATGGGGTGCTTCTGGGGGGCGGAACGACTTTTTTGGCAACTCGATGGCGTCATCAGTACTTCTGTCGGTTACTCAGGGGGTTACACTGCGAATCCAAGCTATGAAGAAGTGTGCAGTGGTAAAACTGGGCATAGCGAAGTAGTGCGAGTTGTATTTGATAGCAGTAAACTATCACTCGAGTCATTATTACATGCATTTTGGGAGCGTCATGACCCCACTCAAGGTATGCGCCAAGGGAATGATTTGGGTACACAGTACCGCTCAGTGATTTATGTTTATGACCAACAGCAACTCGAGATCGCACAACAGTCGAAAGCAACTTACCAAGAGTTATTAGGCAACATTGCCATCACCACCGAAATCATGATGGCTGGTGAGTACTACTTTGCGGAAAACTATCATCAGCAGTATCTAGCAAAAAATCCTGATGGGTACTGTGGTTTAGGTGGTACTGGTGTCTGTTTTCCACCGCAAGCATAGTAGACGATGGTCAGGCTAGTGGAACTGAGATTTGAGTATATACTTTAATACTGTCAGCCAAGTATGACTAAAACAGGAAGAAAATAATGACAAACAAAACTCTACTCGCACTGGCTATCGCATGCTCTCCAATGCTTGCCGCTGCTCATAATCTTACTGTTGGGCAACCAACACCTAGCGTTGACGTGGCTAGTTATGGTGAGATATTGATTAAGGATAACGACACCGTTTACCAAGCATGGAGCAGTAATGCTATGTTAGGAAAAGTACGTGTTATTCAAGCAATAGCCGGTCGCAGTAGCTCAAAAGAGATGAACGCACCTCTCATGGCTGCAATCACTGCCTCTCAGTTCCCATCAGACAGTTACCAAACCACCACTATTATCAACCAAGATGATTCTATTTGGGGAACCGGGTCATTCGTGAAGTCTTCAGCGCAAGACAGCAAAACCGAATTCCCATGGTCTTCTATGGTACTTGATGAAGATGGCTTAGTGGCCAGCGCTTGGAATTTACAAGCGGAGTCTTCTGCCATCGTCGTCCAAGATAAACAAGGCAAGGTTTTATTCGCTAAAGAAGGCGCACTGTCTGACAACGAAGTAAAACAAGTTCTTGTGTTGATTACACAAAATTTGTAGTTGAATAAATTTCTTCTGACGCATTCAAACGGAGTTGTTATAGTATAACAATTCCGTTTTTATTGGTGAATCGCTCCGTATGCATCGCTTTAGTTTGTTGTCACTACGCAAGATGATGGTTGTACTTGGTACAATCATGCTGTTGCTATGGACCAACATCGCGGTCATCAATCACCAGTTAGACCTTAATACCCATCACCATGAACACCATCACTGCCAGCTATTTGCCAGTGTTTTACATGGTGCTAAAACCAATCATTTCTCGCTACCAACACTCAACGTATCAGAGCCTCTACCTTCGCTTGCTGTATATCAATATATAGAGGTTCCGCTGATTGCGCATTCTGCTCGAGCACCTCCTAAGCTTATCTAAGTTATATAAAGACTTTAATCTGACTACTCACCCAATTAATGGTGTGGGAACCTGCATAAAATAAATAAGCTTTAGGAAAATAAAATGAACAAACTCTCTCCCCTTGCTCTCGCGCTAGGTCTGATCTGCACACATTCCGCTATTGCCGAAGAGGGGTTCCGCCAGCATGATGCTCACGTTCATGGCGAAGTGGAATTCAACATTGCCCAAGATGGTAATGAGTTGCTCATAGAAATTACCGCTCCCGGATCGGATGTTGTCGGCTTTGAGCATGCGCCAGAAACCCAACAACAGTCAAAGACGTTAGAACAGGCAATCACTCAACTCAATAAAGCCACAACCTTGTTCACTATTAACCAATCCGCACAATGCAAAATTGAGCATGCCTCAGTTCGCCATACTCTGAGCGAAGATGAGCACCACGACCACGACCATCATGCTGATGACAGTCATCATCATCAAGCAGAACATGATGAAAATCACCATGAGCATGAACAACATTCCAACCATGGTGAATTTACCATCGAGTACCACTACCAATGTGCCGATCTAGCCAAGCTTGAACAGATCGACACCCAATGGTTCAAGCTTTTCTCTGCAACGGAAAAGATTCGCATTAACTTGCTTACTGATACCAAGCAAACGGCATTAGAACTTCATCAACCACAGAGCAAGATTGCACTGTAATCACACAGGAGCTTGGTCGTATGACCAAGCTCTACTTGTCTCTGATATTGATTGGAAAACTCAATGGACAACACCTCTCTATCAAAGGTGATAGAACTCAAACAAGTGGATTACACATGGGGCGAAAATCAAAGCCCAACATTGGCAATTGAACATTTGAGCGTGCTTCATGGTGAGCACTTATTTATCAAAGGTCCAAGTGGATGTGGAAAATCCACACTACTCGGCTTACTTACTGGCATCAATCAAGCACAAAAAGGCGTAGTTGAGGTATTAGGGCAAGATCTCAACCAACTTAATAGCCGACAGCGGGACCGATTTCGAGCTGATAACATCGGTTATATTTTCCAGCAATTTAACCTATTGCCTTATTTAAGTGTGGTTGAGAATGTCATGCTACCCTGCTTATTTTCACGCCAAAGGCAGCTACGTGAAATTACCGACTTAGAACAGTCAGCACGGCAATTACTGCGCAAGCTGCACCTTAGTGAGCAACTCCTCGACAAACCGGTGGTTGAACTCAGCATTGGTCAACAACAGCGTGTCGCCGCGGCGCGGGCATTAATTGGCAATCCACCACTGATCATTGCCGATGAACCCACATCATCATTAGATCATGACAACCGTTCTGCATTTATCGAGTTACTGTTAGAACAAGTCAATCAAGCTAAAGCCACATTACTGTTTGTTAGCCATGATCCCACCTTAGAGCCACTGTTTGATCGCAGTTTGGATCTGCGCCAAATCAACCAAGCGGAGCCAACAACATGACACCGACTCTAATGCTGGCCTGGAAGAGTGTTAAAAATCGTCGTCTCACGGCCTGTTTAACCATACTAACTGTTGCCGTTTCATTAGTATTGCTGCTTGGCGTGGAGCGAATTCGAACACAAGCCAAAAGCAGTTTCGCTAATACTATTTCAAGCACTGACCTCATCGTGGGCGGACGCTCAGGGCAGGTCAACTTACTGCTTTATTCGGTATTTCGCATCGGTAATGCCACCAACAATATCGACTGGAAAAGCTATCAAGAATTTAGCCAGCATCGCTCTGTTGACTGGGTAATACCACTATCGCTTGGCGACTCACACAAAGGCTTTCGAGTTTTAGGCACCAATCAAAGCTATTTTGAACACTACCGATACGGCAACAAACAAAACCTGCATTTAGCGCAAGGTAAACCTTTTGATGGTTTATTTGAAACCGTGATTGGCTCAGATGTCGCAACAAAGCTAGGCTACCAAATTGGCAGCGAAATTATTATTGCTCATGGTATCAGCGATGTTGGCTTTAGCCGTCATGATAACCTTCCCTTCAAAGTCGTTGGAATATTTGCCCCAACAGGGACACCGGTAGATAAGACCGTTCATGTTTCTTTAGCCGCGATTGAGGCTATCCACGTTGGTTGGGAGTCAGGAGCTAGGCTAGGTAGTACGCCTTCGGCAAAGCAACTGGAACAACATGACTTCCAGCCTAAGCAAATAACCGCCATGCTATTGGGCTTGAAATCAAAAATACAAACCTTTGCACTACAACGCCAAATAAACACCTACCCGCAAGAACCTCTGAGCGCAATTTTACCCGGGATAGCCTTACATGAGCTTTGGGGTATGATGTCAGTAGCAGAACAAGCCTTGATGGTGGTATCTGGATTTGTCGTTGTAGCAGGTCTACTGGGTATGCTTTCTAGCCTACTAACTAGCCTACAAGAGAGGCGTCGGGAGATGGCTATCTTACGGGCTATGGGGGCGCGACCTCGGCACATCTTCAGCTTGTTAATGCTTGAAGCAAGCGTGCTGACTTTTATCGGGATATTGGTTGGGGTTGCAATGCTTTATTCATTGCTTGCTCTTATCGGTCCTCTTGTCACTCAACACTACGGTATTCAGCTTCCTTTAATAATGCTGTCCTATCATGAACTAGGATTAATGGCTGCAGTTCAAGTCGCCGGTACGGTGATTGGTATTTTTCCCGCACTACGCGCTTATCGACAATCGCTTAGCGACGGCATGACAATACGGGTATAACAATGAAAAAAATCATACTACTTCTTTGCTGGTTATTCACATTAGCCATACCAGTCCACGCAGTTGCCAATGAAGATATCTTGGTACTTGATTGGATCGATTTAGTTCCAGAATCAGAACGTAATCAGTTTGATGCGATGGGAATGCCTATGGCAAACAACCACTCAGGGGGAGCAGTTGAGCAATCTAAAGTAGGGTCAGTAAGACAAGAGCTCAACGGCAGCGAAGTGAAAATTCCAGGATTCGTTATTCCATTGGAAGGAGATGAGGAAAAGATCACTGAGTTTCTATTAGTCCCTTATTTCGGGGCTTGTATTCATGTACCACCACCGCCACCAAACCAAATCATCTATGTGAAGTTTCCACAAGGCGCCCCAATCCAACAATTGTGGGATGTGATTTACGTAATTGGCAAACTAAAAACAGAGACGATGAATCATGAGCTAGCAGAAACAGGCTACATACTGGAAGGAACAGCCATCGCTGAATATGACTATTAGCGGCATTTAATTAACAACTTTACAACCTGTCAATCTTCCTTGTTATATCAGATATCTAGACAGATAAACCAATACTGCTAGATAAACAACCAATAGCAGGGCGATTGACAGGTGTTTCTTTAGCTTATTATCTCTTACGTACTTCATGATAACCTCTTCAACACCGATAACAACTTTAACAAACTATTATCAAAGTCGATAGCGAATTTTGCCGAGCTTTCTCACAATAGTTTCTCTGGCAGCCATTTGATGTTCAAGGTACAGTTATAACTCACTGTTGGTTAAGGTAATCCCATGTCTGAGAGCAACAAGCCCGTCACCATTGAGCACGACGCAAATGCTGAAAGTCGCCAAGGAAAAAAAGCAAATTATGCAAAGGACAGCGCAAGTCGCGTACTGTTCATAGCCCAATCTCATGGGCTTGATGCACTTTTGCAAAAAGAGTCACCACAAAAGCCGGCTTTAGAGCGTGCGCTAGTACGAGAACGTTACAGGCGCGAGCAGCGACAAAAGAACTTAGAGCAGATCTTGAAGCTCGCACACAACTCATGCAGCGATGAAATTGCCGGTGAGCCCGACCAAGATTGGCTGTATCGCTTTTTCGATATGGCACAAGAGGTGCACAACCCTTCAATGCAGCGACTTTGGGCGCAAGTGTTTAAACGAGAGGTAACCAATCCAGGCTCAACCTCAATGAAAGCACTAAAAGTGCTGCAAGACATGGCACCAAAAGAAGCACAGATACTGCAGCGGGCAGCCTCTCTGGCTTGTAGTTTTGGTCATGACAGTAGCCGTAAACTGTTAGTTGGTTTTCGCGCACAAGGTGGCATCTTCAGTTTCGGCAAGCGTAATATCACCAACAATATTAATGTCGGCAGTTATCAATTGCCCTACTCCAGTTTACTGGTCCTCTTTGAGCTGGGGTTAATGCACGGCACCGAGCTTGAATCCGGTGAGATAGAACTCGAATCCGCTCTGCCATTAACTTATCAAGGTAAGAACCTTCAACTGCAAGTCCACGGCAAAGGCGTACGCCTGCTTTACTATCGCTTCACACCTACAGGCAATGAGTTATGTAAGCTACTTGGCAATAAGCCAAATATGCAGTACTACGATCAGCTAGTGGCATTGCTTGGGCAAAAATTCGCGATTCAAACTGAAGTTAAAAGCTCCGTTCATCACACGGTTTAATGGAACACTCAGCTACGAGAAAAAAGCCGAGCGAGAATGAAGATAAAAAAACGCCAGCATCTAGCTGGCGTTTTGGCTTGAATTCATAAGTAACCAAATAATTGAAGTTGCAGCTAGGCGATTAAACAACGCTGCAGCTTCAAGTATGACGGCATACCAGCCTATATGAGTTGTTGGTTAGATAGTTACGCAGGAAAACTTTACTACCGCTTTTATCTACCGCTAATCATAACCAAAATAATTGTTGTTGCAGCTAGACGACAAAGAAATTCAACCCTAGGAACATAGTAAGCTATGTGACTAGGGTGAATTTATGCCGTCAACAACGCTGCAGCTTCAAGTATGAAGGTTATTAAGCTTTGAAGGCTTTAAACGCGTTAATAAGACCGTTCGTCGAACTATCGTGCGAATTGATTGCAGATTCATCAGCTAGCTCAGGCAGAATTTGGTTTGCAAGTTGCTTACCTAGCTCTACGCCCCACTGATCGAAACTGAAGATATTCCAAATCACACCTTGTACAAAGATCTTATGCTCGTACATGGCAATTAGGTTACCCAAAGTACGTGGCGTGATCTGTTTAACCAAGATCGAGTTTGTTGGACGGTTACCTTCAAATACTTTGAATGGTGCTAGTACAGCGGCTTCTTCTTCGCTCTTACCTGCCTGAACAAATTCCGCTTTTACTGTCTCTACCGTTTTACCAAATGCCAGAGCTTCTGTTTGAGCAAAGAAGTTCGACATCAGTTTCTGGTGGTGATCGCTCGCTGGGTTGTGGCTAATGGCTGGTGCAATGAAATCACACGGGATCAATTTAGTGCCTTGGTGGATCAACTGGTAGAACGCATGTTGCCCATTCGTGCCTGGTTCACCCCAAATAATTGGACCCGTTTGGTAAGTCACTGCGTTACCTTCGCGGTCAACGTATTTACCATTTGATTCCATGTTGCCTTGCTGGAAGTACGCAGCGAAGCGGTGCATGTACTGATCGTAAGGTAGAATTGCTTCTGACTCTGCACCATGGAAGTTGTTGTACCAAATACCGATAAGCGCAAGGATCACTGGGATGTTGCTTTCTAGTTCTGTTGATACAAAGTGGTTATCCATTTCGTGAGCACCTTCTAACAGCTCAACAAAATTGTCGTAACCGATAGCCAGTGAAATAGATAAACCAATCGCTGACCATAGTGAGTAGCGACCGCCAACCCAATCCCAGAATTCGAACATATTATCGGTATCGATACCAAACTCAGAAACAGCTGGTGCATTAGTAGAAAGAGCGGCGAAATGCTTAGCAACATGCGCTTGATCAGCAGCAGTTTCTAGGAACCAATCACGAGCACTATGTGCGTTAGTCATCGTCTCTTGCGTAGTAAACGTCTTCGATGCAATCAAGAACAGTGTCGTTTCAGGGTTCAGTTTCTTTAGTGTTTCAACGATGTGAGTACCATCAACGTTAGACACAAAATGCATGTTTAGGCGAGTTTTGTATGGCGCCAGCGCTTCAGACACCATGTAAGGACCTAAATCAGAACCACCGATACCGATGTTAACAACGTCAGTAATCTCTTTACCGGTGTAACCTTTCCAATCACCCGATACGATACGATGTGTAAACAGCTCCATTTTGGCTAAAACCGCGTTAACCGCAGGCATAACGTCTTTGCCATCAACCATCACTGGTTTGTCACTGCGATTACGTAACGCAGTATGCAGAACTGCACGATCTTCCGTTTTATTAATCGCTTCACCACTGAACATCGCTTCAATCGCAGATTGAAGGTCTGTCTCTTTTGCTAAAGCAAAAAGATGTTGTAACGTTTCTTGGTTGATTAAGTTTTTCGAGTAATCGATAAGAAGATCGTTACCAAAACGAGTAGAAAACTTGTCAAAGCGTGCTGCATCGCTTGCGAACAACTCAGTTAAATCCATATCTTGAGCAGATTCAAAATGCGCTGTTAACGCTTTCCACGCTTGAGTTTGCGTTGGGTTAATATTTTTCAACATGGTCTCTATTCCGATGTTACAGTAGGTTTTATTCCTCGATTTAAGCAAACCGTTGGAATCCCCGATTTTAAGCAAAAAAATAACTTCTGATCTCGATATTTGGGCTAGTTACCATAAAACAAGATAGTGTAATTTATTTTCATTATTGAATTATGACTCAGCCATTTTTCAAACACATTGAGTTATATCACGTTCAATCGCTTAGTTCATGTAGGCGATAAACTAGAATCCTTGCAATCAGACTAGCTACCTACGCTGATTTTGCCAAATAAAATACGAAGGAAAAGCTATGTGGTCTCAGATAACGATCAATTTACCAGCAAAAACACGTGGTTTTCATCTGATAACTGATGAAATTGAACAACAAGTGCCACAAATCAAGTCGCTATCAGTAGGTTTATTACATATTTTTATTCAGCATACCTCCGCCAGTCTAACCATCAACGAAAATGCCGACCCAACGGTCAGAACGGATCTGGAAAAGCATTTCAATCGCTTTATCCCAGAGAAAGCCCATTACTACCAGCACACAGATGAAGGCGATGATGATATGCCTGCGCATATCAAAGCATCCACGATTGGAGCAAGCATCACTATTCCCATTTGTAACGGTCGTTTAGCGTTAGGTACATGGCAGGGCATTTACTTAGGTGAGCATCGCGACTTAGGCGGGAGTCGTCGCATCATTGCCACCATTCAGGGTGAATAGCGAAGCGGTGATGTAAAAAAGGAGCACATTATGTGCTCCTTTAAAAAATAGTTAGTCTGAATAAACCATATCAACGCGTGGTGTCAGTTTGGTCACCAACTCATAAGCAATAGTGCCAATGTGCGCCGCCACTTCTTCTGAAGGAAGTTCTTTCCCCCAAAGGGTAACCTCATCACCCACTCTATCCGTCGCATCAGGTCCTAAATCAACGCTGAGCATGTCCATAGACACTCGACCAGCGATAGGTACTTTGCGTCCATTAACAAACACTGGGGTGCCATTAGGTGCGGTTCTTGGATAACCATCACCATAACCAATCGCAATCACACCCACTTTGGTATCTCGCTCACTGGTCCAAATACCGCCATAGCCGATACTTTCGCCTTTTTTCACCTCACGTACCGCAATAATGTGCGATTTCAGTGTCATGACCGGCTGAAAGCCTAGCTCTGCGGCGGACTTATCTGAAAATGGCGACACACCGTACATAATGATACCCGGTCTCACCCATTCTAAATGGCTCTCCGGCCAAGCGAGTACACCAGCAGAAGCGGCTAGAGAACGCTCGCCTTTACAGCCATCAGTCAATGATAAGAACAACTCAATCTGTTGATGAGAGGTAGCTTTATCCAATTCATCAGCACTGGCAAAATGGCTCATAAAACGCAGTGGTTTAGCTACATTTTCACACGCTTTAAGCCGCGAGACAAAACCCTCTAAATGTTCAGGACGAACACCTAAACGGTGCATACCGCTGTCCACTTTTAACCACACTTGTACGGGGGTTTCCAGCACTGCATTTTCTAAAGCTTCAAGCTGCTCAATACAATGCACGACCGTTTGAATATTATTGGTCACCAATACCGGTAAATCACCCGGTGAATAGAAACCTTCTAACAAAAGAATCGGTTTAACAATGCCTGCGGCGCGCAGTTGTAATGCTTCTTCAATGCGAGCGACACCAAAAGCATCGGCACCGATTGAGTTCTTAGCGATTTGATGCAACCCATGACCATAGCCATTCGCTTTCACCACTGCCATCATTTTGCTTTGCGGCGCCTGCAGCTTGAGTTGCTGCAAATTGTGTTTCAATGCTGCGAGGTCCACATGAGCCGTCGCTGCCTTCATATAACTCATAGTGTTACTCGTCATCCATATCAAACGCCGGGCCGGCATAGTTGTCGAATCGCGAATACTGTCCTTGGAAGGTTAAACGTACTGAACCGATAGGACCATTACGTTGTTTACCTAAGATAATTTCTGCCGTGCCTTTCATCGAACTATCAGGGTTATACACCTCATCTCGATAGATAAACATGATCAAGTCCGCATCTTGCTCAATTGCGCCTGATTCACGCAAATCTGAGTTGATCGGTCTTTTATCGGCACGTTGCTCTAGGGAACGGTTAAGCTGAGACAGCGCGACAACGGGCACGTTAAGCTCTTTTGCCAGCGCTTTTAATGAGCGTGAAATTTCTGAAATTTCAAGAGTTCGGTTATCTTGCATGCCTGGTACGCGCATTAACTGCAGGTAGTCGACCATGATCATTGATAAGCCATCATGCTCACGCGCGACACGTCTAGCGCGAGAACGAAGTTCTGTTGGTGTTAAGCCTGAGCTATCATCGATATACATGTTTTTCTTCTCCATCAAAATACCCATGGAAGAAGAAATACGCGCCCAGTCTTCATCATCTAACTGACCAGTACGGATCTTAGTTTGGTCAACGCGAGAGAGTGACGCCAACATACGCATCATGATTTGATCTGAGGGCATCTCTAGTGAGAAAATTAACACCGGTTTATCTGAAACCATCGCCGCGTTTTCACACAAGTTCATCGCAAAAGTGGTTTTACCCATTGATGGACGTGCAGCAACAATAACCAAGTCTGAACCTTGCAGACCCGCAGTCTTCTTGTTGAGATCATTAAAGCCAGTATCAACACCCGTAACACCATCTTGAGGAGACTTATACAGCAGTTCAATACGCTCAAGAGTTTTCTCGAGGATGTTATCGACGTTTTGCGGTCCCTCACTTTCTTTAGTACGCGATTCAGCAATGGCAAAAACTTTACTCTCGGCAAAGTCAACTAAATCAGCCGACGAGCGCCCTTGTGGATCATAACCTGCGTCGGCAATATCATTCGCCACACCAATCAAATCACGCACCACCGCACGCTCAGCGACAATATCTGCGTATGCATTGATGTTTGCTGCACTTGGTGTGTTTTTAACCAAGTCAGCAAGATAAGCAAAGCCACCGACGCCTTCCAGCTCCTCATGCAGTTCGAGATGCTCGGAAAGGGTGATTAAGTCCAACGGCTTATTGTCTTCCAGAATACGCTTCGCCGCTTCAAAAATGATTCGGTGCGGACGACTATAGAAATCACGCGCGACGACACGCTCGGCAACCGTATCCCAACGCTCGTTATCCAACAATAGCCCACCAATCACCGATTGCTCAGCTTCTAACGAATGTGGTGGCGCCTTGATTGCATCAACTTGTGCATCAGGGGTTTTGCTTCTGCGATTATCCGTTCTGGTATCTGCCATGGTTTTGCTCAACTACTTTCAATGATCGATTATTATAACGAGAATACAATCTTTGTCTTCCATTGAGCCAAAGTTTGTCAGCTTCACTGCGAGAATTAACCTGTGGTTGACCGAGAATAACTGCTTTACAACTACCATTTCATGCTATTTTATACCCGCTTGCTTCTATTTTATTGTTGAGGATCTTTGTGACAAAAGTTTGGCTGGCCTATTTTGGTTTATTTAGCGCAACTCTGGCGCACGCCCATGAACAGGACACCTCTAGTGACATTGACGTCCCATCGCCTTGGAACAGTGAAGTTGAGTTTGGTTACCAAGCTCACTCGGGCAATTCTGATTCAGAATCGCTCAATTCACGTATTGATGCTGAATACATCCGAGGGCGTCACCGTACCAGTGGCGAATGGAA
>ERZ794982.159-NODE-159-length-21090-cov-4.412741_pt1 | contig 21090 bp, 20 predicted proteins | sample MGYA00433071_ERZ794982 | MGnify/ENA primary metagenome ERZ794982 (study PRJEB30140, sample SAMN00862574) | bioreactor metagenome | study: EMG produced TPA metagenomics assembly of the Bioreactor inoculated with sediment Metagenome (bioreactor metagenome)...
ATTTCTGGGTTGTCGGTTAAGTAGCCAAACTTATCTAAGAAATAGGCTCGGGTTTGATAGACCGCCATATGAGCAAGTAGATACCCTTGGTACGCACACGCTGATTCATCGGAGAGTAAGTGAGGAATCGCCATCAATGGGCGAGGACCGCAATCCAAACCAAGGATCTGTTTTTCCATTTTGCGGGCAAGAGCCGTGATGCGTTCAGGTTGCAACTCATCGTCATCTAATTGGTAAAGTGCACGTTCAAAATAAGGCACCACTAAAATAGAACGCTCTTCATAAGCCTTAAATGGCTGCTTGCTGGTGGTGATTGCCTTGATGATGCTATCAGGTACAGCTTCACCTTGGCTGTTAAGAGCGTATAGCTTCAACCAGTCAGCATCATTTAATAAGCTATCGCAGAACATTGATTGGGTTTCAGCGTACGCCATAGATGTCGGTGCAAACTCAATAGAAAAACACGGTGAGTTTTGCTTCATATTGGCAAAGTGAGCGGCATGCCCCCCTTCATGGAAGAAGGTATTAATGCCACTGTAGCCACTGCCAATTTGGTCAGGTTTGGCATTGCTGGTGAAGTTCACTTTTGCTGCTACCCAGTTTCCTTGATCGTAAAACGAAGGAATAGGACCGTGGCAAAAACCGTTTTGGTATTTGCCTTTGCGGTCGAGCAAGTCCAGAGTGAGCTCAGCTGCAGAATAGGTGATATTGAGGCGACCAAATGAGTCAATCCAACGACGTAGTGATTGAGAAAATGGTACATACGGGTCGAGTTCGCGCATCGCATCGCCAGAGTAAGCATAGACAAAGTTATGTCCAGCCAGTGCTGATTGACCTTTTTCAGCGGCTAAGTTGGCTAGTGCGTCTAAATGCCCACTGCGCGTGCGTTGCTCAAAATCTTCCAGAATGGCAAACAGCTCATCACTGCTCATATGTTCGGTTTTTTGCACTGAGTAGTCGAAATAGTTAGCGTAGCCGAGTGAACGAGCAAAGCGGTTACGGCGTTTTACTAACTCAAGAAAGCCATTATTGAGCAACCATTGTTCTAGCTCTAATAATGCCTGATGAGCCGACTGGCGTGTTTTTTCGTTGTCGCTGGTACGAATGGCCGAAGCGAGAACAGGCAGTGAACCTTCCACTGACTTGCCGTTATCGTCGGTATACTGTATTGGGTGGTTTTGCTTAGCTTTAAATAGCTCAGATTCGAATTGAATCAGCTCCGCTTGCTGTTGCGCAGTAGCAGGGTCTTCAATGCCGTGAGTTTCAAAAACGGTGAGCCAACCATTTAGCGCATGCTTGGTTGCTTGCTTTTCGTGTTGGTCACTTAGCTCATCTGCCAGCGCTAAATACTGTTTCACCTGGTTAAGGTTGTCTGTGCTGCTTAAAAATTGAGTCCACTGCGTCTGCGCTTGAGCGGCACCTTGGTGATCGTCACTGATCCCCATATAGGTGTCCCAAAAGAAGTCTTCTTTAGTACGGTGAATCGTAAGATAGCGAGCATTAAGCTCATTGAGAAATTGTGTAGCGTTCATGTCATTCCTTTCAATCACTGTTTGTACAGCTAAGGCGTGGGTAGAATGCCTTACCATGCTGCGTGATATAAGTACTTAGCCCATTATCCATATTGTGTGGCTGATTCCCAGCGCTGTAGGACTAACTTAGAGTTTTTCGTTCCAGTGTAGAATGTTGGTCTGGAAAAGTTAGGTTTGAAAGAACAACTTATGGCGGGTTTTGGAAGTAATGTCGAATTGAAAATAAATACGGATACAGTTTACAAAAGTCTCTCCGCCTTTAGGGGTTTACAATCTTAATGAGATCAAGCAACCTCTTGGTTCTGCGTTTTTATAAGTATCTAATAATGTCTCTACACTCGATTAAATTTATTGCTTCCGATATGGATGGCACCTTACTCAATGAATCTTCTCAGTTGTCACCTGATTTTTATGATGTTTACCAACAGTTGACGGACAAAGGGATTATTTTTGCAGCAGCATCAGGTCGTCAATACGCCAGCTTGCAGCAAACTTTTGGACCAATCAAAGATGAAATCATGTATATCGCTGAGAATGGTACATTGGTGATGCATCAAGGAAAAGAGCTGTATTGTTGTCCGTTAGGTAATGAAGCTGTAGAAGGGATCATTGCTGAAGCTCGTCAAATTGAAGGTGCATTCATTGTTCTGTGTGGTAAACGATCCGCTTACATTGAAACACAAGATGTCCAAGCGCTAACTGAACTTAAAAAGTACTACCATCAATGTCAGTATGTGGAAGATTTGCTTAAGGTAGATGATGAATTTATCAAAATTGCTATCTGCCATTTCGACAGTACTGAGAAGCATGTTTTCCCAGTATTAAACGCTAAGTTTGGCGCCACGAATCAAGTGGTTGTCAGTGCGCGCATTTGGCTTGATGTGATGAATGCTCAAGCTTCAAAAGGCGCGGCCATTGAGCACTTGCAACAAACACTAGGCTTCACTCATGAACAAACCATGAGTTTTGGTGATTACTTTAATGATGTGGAAATGCTTAAGTCTAGCTACCATTCATACGCGGTTGAAAATGCGCACCCTGAAGTGAAAAAGCTGGCTCGTTTTAGTGCGCCAAGTAACATCGACAATGGTGTGTTGACGGTCATTAAAGAAAAAGTGCTTAACCTCTAGCTAAATATTCTTACGGATGTCTTGATAAAGCCTTGTATCTAATACGGGGCTTTTTGATCTTAGCTAGCCAATTTTCGTCATCTCATGGACGATGAAACTGTCTACAGCGCCTTCCGTTGCCTTGAGATATTTAGCAATATGAGAATTAGACATGTGCTTTTGCCACAGCTCGCGACTGAGCCAGTTTTCATAGAAAACGAACATTGCTGGGTTCGCATTGTCTTGATGCAAATCGTAGTTAACACAGCCGCTTTCACTACGAGTAAAAGCGATCAGGCTTATTAGTTCACTCTTTACCAGCTCAACTTTATCTGGCTTTGCCACGATATTCGCGACGATGGTTAACTGTGCCATAGTGCCACCATTACTCATGTTTATGTGCATGTCACTAAGTGTAGATGGCATTTAACTATTTGTACCGAGTAGGCTTTAAATCGTGTTCACTAGATGAACTAGTCACTTTTAAATTGTGTACGATACTGCTTAGGTGACACGCCAACAATCCGTTTGAAATGATGTCGCATGCTAACTGCATTGTTAAACCCTGCTTTTACGGCTAACTGTTCAATGTTGATCTCTTCGCTTTCTAGTAATCCTTTTGCTAACTCCGTTCTTTGTTTAATTAGCCACTCTTGCGGGGTGATATTCATACTACTGCGAAACTTCCGGTCAAAAGTGCGCCGTGACATATTGGCTTTGCTCGCCAAAGTGTCGATGTGGATCGGTTTATTCAAATTGGCTTTTGCCCAGTCGAGCGCTTGAGAAAATTGGTTAGGTACTTGCAACATTGGGGTACTGACAAACTGAGCTTGTCCGCCACTGCGATGCGCTGAAACGACTAAGCGCTTTGCCACCTGGTTTGCGGTTGCGTAGCCATAATCCTCTCTAATGACGGCCAAACCAAGATCGAGACCTGCGGCACTGCCTGCAGAACAACCCAGCTGACCATCAAAGACATACAGTACATTACTGGCGTAATTGACTTGCGGAAAACGTTGGCGAAATTTACTTTCAAACGCCCAGTGCGTGGTTGCTTGTTTATCTTTAAGAAGTCCTAATTCGGCTAATAGAAACGCCCCAGAACAAAACGAAAGGATGCGCTTATTTTGTTTGGCAAATAGGGTGACTTGCTCACGCAAGTGATCGTCAATGTGATGCGGTTGGGTTGGCCAACTGGGAACAACCAGCATGTCATAACTATCAAGGTTTGCGACATACTTAGTGTGCATGACGATTGAACCAGTCGTGGTAATGGGACGTTCATCTAAATTGACGATGTCGGTTTGATACCAATGATTAAATTCAGGTCTCGGCAAGGCAAACAATTCAACGGCACAACCAAGTTCGAAGAGAGAAATATCAGTGTGAGACAGTATCGCTACGCGCGGGCTATTTAATTTCAATGCAGTCATCCTTAACTAAACTCAGAACCTCATCGTCTTTTGAAAACGACCGGTGTGACCTTGAATTGATGTTGGCTTGATATTAGCGAGTGTTGACTTGAAAGCCAATGGTTAAATCTTACTCAGCTGCCAATAATAATAATGCAAAGGAGATTTCCAAACTTACAACAATAAGGAGAAGCTATGTCTAGTTCAGTATCAAGGGTTTCTGCCGCGCCAAGCGCGCAAGCTTTGGCTCACTTTAGTCGCCAACTTGAATTTGAGACCGATTGTTGGGATGTAAACCATGCGATTGGTAATAACAGGCAAGACTTTGTGTTGTTAGACGTTCGTGGTAATGAGTTGTTCGATAAAGGACATATTGAAGGCGCGGTGAATATTGCTCATAGCCGCCTTAATGAAAAGGCACTGGTAAGCTACCCAATTGAGACGTTATTTGTTGTCTATTGTGCTGGTCCACACTGTAATGGCACTGAAAAAGCAGCGATAAGGCTTGCGAGGTTGGGCAGACCGGTGAAAAAGATGATTGGTGGCATAACGGGATGGCTTGATGAAGGCTTTGATTTAGTTGCTTCTGATAACTATGCGCAAACTATAACCTAGTTTAAATAACTATGCATAAGGCGCATGTATTAGCTGACTAAATGTCATTAGATGTTTAGTCCATAGAGTCATACACTCCGCGCTCTTTTAATTTTAGGACAGAGTATGTTCTCCCAATCTTTGACGGCTCAGCTAACCAGAATGGTGTTGCTGCTCGGTGCAACCTTGGTTGCGGTACATCACTGCGAACCTTTGCTAGAGCTTTTGGCGCAGCAAGCGGTTGATATGGGTTGTCATCAACAAAGTGGCGTAGAAGAACACTCTTCTCACCCACATCATCACTAAGGTTGTTATGAGTATTTTCCGTTTTCCATTATTGGTATGGCTAGGGATCGGTATCTTGATCACCAGCTTAGGTATCCGCCAATCGTTCGGTATCTTTATGATGCCTATCTCAGAGCATTTTGGCACTGGGCGTGAGTTTTTTAGTTTTGCTATTGCTTTACAGAATCTGTTGTTTGGCGTTTTTCAGCCATTTATTGGTATGGCTGCAGACAGATTTGGCTCTAAACGCATTATCTTTTTAGGTGCACTTTCTTATGCGTTGGGTCTGTACTTAACCTCGATTACTAGTGAAGCTAGCATGTTGTATGTGTCGCTAGGAGCGCTGGTAGGCCTAGGTTTAAGTGCAACAAGCTATGTGATAGTTCTAGGTGCCGTTGCGAAAGTTGTTCCTGCTGAGCATGCGGCTAAAGCATTTGGATTAACCACGGCTGCGGGTTCGTTCGGTATGTTTGCCGTTATTCCGGGGGCGCAATGGTTAATGAGTGACTTTGGCTGGCAGCAAGCCTTACAAGTCTTTGCGGCGCTTTGTACCGTGATGATGGCACTCAGTCTCTTTATGAAAACCTCACAAAATGCGAATGCTGTTACTACAAGCAATGCGCATGATGATTTAACGCTAAGCCAAGCGATTAAAGAAGCGTTCCATCATAAAGGTTACTGGTTGATCCACGCAGGCTTCTTTGTGTGTGGTTTTCATGTGATGTTTATTGCCACGCATTTGCCAAGTTATTTAGCAGACAAGCACCTACCAGCCTCTAGTGCAGCAATGGCATTGGCTTATGTGGGTATTTTCAATATTTTTGGCTCTTATTTTTGGGGTGTCATGGGTGATAAGTTCAATAAACGTTATGTAATGACCGCGTTGTACTTGATGCGTACCGTGGTTATTGCCGGTTTTGTGACTTTACCTATTACTGAAAATACGGCGGCTATTTTTGGTGGTGCGATTGGTTTTTGTTGGCTAGGTACTGTGCCGCTAACATCGGGTTTGGTTCGCCAGATCTTTGGTGCGCGCTATCTTTCAACGCTATATGGTTTGGTTTTCTTTACACACCAAGTTGGCAGCTTCCTAGGTGCTTGGGTGGGCGGTCGAATTTATGACTATTACGGCAGTTATGATCCAATTTGGTGGTCTACGGTTGTATTAGCATTTTTGGCGGCTTTGATTCATATCCCTATCAATGACAAACCCGTCGCGCGGCTAGCAACGGCTTAGTCATAATGTAGCTAAGAGCTTTTAATAATGACTGAGTTAGATCAGTGAATTAAGGTTATTTACTAACCTATCAAAACAGAGCTGAGTTATACTCGGCTCTCTTCTTTTTTCTCTGGTTGGATTTTATCCATGTTTTCTGAATGGGTCACGTCGGAAGCGCTCATCGCAGCGTTTCTTATCTTTGTTGGTTCTTTCGTTCAAACCTCGATTGGCTTCGGCTTGGCGATCGTGGCGGCACCGTTGCTTTTTCTTGTTTCTCCAATTTATGTACCTTCACCCATTGTGATGGTGGCGCTATTTATTTCCATTCTTAATGCTTACAAACACCGAAGTAGTGTTGAAATAGGTGGTCTTAAAATGGCGCTTATCGGACGTGTGCCAGGCTCTATCGCTGGTGGTCTACTTCTTATTATGGTGTCTGGCGATGTATTAGCGCTTTGGTTGGGTATTTTAGTACTGTTCGCTGTGGTGGTAAGTCTGTTGCCATTTCGTATTGAGCCGACGCCAATGCGAATGGGGATTGCAGGTTTTTTCTCGGGCTTTTTTGGTACCAGTTCAGCGATTGGTGGACCGCCAATGGCACTGCTATTACAACATCAAGAAGCAAACCAACTGCGAGGAAATTTGTCGGCATTTTTTGTGTTTAGCTCGGTGATTTCACTGATTGTTCAAGCTCCCGCTGGCTTCTTAACGCTCCACCATGTGTGGATTACGATTCCATTGATACCGGCAGCATGGCTTGGTTATCAATTAGCACGTGCGACAACGGGTGCTTTACCCAAAGAAAAGATCCGCATTGGTGCGTTACTGCTATGCTCATTGAGTGGTGCGACGGCCGTTTGGCAAGGTCTGGCTGTAGTTTGATTCATACTAGGTTCATGTAAAATATGAATACTAGAACACATAAATAACATCAAGATGCAATTTTAGCTTGTTAGGGTATGGTCACTCGCTACTTTTATTGCCAGTTTTTACCAAGAGGGTCTTAAAATATGCGCACACTAGGGAACATCATTTGGTTTATTTGCGGTGGTGTGGTTATGGGATTGATGTGGTGGCTATTTGGCTTACTTGCATTCATCAGCATCGTCGGTATTCCATGGGGTAGAGCTTGTTTTGTTATGGGGAACTTTTCTTTTTTCCCATTTGGACAAGAGGCGATTTCACGTGATGAATTGACCAATGAAATGGACATAGGTACTAGCCCATTGGGTGTGGTAGGTAACGTTATCTGGTTCTTACTTGCGGGTATTTGGCTAGCGATTGGCCATATTCTTTCTGCGGTTGCCTGCTTTGTTACTATCATCGGTATTCCGTTTGCACTTCAGCACCTTAAGCTGGCGGTGATTTCACTCGCGCCTATTGGTAAAACCGTGGTTTCGAAAGAAGAAGCGGCGGCAGCTCGTTATTCCTTACGCCGATAACAACTTAGCTGATTGAACAAATGACGCCGCTCGATATGCGGCGTTTTTTATACTTGTTAGCTAGGATTTTTCAATTGATAAAGTGGGCTAATAAGCTTTGATGCCAAATTCTCTTAATCGACTAGGTAGTACTTGGTCTAACTTGTCTATTTCATCAGTAAACACTTCGATCAGTGAAAACTGCTGTTGCTGATACAGCTGTTTTATTCGCTTGATGTCCTGCTCGCTTGTCGGACCGTTATCATCTCCCCAATATTGTAAGTAGACCTTACCCGTCGGTAGATAAAAGTCGCTTAGTTGATCTTCTTCAATGGGTAGTTGCCTATCATAAGCGTGTACAATGCCATTCATGTAGAGCCAATTGTCGATGATCAGTTCTGCGCGAGAGCGGACATAATGACCATCTAATGTACGATGCTTAGCGGCGAATTTTTGTTGGAAACTGGAAAAGGACTTATCTGTGGCTTTAACATTAGCGTCTTGCCCCAGATACTCAACTACCGTTTGTTTGAGGCGTTTGTTACGGGTAATAGTGTCATGCCAAAGCACGAATAGCTGCTGACTCTCTTTGTCGATCTTTTGCTGCGCACCATGGGTTAAACCGGCTGGAGTTACTTGCCATCCTTGGTCATTTTTGCTTATCCAACCCAGTTCGCTAAGCAGTTGATTTACGCGTTTTGCATTTAGGCTTAATCGCTCGCCGAGCTGAGTCGCACTGAGCAATTTACCACTGCTTAAGCTTTCATCAATGAGTAGATTCTCAGGCCAAACAATGAATGCACCAAACTTAGCATGTTGTACATACTCACCACCGAACTTAGTACCGATCTCGGTCAGTACCCAACTCTCTTCTCCACGATTGATATAACCCGCTCGTTTAAGATCGTTAAATAGTTGTTTTGCACTGATGTCTCGCTTTTTGGCGAGTTGAGAGGTAGAGAGTTTCAGTTCCGTCATTCTGGGTCCTTGTGCAAGCGCTGAATGATTATTGTCGCAGTCAGCGCCTTTTCCGCCAAGGGAATTGATTCAGAGTTTTAATGGGGTGGGGCTTGTGTCACGGCAATAAACAAAGGAGGCTAAGCCTCCTTAAATAAATCATATTGGGTTATCGATCGTTATAAGTGTTGAAACAGACTTGGTTACGACCAGCTCCCTTCGCTCTATACAGGGCTTTTTCGACCCTATTGAGCGTTTCTTGATGGGCATGTTCTACCATTCCCCCCCCGATACTGACCGTGTAAGGGACACTTATCTCACCTAATTTAACAGGGTTCTTTTCTACCAGTATCCTTAGTTCTTCGCATTTATTTAACGCGTCTTCTTCATCGTGAGCATGAAATAGCAAACAAAACTTGTTCAGACCATCGCGAGACAAGCTGAGTGAACGAGGCTTTGGAAAACAAGTTTGCATAAGTTCCGCAGTGGCTACGATGACTTTATCCGCGCACAGCGTGCCGTGGTGATTGAGTATCTGCTCAAAGAAATCAATTTCTAATTGGGCAAAAAAAACGTGTTCTGAGTATTGGTGACAATCAATGGATGCATTCATGGTGTGTTGACTGTCTAGCTTTGTCATTACATCTATGCACAGCAATGTTTTACGTAGTAATAAGTTGCTTAGTGCAATCTCGGTGTAATCTCGAATTATACGCATAATGCTGCCACAACCCGGAAACAAGGCTTGAATATAGATAATGGCGATTAACTCGCCTTGGCTATGGAGTGGAATTGCATAGTGGCTCGAACGAATTTGTAGTTTAAGCGCGAGCGGATCAGCGTCTGATTTGCTTACGAAATTAATCTTCCCTGGTACAAATTGACTGGCCAGCACTTTATCTTCCATAACAACTCGACCGTTACCGTGAAAGTCTAATGTCGAGAAATGCCCATGCTGGCTGTTATATAAGCAAAACTGGATACCTTGATGCGGAATAAATCGATCTAATGTGTAGCGCAATTGGTGTTTAAAACCCGCAAGATCTGATTGACCGTTAAGACCCGCAAGCGCGAGAGCTAATTGTTTAGTTAAGTAGCTAATCGCGATAGCGAGATAGAGTAGTGAAATAATAAAAATCGCAGTTAAGCCAAATTGATAAGAGGCAGATAAAATGTCAGAACGGTCGGTTCCTGAAATAAACACCCAATCAAAACTATTGTCGGCGTCAAATACTGACATTTTGAATTGGTCTCGGTAGTAGTACTCATATTCAGCAAAATTGGTACCAGATTCAACCAATTCGCTGATCCCGCTATGGTAGCTGATCGAAGGTGTACCAATACGATTTGGGTCAGGATGGAAAATTAAGCGTCCCGTATATCTATCAATAACGAAAACGTACCCTTCTTCGAGTGTGCGTAGACCGCGCAAACTTTGAGTGGTGTGTTTTAAATCGAATTCTAGCCAAAGTTGTTCTGTCTCGTTTGGTATGTATCTCACCGCAAATACCCAATACCCCGGAGATTTTTCGTATAGAGAAGAGATCGCGATGTGCGGAGAGAACTGAACTAAAGGTGTCCAGTGAATATTCGGGTCTTGTTCGGCCGCTGTTGGCATAAGCAATGCCGAACGATACTGCCCCGTTTCAAGGTTTACCTGAATCACATCAGCATAAATAGGTGAGTGCTTTAAAATGCGTTTTGCTGTGTTATCAAAGTCGGTAAGTGATTGTGCATCTTCGAGTAAAAATAACTTACTTGATGCAGCTTCAACTTGAGCTGAGACTAAATTTGCCGCTGTATTTAGGTTAGCAAGCGACTGTGATTGAGCGCTTTGTTCAGAGTTTTTAAGTTGTTCATATGCAAGATATAACATACTTATCGATAACAGAATTACGTACGGTCTAAGTGTTCGTGTGACGAACTTAGGTAAAGCCATGTTAGAAAGTGCCAACTTATTTAGAATTATTGTGATATGTGTCGTATTTTAAAGCTATTCTATGCGATAGGCAATGCAGATGTACTTGGTTAACAGCATCGAGTTGAGTATTTGCTTTTCAACTCGATGCTGAATTTTCAGCGTTAGCGTGTTTGAGGGGTGGATGAACAGTAAAATATAGCGATTGAGGTAGGCTCAAGGACGATGTGCTTGCGTTCTACGGGCTGGTTCATTTCAGTTGAAGCTGTATTACAAACCATCAACCACTGTTGTTCAGTTTTATCTGGCAAACTAAATCGAGCTGGGGCATCGGTTTGGTTGATAGCATAAAACAGTTGCTCGCCATTTTCACCGATACCCATATGTAAACCCACCGCAGTGAGCTGATTCCAGTCGTTATGGCTGATGGCACTGCCATCAATCTGTCGCCAATAGACGCGATTACTGTTACGGCTTTCACCACTAAAGGCTCGAATAAATGGCAACATGTATTGTTGACGAGCAGCAATTAACTCAGATAGCCATACTCTAAACTCTTGTTTTTGTTCATCGAGTTGCCAATCTAACCAACTGATCTCATTGTCTTGGCAATAGGCGTTATTGTTGCCTTTTTGACTGTGAGAAAGTACATCTGCCATTAAAATATGTGGAATACCGAATGAGAATAGTAACGTTGCCATCAAATTACGTTTTTGCTTTTCTCGGATAGCGTTGATCAAAGGATCGTCTGTTGCGCCTTCTTGACCATAGTTGGCGGAACGGTTGTCACCATGACCATCTCGATTTTGTTCGCCATTAGCCTCATTGTGTTTCGATTTGTGAGAAACCAGATCCTGTAAGCAGAACCCGTCATGGTAGGTGACATAGTTAACGGTTAGTCGGTAAGGCCAGTTTGAAGCACTGTAGAGATCACGTGAGCCCATAATACGAGTGGCAAGTTCAGTGAGGTAACCTTGATCACCTCGCCAAAAGCTACGACTAATATCGCGCAAGCGATCGTTGCATTCACTCCAACCAAAGGGGAAGCTCCCAACCTGATACCCATTAGGACCAATGTCCCAAGGCTCAGCGATGAGCTTGGTTTGCTTCAGTACAGGGTCTTGTGCAATGGCTTTGAAGAATCCACTGTTTGGATTGAAGTGTTCACCCTCGCGGCCAAGTGTTGCTGCAAGATCGAAACGAAAACCATCGACGTGATATTCATTGACCCAATAACGCAGAGTGTCCATGACTAAATTGAGTGCTGGCTGGTAGGCCAAATCAACGGTATTGCCACAGCCTGTGTAGTTGGCGAAATATTGACCATGCTTGAGATAGTAGCTGTTATCTAAGGCTTTGAGGTTAAATATCGGACCATCTTGTCCGGCTTCAGCTGTGTGGTTATAGACCACATCTAAGATGACCTCGATGCCATTACGATGAAGTTCTCTGATGGCGGTCTTGAGTTCGACGACCGCATCTTTGTCGGCATAACGAGGGTCTGGCACCATAAAGAGATAAGGGTTATAACCCCAGTAATTTACTTTATCCATATCGAGTAAATGTGGTTCGTGCATACAGGCAGCAACAGGCAGCAATTGGATGGTATTAATGTTTTGTTGTTTATAGAAACTGAGCATCGCTTCACTAACCAAGCCTAAATAACGCCCGCGAGAAGCCTCTTCTACCTCAAGATTTAACTTACTGACACCTTTAACATGTGTTTCAAATAAGATCATTTCATCTTTTGGTCTTTGCGGAGAGGCGATACCTTGCCAGTCAAAGTGATCATCGGTCACAAGACATTTGGCGAGCTGGAAGCTTTTTATCGAATTGAATGGCGGTTGGTAGATCAGGGATTGATCAAGCGCTTTGGCGTAAGGGTCAGCTAGGTAATGTTCTTGCTCTTTGATAATCGTGATGTAGCCATACCGCTGCCCTGCAATAATATTGGGTATAAAAACATGTCTTATACCCGCATACTCTTGGCTCATGGGGTACGTGACATACTGTCCTTCGGCGTCGAAAAGTGCTAAATGAAGCGCTGCACAATCTGGCGCGTATATGGCGAAGTTACAACCTTGTTCATACAAGGTCGCTCCCAATGGATATGGGCGAGAAATATTCGTTGTCATGTTCGTCGATGATTACCATGCTGCTGGATGCGTGCCCAATACCGTGAATTGTTGGCTTGAAGCTATTTTTATGGTTGGCTCTATTCGCATCATTTCTATTTATGAAATAGTGAACTATAAGGCATTATGTGTGACAAATTTGTTTGTTGCCTAATAAAATTGTTTACAAATAGTGATCCAGTTCGAATAACCTTTCTTTTTGCATCATCACATGCCTCGTGTTGATTGGTTTTGCTTTTTTGAGTTTAGTTACGTCATACGTAGCACATTTTGTGGTGAGGCTGGTTCTGTATTGAGTTGATGTAATAGAGATCACAAAGGGCGAGTTTTCCTTGTGAAAGACGCATTTACTAACTTTTTGTAAATAAAGTGTTTATTGTCTTTATTGAGCGGTTTGGTTGGCGAGCATTCCTGTTGGTACTTTGACTCTCTAGAGGGCTTATCTAAGATTAAATGTAATGGAGAGCCAAATGAAAGGAGAATACGATGGCGACAATTAAGCAGGATATTCCTAACCGAGTGACGGTTTATCATGATGATATCGAACAAGAAAAAGCATTTAAAAACGCCTTAGCCCCAGAAAAACCACGCTACTTCAATGGTTCACCCACTTACCACGCTGAAAGTATTGATGCATTCAAACAGCGATTAGAAAACGTAGGTTTATCACTAGAAAATTAATCTGCTTGTCTAGCTAAAGTAAAAGACCACCTTACAGGTGGTCTTTTACTTTATGTGCTTTTTGCTATGGAAATTATACGCTTGAGTACTTCTTGCTCGGATACATCGGCGTTGCGGTAGTAGCGAAATATCTCTGAGTTAATTGCTTGTTGCGCCACAGGGTTGACTGCCATTGAGTCGGTCATGCTAGGCACGGCTAAGCCTTTTTTAGCCGCTTGAATATAATCATCATGAGATTGGATTTGGCAGGGGTTGAATCCAGACAAGTTGATGTCGGTGCGAACGGGTATTGAGCCCTTGATTTTATTGAACTTGGCTTGGAAGTTTTTATCAGCGAGAGCATCAGCAACTTGTAGCGCTTGCTGCTGAGTAAAATCAGAAGCATCCATAAAGATGAAACTATCCATATTGTAGAGAAAGGCATTGTGTGATTGTGGTGCGGGGTAACAACCTATCTCTTGAGGAACGTTCACATCAGATGCGAGTAAATCGCCTAATATCCAGTCTCCACCCAATTGGAATAGTGCTTTGTTATCGATCAGCGCTTGGGTTGCAGTATCCCATTTTTGATTAGGATGCTGTGCTTCAATTAAGCTGGATATCTTGCGTAGTTGGCGCAGCGCTAAACGCATTTGCTCACTATCAATATGGTCACGTTGTAGTTCAACCAGAGCATTGTAGTAAAAATCGACACCACCGGTTGCGAGAACCAAACTCTCAAACAACATTGCGACTTGCCAAGCTTCCTCGCCAATGGCGAGTGGAATCATATTCTTTTTCTTGGCTTTTTCCATTGCTTGGAACATTTCTGGCCATGTTTTTGGTACGGTGAGCTCTAGCTGGTCAAGTAATGTGTGGTTAACCCACAACCAGTTTAAGCGATGTAAGGTAATAGGCAGAGCAATATAGCCATTGCTTGTCTTATTGATGTCGATGGTGAGTGGGTATAAGTGCTCATCCCAGCGATACTTTTTTGCGGTTTCGTTGATGGTGTGGACAATGCCGACCTCATCCCAGGCTTTAATGCTGGGACCTTCTATTTGTGCAATGTCAGGAGTGTTGCCTGCCAATGCCCTGGCCTGTAACACCGTCATTGCGGTGTCACCACCACCGCCAAGTATTGATGAGTGATTTAGAGTAATACCATGTTGTAGAAGGTGATGCTCTAAAGAATCTAGCGCTTTCTGCTCACCTTTTGAAGTCCACCAATGAAGAATTTCAACATCGCCCCAGCAGGTGGAGGATAGGCTAGCGAGAATGATGAATAATGATGTTTTTCTCATAACTAATCTCTTGGGAATGCAAGCGTGGCACAGAGTCCGCCCCGTTCAGTCATCTCGAGTATGAGCTGACCCCCATGGGCTTTAACAATACTTTGTGAAATTGTCAGACCAAGACCATTGCCTTCTTGGTCGCTGTGTCCGCGATAATAAGGTTGAACGAGTTTGTCTATATTTTTGGTGTCGAGAGAACGACCATGGTCTTCTATTTTTATCGTTACCGAATCGAGGCTTTCTTTCAGATAGATATCGGCTTTATCGCCATATTTGACTGCGTTATCGACTAAGTTTTGAATACAGCGTTTGATTGCTAGAGGTTTGCCCGCATAGGGATGAACTTTTGTCTTGTGTATGGTGATACGTTCACTTTTTGGGTCAATCGCACTGGTAACATGACTGACTAACTGTTCGAGATCAATCGGTTCAATATCTTCATGAATATCGGTCTCTTTAATGCATTGTAGCGCCCCCTTAACCATGAGATCGAGATCGTTGGCGATTCGGGTAAAACGTTCTCGCTCGGTATCATCATCAAGCATTTCGGCGCGCAATTTTAAGCAGGCGATTGGTGTTTTCAAATCATGAGAGATCGAGCTAAATAGCATTTCACGGTCTTTAATATGGCTATTAATCCGGCGGTTCATTTTATTAAAGGCATGTACTGCAGCCTGCAGTTCTGCGCTGCCTTCTTCTTTTACTTCTGGTACTTTTAATCGGCTCGACATGAGTGTGGCGGCCTTTGCCAGTTGTCGAATAGGGCGAATTTCTCGCTGGACCACAAACCAAGTACAAATCAGCAGCAGTAGCGCTGAGAGCAGTAAAGTGAACCACTCTCGAATTTGAAAATAGCTGGTTTCTAGATTGATGTAAGGAGCAGGAAGGACTGCGGCCAGATAGAACCAAGCTTGCTCATCGACCTTAACTTGAATAACTAAAATAGGTGGGTTGAGATCGCCATATGAGAGAGAGTAGTGCCCCCAAAGCATGGGTAGCTCGTCAATTGGTAGCTCTTTATTGAACACTTTTAGTTTGTCGCGGCGAGTAAACTCCACTTGTATGTCTGGTGCATCTTGCAACTCGTTGTGAAGGACACTTTCAACTTCTTCAATCACCATTGCTTTGCGGTCACTGGCAGGTAATGGCGCCACAGGAATTTGGTGGTTATTAAGAGATACGAAGAAGCGAGTTCCCCCCATATTTCGTAATTGATTGAGCACTAAATGACGATACTCAGGTGGGAGAGTTTGAAAAAAAGAAATGGTTGAAGCAGCACTTAGCGCTAAGCTGTTTACGGTCGTTGTTAAGCCTTCTTTGTCTTTTTCACTACTATGTTGATACCAAATCAAACCGGCAAGAAATTGAGCCAGGATAATAACGCAAAGTAAAAACAGGCTGGTACGCATCGCAAGTGAACGTGTCAACCCTTTAACCTTCATATTGTACACCCGCTGTTAGCATGTAGCCCTTGTTGCGGACGGTTAAGATCAGCGAGCGATCTTTGTCATCGAGATGATGACGAAGGCGACTTATTTGCACATCAATTCCGCGTTCAAAAGGGTCTGCATCTCGCCCCCATATTTCTCGGGCGATATCATCTCGTGAAAGAATCGATTCGGCATTGGAAATAAACAGACCAAGTAGCGAGAGGTCTGCACCACTAAGTTGCTTAATGGTGTGAGATGGTGTGTGGGTAAGCTGACGAGTGACGGTATCAAGTAGCCAATGTTCAAAACGAACCTTGCGTGCTAACTTGGCGCTGTTGCTGGTAATACTCCGACGCAAAATAGTTTTAATGCGTGCTAGCAATTCTCGAGGGCTAAAGGATTTAGTGATGTAGTCGTCGGCACCCATTTCCAACCCAGCAACTCGGTCCGCTTCTTCGGTGACAGCAGTGAGCATGATGATGGGGATATTAGATGTTCGCCTAAGTTTTTGGCAGAGCGTGAAGCCGTCATCTCCGGGCATCATGATATCGAGAATGATCAAGTCAGGTTGATGAGATTGAAGAACTTGCCACATCGCAGTGCCATTTTCAGCCCCTAGAACAGCAAAGCCAGCTTTACCTAAGTAGTCACTTAATGCTTCGCGTAGTTCTAGGTTGTCATCCACGACTAAGATTTGCTTTGCGTTCATTTACTATCCAACCATCCATTGTATACGCCATAAACATGATGCCATTCGTGGTTTTTTTCTCAATGATTGGTGAGTTAAATTGATGCTTACAATGAAATATTTTTGTAAGTAGGCTCTTACAATCACCTATGATTTTGCAACCATACGCTATTTCGCACGCGTTAGAATTGCCTCGATATGGTCAAAGTATGGAAAACTCCACACTTCTGTTTGGCCGCCGATTTACTTGGTTTATATGGCAGAGTGTTTCTAATTTGGCTGTATCTTAATTTTTGATAAATTGAGTTTTTAAACATCATCTACCCGCTCCTTAACCCCCAACTTAGAAGTGGTAGAGGATAAGCCAACCTCGAAAGAGGTTGGTTTTTTTTATCTAGTTGCCCCTACGACTTATCATGGCTATAGAGCGATATACCCTTATCCGTCGAGCTTCCTTATCTGTTGCTTAGGCATTTTATTCAAGCTAAAGCACCACGCATATCTGATTAATTTATCCTCAGTTATGCTTCACAAAACTGCCACTTCTTTAAGGGTAAGTGCGATTGGCTTCTCGTATTAGTTTGTTTATCGAGAGGTATTATTTGCTATAACTTGGCGAATTGTGACTCACGTTATAGGCGTTTGGCGGTGGCTAACTTCAGACCTCAAGCATTATTGAGGTATAGTGTTTTCTTAAAGGCATTACGGATTGAGAGAGGTGGCAATGGATATGTCGGTAGGGCAAGTCGCTGAGCGAGCGGGAGTAAAAGTTTCAACGTTACATTTCTATGAGCAAAAAGGGCTAATTAGCAGTTGGCGAAATCAAGGCAATCAGCGGCGCTATGATCGAAGTGTTATTCGCCGCGTCTCGGTGATCAAAGCGGCGCAACAGGTTGGCTTATCGCTGGAAGAAATTACTCAAGCATTTGAAGCGCTACCTAAGCATAAAGCCCCCACGAAAAGTGAGTGGGAAGCGATGGCAACCCAATGGCGTGAACAGTTAGAACACAGAATTTTGCAGCTAAAAGCGCTGCAAAACGACCTCGATGGGTGCATTGGATGTGGTTGCTTGTCTCTGGAAAGTTGCAACCTTCGTAACCCACAAGATGAGAGAGCATTGGAGCATACAGGTGAGTCACTACTAACTAACCCTGAAGAGCCTCTTTAAAGCGAGAGCGCAAACCAAAGTAAAATAGGTAATGTGAGGATGCTAAAGAAATTACCAAACAAAACCATGGAGGCAACTTGGTCTGGTGCTATGTGAAACCGCTCAGCAAATAGGTAATTCATCACTGCTGGTGGCAGCATGGCAAACAGCACTAACATTTGTAGTTGCATGGTGGGTAATGGAATAAAGACGTAAATCAAACCAAACGCAATAGTACCAGTAAATAAAGATTGAACGGTACAGATAACACCAACCTTTAGTCCTGCCAGTCGCATGTTACACATTTGCGCACCAAGAGATAACAACATGACGGGTACAGCAGCCTGCCCAAGAAGTTTGGTCGCTTCATACAGAGGAGACCAAACAACAAGCCCAGAGAGGTTGATAGCCAAAGCAGCGGCAGTAGCAAGAAATACAGGCATACGAATGACTTGTTTAAATGGATTGCCATTACTAAGAACTGCCAAACCTAAACTGACGTGAGTACAAGCAGATACGACAAACAGTAAAACTGCAGAGGCGAGTGCGGATTCGCCAAAAGTGTAAGTGAACAGTGGAATGGCTAAGTTACCACTGTTACGGAACATATGCGGTGGTGCCCACGCCTTAAATTCCAACTTCATCAGTTTACAAATCGGAATCATCACAATCCCTGGAACCAAAACCGCGATTAATGCTGCGCTAAGCAGCGGCACTTGCTCGGTATCAAGTGGCATCGCAACCAGTGACGAGAACACTAATGCAGGGGTGAAGGTGTCCATGTTGATGCGGTTAATCGCTTTGAAATCAGGGCGGATCCAGCGCCCGACGGAATAGCCGACAAGCACTAACGCAAAAACGGGAAACAGTATTCCTATGACTTGCTCGAACATTCCATTGCCGCAGAAAAATGAATAGAAATTGCACAATATCAGTCTTGGATGGATGAGTCACGGCTGTAACACGATATTATCCATCAATATAATGAGTTAGTGTGAATCACCACTTAGATTAACCAATGGCTCAATTGCTATAGTGAGTTGGTATAGTGTGTAGGGAAAGAGAGGGAGTATGGAGACAGTAGAGCAAATAGGTCAACGAGCTTTAATTGTGGAAGGCGGCGCTATGCGAGGCGTCTTCTCATGTGGTGTGTTGGACTATTTTCTAGAGCAAGACTTTTCAGCCTTTGATAGCTTTTGGGGGGTATCGGCAGGCGCGAGTAACTTAGCTGCCTATTTGGCTAAAATGCCAAGGCGAAACTTGAAAATCTATCTTGATTACAGCCGACGTAAAGAATTTATTAACCTACCGCAATATGTTCGTGGTGGTGATTTAGTCGATCTTGATTGGATGTGGCAGATCACGCTTGATGAGCTGGGTATCGATAAGTCGGTGCTTAATGCTGATCCACGACCGTTTTTTCTTGTGGTTACTCGGCAAGATACGGGCAGGGCGGAGTACCCAACGCCTAATACCGAGTTATTAGCTGAAACAATGAAAGCATCCAGTGCGTTACCGATTATGTATCGACAAGGTGTTGAACTAGATGGGATTCGTTATGTTGATGGTGGTGTTGCCGATGCGCTTCCAGTCGCCGAAGCGATAAGACGAGGTGCGACTAAGATTATGGTTTTGCGCAGTCGCCCTGCGAGCTACCGTAAAAGTAACGATAAGTTAAAACCGCTGCTCAAGTATCTACTGCGCGATACGCCGAATCTTATTACGCCGATGCTTACCCGTTCACAGCGGTATAATCAATCGCTCGAGTTGATTTCAAATCCACCAGTCGGCGTGGAAATAGTGCAAATATGCCCACCAGAGGATTTCAAATTGAAGCGCTTAAGTCGAGATGCGAGTTCACTTGAAATGGCGTATCAATTGGGCTTTGAAGCCGGAAAATCTGCGATTCAGCAATGGCTGAAAAGCTAAATTAACCATTCAATTTCTGTCGCAGTTCATTGACGCTCGATTGAATGGTTCTCCCTGCTGTATCAATGCGAACAACGGGTGTTTGCCATGGATGGTATTCGCGTTCGAGTACTTCTTGCCACGTTGGCAGCTTTAGATTCATTACAGCAGAAGCACGCTGCTCGATCCGATGGCGATGCTCAGTTATGTCGCTACACACGATTTCAATATTGATGTAGTGTGCGCCAGCTTCAAGCGCTACTTGCTGCCATTCTTCGCGCGTGAGTTCTATGGGGTTACAACAATCCGCGATTGTACTTAATCCTAACTTTAAGTTATCGCTGATGATGCGGTAGCTAAGGCGATAGCCTTCACCTTCGACTTTAAACTGACATAGGTCCCTCAGCGCTTGTTCGACAGTATCAAGACGAATATAAGTGGCGCTGAGATTCCGTGCTAATTCTTGGGCAAGAGTCGACTTTCCGCTACCGGGTAATCCTGAAAAAATATAGAGAGTAGGTAAAGTCATTGAATCTCCGGGCGATATTTTTTGGTAAAAAAATTGTAACGGGTGTCGATGCTCACGCTAGAAAGAGGTATTAATCCGACTTTTTCAACCGAGTATTGAATCATACCTGAAAGAAATGGGGTCTAGGTTAAAAGTTTAGATTGAAAGGCTTGGATATTGTGCTTTTTTCAGGCTTATTGATAGACAACCTAAATGAATTCTTTAAAGCAATTGAGGCAGCCATGTATAAACTCGTGTGTGGTATCAGCGCATTAGTGATAGGTCTACTGATTTTTGGTAGCTATGACTTGGTTTTCTCGAATCAATGGTATGTTTCCCATTCCAGTGAGCTTCTTCTTGCTATTCTTAGTGAATTGCCAAGTTTGCGTGAGTATCTCGCAAGCACTGGTTTTATAGATATCACCCGCCTAATTGCTCTACTTCAATCGATAACATTAAGTATTGTTTTTGCGATTATATTTCGCCTTATCCTTAATGTTTTTACTGGTCTCATTAGTGTTGTGCAGTATGCAATACTTGGTGCATTCTGTGGTTTTTTATATTACGCGTTGCCAGCATTGATAGCATTTGTGGATAGTTACTTTTTTGACAACACCCTGAGCCTACCAACAATTTCTGCTAATGAAATTGTTGATGTGTTGATTTGGTATCTTCCATTGATGATCACCGTGTTTTTTACCGCGACTTCAAGGCGGCGCCAGTTTGCTCAGGCGGAGCGCTTTTGGTTTAAGTAGTGACTTTGAAGTCTCTGTTTAGAAGCAGTGGTTTAACATTACGCCATCAAAAGTAAAGACTATGACCCGTCCTGATATGGGTTGACACTTTTAGTTAAAACGCTCGATGAACTTCAT